>Ga0099804_1097618_pt1 | contig 19490 bp, 7 predicted proteins | sample OrbCnscriptome_FD_81150 | JGI IMG/M metagenome (GOLD analysis project Ga0099804, IMG submission 81150) | Coral microbial communities from Puerto Morelos, Mexico - Orbicella C A metatranscriptome (Eukaryote Community Metatranscriptome) | ecosystem: Host-associated > Invertebrates > Cnidaria >...
GCCTGACTAGGATTAGCAAAAAAGCGTGCCAAAGAGAGAAACAAAACAGACTTTATTAGGAGGAAATTGTGTGGTAAGTGAAAGTTCTTATTGTATAATATTTCGGGAGTCATACCGTTGACGTTCCTGGACGACAGCACAGTGTGTATCGCATTGAAACAAAGACTTCTTTTGTACAAGTTCATTTGTTTATAAACATTGATTTTGTTACTTGAAAATAATAACAATACTAAAAGACAATGTTTATAAACATGTATCGGCCATACATTACAAAATTAACGCTAATACAAATAACAAAAAATTATAACAAATAACTTAAGCCTTATTTTAAGGTGACTACAGCAAACACATAATGTTTTTATGTCCAAAATATCCTTAAGGTCATTCCACTGAAATAGAACCTGCACTGAGATTTTTGTCAAACTTTGCCTATTGATTGTTTATATTATAGGAACTTAAATTTTCAAATAAAAATGGGGGATCCCCATGTTCGTTTAGGAGCAACAGCAGCTTGTTAGTACCCAATAAATCCTTATAATAGCACCGTGATTATAGTCACGATTGCTTGCTAAATTCACGTTTCCGACGATTGTTTCTTGTTCTGCACTGAGAACTAGTCCATATTTATTTTACGTAGAGAAATTTATTACTCAATTCAAAACAACAGAAAAAAATGATAGGTCACCATACTCGTTTTCAAGGAAATGACAATTTTCCTCTATGGCGAGGTCCAGCTGTAAAGGAAAAGCTGCCATTTTTTAATGCGCACGCACTAATCATGTGTGAAATTATGCACAGTAGGGATGCACAGTGCAATACTGGGGAATGACGTTAATTGAAGCTTAATAAACTCTATTATAAAATCTGAACTTTTTCCCAATTCCTTTTTGAAGAGCATTACTTTCAAAAATATTATGACCTTATTCAGCAAACATTCATGCCACAATATTGACCCCTTCAATTTCCCATGCCTGAGCCCTCCCTCACCCCTTGCCTCCCCCCACAAAAAAAATGCCCAAAGTATTTGGAACAGCAGTTTTTATCTTCCATTGCTTTATCTCAAGAGGCTAATATTTCTCCAAGTTGTCAGCTGGGCAAGTATGCCAGGTGACATACTTGCCCTGGCAAAATTTTACTTGCCCATTCAATAGGGAAGAATGGTAACAGAACAGCATGTAAATGGAAAGTTTACTTTTTTATTATTTTCACGTGACCAGTCTTCCAGTGCATCATGTCTAGTTGTGGCTGTCAGTGGACACCGAAAATCCAGGTACAAATGAAAAGCAAGGTCTCTGACTGCCATGAAGGCTGAAAGGAACACTTTCGCTCTTCCTGCTAATATTTGGCTTGTTTTTCCATTACTATAGAGCTTGTCCTGATCAAAACAATTGATGTGATTGCACCATGTTTTCTTTCTCTGTTTTCCTAAAGCTCCAAATGGATGACAAATGGTCAGAATGTAGGGAACTCACAAGAAAACTTAAGAAATGGTAGAGTCAAACTAAACTCGTCCACACTGGACAAGTTTTCATATTGATTTTAGCTGTCCCTACAATTTTATAGTCGTCATGGACAACCACATGACTACGAATATGGATCCCTGGTTACATACATGTACATCTGTTGAGTAAAAGGAAAGTAATTATCTGGTGATGTTCAATTTCAATCAACTAGTACCATGTAAAGTACAATGCTCCCACATGTATGGGACTGTCAGTAGAATTCGGATTTAACTTGACAAATAGAATACAGAGGCGAAGGGTAGCACAACACACCATTTGTTTACCCTCATTTTACAAAAAAGTGTAGGAACAAAATGTATAATATAGAAATACAAGACCATATGTAGCTGGTAACCTACCAGGTTGGTTGGTATGGAAATATGAAGGTAAAAAAGTCAATGTATGTAAATGAAGGTAACACACAAGAACATAGATACAGAGAAAAACTAAATAATTATTAATATAAGTTAAAAAGGTGAGGCTCATTTATCAAAGCTAATTTTTTGAAGATTTTTTATTTGTAATTGTAAAGACAGTGGATATTCCAGGCTTTCTTATCACAAATCTTACAAGACCCTTACGCCCACTTTCAGTGTTGCGTGCATGGGCGGTATCTTTCGACATGCCATCTTTTGACATGCTGTGTAACCTGGCCTATGTCAAAAATCTAAACACAGTGAACTTCTTTACAGTCAAACTCAACTTTTCGTCATGAAAGATGGATTTATTTGACATCAAACTAAGGTTAGGAGTATCAAGAAGTCATTTTGTGAGAGATAAATATTTGAATGTTGTTTTGAATGTTAAACATCTTTTGATTGTAAAAAACGGTAACGGCCCAATTCTACTGTAAGTCACTATGGAGAGCCAATCAACTACACTAAAAACGTTTGATTTATCAGTCATTTGTCTTTTTAGGTCAGTAATTATCATTTATTTGTCATTACTTCCGCTAACAATGCTTTCATTAGAAGCTGGCTACCGCCAGATCTCCGGCGGCTGTGAGTTATCGAGTCACCGGCTGCTAGGCTGTGTTTGTTGACAAAAACTTCAAAAATGTAACTGTTATAATATTTACTGCCGACCTATTTCTCAGTTCAAATAAACTGAAAATAAAAATATTTCTTACATTGGCCTTGACTGTTCGTGTATATAAAAGCGTACACATCCATCGAATACGATTGCTAATTGCAAAACATTCAGCCATTTTCAGCAGTATCATAATAAAACTTAACCTTGCTTTTAAACTATTACCATGTGGTCGATCAAGAAAAGATGGCAGCAAAGTGCACACCCATACACGGTCTGGACAGACTGATTCATTTACATTCTTTTGAAAGCGAAACAGGTATTTGAATAAATTTATTTGACTTTGGAATTTTTCTTTCATAAACCTGTCGTGTTCTTTTCTTACGGATGAATAAAAATTGTACAAAACGAAACGCTTCATTCCAATGATGAAATCTCGCCAGTCAACCCAATTGATTCTAAAACTATACGGTCTGAAGTCACAGATAAGGCCTAGCCATCTTCGCAATTGTTGGAAAGTCGTGAGCCACGCAAAGGGCTATCAATCGAAGAAATGAAAGACTTGATTTGTTCATCATTTGGAAATTCATTCGACAAGCCTGTTCACAGTTTTTACACTTGCAGAACTTTGTGAAGGAAGCCGATGTACTTCGATAACCCAAACAGAGATAAATCATTTACAGGCAGCAAGCGAAAAAGATCGGTTCCAGCATATATTCATCATTGACTTTACTAACTTTGATGCCCAGAAAGCTGGAAATCTTATTTCCGAGAGTTTAAATTTCAAAATTTTCTGGGGAAACATGCCTCCAGACCCCCCTAGCAAAGGTTATATATCCTGAGCTGCCTACTTTTATACTGGCAGACATCTACTTCAAATGTTATTGAAAGCACTGGCTAATGACCGGAAAAATTTTCAGTTTCAGAGTTAAACAATCTTTCAGCTGTTTAAATAGCATGTCAAAAGATGGTCGAAAGATGTTGCCTATGCACGTAACACTGAAAGCGGGTCTAGGTTCTCCATAGAACTTTGTAATACAGAGGGTCATGTATGTCACATAGATATTCCAAGAATATCCAAGATGTTCCAAGAATCTAGACTTCCTTTGATCAAACTTATATTTCACTTTAATAAACAAACCCTTCAGTACCAGTGAAAGTCAGGCCATCAAAGAATACAGCTTCTTACAAAATGAAGACAATTCTCTTCAAAGTGTACCAGTATATGATTGCAAGATTGAGTTAATAAATCCATGAATACATCTCTGTGACAGTATTATTAATAATGAATGAATCTGAATATTGGAATATTGGCACATTGAATAATATTATACAGAAAAATAATGATAGTAGCTATCATATGTTGCATTAAACATCTTTATATACGGTACAACATAATCTTATTTCGCTTATTGAAAATAGAAGTATTTACATATGTATGTTTAAATTAAAAATAGATAACAGTAATTTATTGTTCACACTGTCTCATAATTTCCTGGTAACTATGAATGAAAACTTATTGTATTTATTTCATACTTGAAAGTACTTGAATGCAAGTTATATATAAGTTATAAACAACTTAGCTGAGTTATGTGTACGACAATACAGTGGAACCTTGATTTAACGAAGTCACTGGGAACTGGCCAAATTTGTTTGTTAAATCGAGGGTTCGTTATATCGAAAACCTCAATATAACGAATTTGAGGGGAAACGACCAAAATGTTCGTTATATCGAGGTCATAATAGTAAATGATTGATTTGTAACACAGATGACTTCTGTCACGCAATTCAATGCAATTTTCGTCACCCAGAAGTGCCACGTTTTGAGATGCAATTCATTAAGCATGGTGCCTTTTCAATATCAATTATTTTCACTTTTGAGGAGACGTGCAGCTTTTGTGTACAAAAGAACGACACTTTCAGAGTAGTGATTTAAAAATGTTGCAACATAGAGGTTATACAGAAAATTGTCGACGTAAACAAGGAAACAGGCTTTAGTGTTGATGTTGCACTACCCAACATTTCCGGATTTCAAAGAAGATAGAGCAGAAGTTAATTGATGTCAAAATACTATAGTGCCAATGTCTATGACACATAATAAGCCATTGACTGAAAGGTTGCTGTCTCTTTACCATAAGGATTACAAGGATTTGTTGACTGTTGATCTGTTCAGCGTTTATCTTCTGTCGCATGTTGACATTGTAATTCGTTATATCGAGGTAGATTTTACATTTGGACTTCCAGATTATGTTCGTTAAATCGAGGTTCCACTGTATTATTTTATATTACATGGCTTGTGTTTGTATTGATATAACACACACTCTGATTGGCTAATTCTAGGGCATTCTCCCATAATGCTCATGGGCCGATTATGGGCCTGCTAAAACAAAGCAAAAAGTCTATAATAAACAACTTATTAACCTCACACGTTCGGTCTTTATGAGAAAATCTCAAACCTTGGCTTTGTTGTATTGACCTTGTTATCACTTGGTCAATACAGCGAGGTCTCAGTCTGAGATTTTCTCATTAAGACCTCACAGTTGGTTAATAAGTAGTTAATATAATTGACAAACTTGAGCCACTCCATATATGTTTCCAATGAACTGAAAATCACCATTGACTACTATTAATTTGACAAATATCTTAGGTTTACATATATAAATTTCAGTAACTTGAGCGGCATTAGTAAGTGCCAAAAGGAAGATCGTTGGTACCCTTTATTTGGGAACTGCAATCTTAGGTTGTGTCCAAAAGTGATTCATGTTCTACAAGTTAATTATTTCATAAATTAAAAATTTTAATTTCATTTTAAGGTTTTTAAAAATGTATCTCCTCTAGTGTTGTCTGTTTGCAGTGTAAAAATGTCTCAAATATAAATAATATGAAAGCCTAAAAATAAATTAAAAATAAAATATGGGATAGACCCTTTGCATTAACGACGCCTATATTTGAATAACAATACTTGTACCTCCTAGGCATCACATTCATGTGAAAAATATTTTGTCTGGAAACATAAACACAAGGCTTAGTATGTACAAAGTATTGTTATTCAAATGTAGGTGCCATTTATGCAAAGGGTCAATGGTTCAATGTTGTGTCTTTTAAAAAGGCTTATAGTAGTTTGAGAATCTCTCAGGATAGTGTGAACAGTAGAATTATGATTAAATGTAACTTAGTTTGTCACAAGGGAATCCAGCTTGATGTTAGATGATTAAGTTGCAAACCTGTAAATGGTCACTCTTCCACAAGTGTGGTTTTATACAAAACCTAATGGGTTGTGGTACAATTAACATGTCAATGTCTATTGAAATGCTTCGAACATGCTTTTTGTGTTCACATATGATAGTAACACATCCATTTGATTTCATAAATTAGAAGTCATTTCAGCTGTAATGTACATGATTTTTTATCCACCTTGAAAATCTACTATTTATATGAGTAAACACACTGTATTTTCCAGGTGTCCCACATTGAGGATTTCCCCAACTAATAATCCCTCCAAGAAACCACTTCTTCCTTTTGCCCTTTGAATCATGGAATAGAAACCCTCCCCCACTATCCCGCTTACAGGAGTCCTTAATATTACTAGCATATCCTGCACAGAGCATGTTTGATGTTACAGGCCAAGTCTCTTTCTTGTAAGCTTTTTGGCAGTTTGAGTGTCCCACAACTGGCATATAAACTTGTTGTAATTCTGTTTTTGGCTTTTCTCCCTCAGTGAGTCCCCACCCTAACATAACTCCCATAGCACCAGTAGTTACTTTACGTCTCTGCTGTTTGCTTGGCAAACACACTGGGCGTACATGGTCAGTTATGTTGGCCTTCCATTTAAGTTTTATCAATGCTAAGTCTGAGTCAAAAGTGTTCCAGTTAAAGTTTGGGTGAGGCACTATCTCAATACTGTCAATACTTTGAACATAAGGTTCTCTTAGTCCAGATTTAACGTCATGAACTCCAAGATTGACTCTAATATGAGAGAAAAGCTTCCTTGTGTGTCTGTTGTAAACACAATGAGCAGCTGTCACCACCCAACTTTCTGCAATAAGGGACCCACCACAGTGAAAAAGGTCATTAACTGTCAATGCCACTTGCCATGGCCACAGACCAGGAAGAGATGTACCACCACCAAATATTCTTAACCGCTGATATTGTACGTTGTCAAAACTTGAACTAGACTCTCCGCATATAGGGAGGCAGTAAGGCACTTCATCAGACCATGTGCCATCACTTTCACAGTGCCGCAGTCTTGGTCCATGAACATAATAATGTCTTCTGCAATAATGGGTAACATAGTAAGAACCGTACTGTTCAATTTTCTTGTAATAGCCATTTTGTGGTTTTTCAGGATCAGGACATGGATCTGGTGGTCTTAGAGTAATTCGAGGGGGATAAGTTATTGGGTGGATTGTAGGACAAGGTTCTGTGTTGCAACTGACAGCTTGTGAATTTTCTCCTTGACAATCCATATCAATTATCGAGCCTTTGCATTTTCTTACTCTCCTCTGTATGCCACCGCCACATGTCTGGCTGCAAGTTTGCCATGTTGACCAACTACTCCATTCTGCACAAGGCTGCACCTCACAGATGTTACTCTCCACTTGAATTGGTCCCTTAATGCCTGTACAGTTTCCGAGATGAAATGGGCTCAGTCGTCTTCTGCAGTACCGTGAACGGGTCTGGTATCCTCTAGCACAAGTTGCAGAACAATGAGACCAGCTTGTCCATGGAGTCCAGAAGGAATCATTTTGATGGCTTTCATCTCTGCACTTGGCAATAACACAACTTTTAAACATGACATTTTTGCCAGAGCAGCTGTCACCACCAGCTTGAGGTTTGGGGTTGGTGCAAAGCCTAAATTTTGCCTGGACTCCATTACCACATGATGAAGAACATGCAGTCCAATTAGACCATTCACTCCATCCACCACTCACTGTACAGTTTTGATAACAAGTTTTTACCTGCATCAGTGGACCCAGGCAAAATTCTGTACTTAAGTCTCCATTTCTACTGCAGTTCTTGAACCTTTCCTGCTTTCCAAGTCCACAGCTGACAGAACATTGAGACCAGCTTGACCATTCAGTCCATTTGCCTTGATTAGAACAAGGTCCTTGGAAGCAGACCCGCATGTCAGTCTCATTTCCAGCACAGGAAAGAATGTCACTTGCCTGTGCAACAGATTTAAGATTTGAATTGAGGCACAATCTTGTCCTTTTCTGCTGTCCAACATCACATGTTTTACTGCAGTCTGTCCAGTTTGACCACTTTGTCCATTCTCCATGTATAAAACAAGGTTGCTGGCTACAATGTTTACTCTGGTTAGAATTTCCAGAGCATTGTTTTCCTCCATGTTGTGAAGGTGGATTGTTACAATTCCGGTATCGAGATTGTATTCCTTCAGAACAAGTCTTGCTGCAATCTGTCCAGTTAGACCACTCTCCCCACCCCCCATCGATAGGGCACGGTATTAACTGGCACATCTCAGTTTCAGTGGCCCTTCCAGTGCAGGGTGGACCCCCATTGCTTGGGGAAGGATTATCGCAAGTTCGTCTTCGAGACCTTCTACCACTAGAGCAACTTTTGCTACATTTTGACCATTGTGACCAGGTGGCCCATTTGCCAGGAATGGGACAAGGTGCTTTGATGCATGATTTAATTTCAGTCACTTCTCCTGGGCAATTTCTGCCACCAAACTGTGGAACAGGGTTGCTGCAAGTTCTGTTGCGAGATCTTGTCCCATTTGCACATGTCTTGCTACAGTCACTCCATCGAGACCAGGCTGTCCAGTTTCCATGAATAGGGCATGGACCAAGGTCACAGTGTCTAAGATCAGAAAAATTTCCTGGACAGTTTTGACCTCCATGTTGAGGTAATGGGTTATTGCAAATTCGGAGCCTTAGTTGAGATCCTCTAGAACATGTCACAGAGCACATGGACCAAATTGACCAAGATGCCCATCCTCCGTGGATAGGACACGACCCTGACTGACAATGTTCCCGCTGGATTGAATCTCCATCACACAAATCCCCACCATACCGAGGAACAGGTTTACTACAGTTTCTATATCTTGTTGTTGTACCAGCTGAACATGATGCACTACAGCTTGACCAGGAAGACCAGGTAGACCAACCACCGTGAACTGGACAGGAACCTAAATAACATATTTCTGTTGTAATGCCTCTTCCAAAGCAAGGTTTTCCACCATATCTAGGTGGTGGATTGTCACAAATTCTTGTCCTTAATCTTGTCCCCCAAGAACATGTTACACTGCAAGATGACCATTTGGACCATGAACTCCATACGCCATCAATACTGCATGGTTCTCTGGTACAAATACGTCTTTCTTGGGGAGACCCTATACAACTATCACTGCTCAACCCAGTGAGAGAATGTTGGCATGACCGAGTCCTCACTTCAATTCCTGAAGAGCAAGTCTTGCTGCATTCACTCCATTCTGACCAAGCCGTCCAGCTCGCTCCACAGTCTGGGCCATTGCAGCTCTTTGTCTTGATGTGGTTTCCCTCGCATTTCTCCCCACCTCTCCCTGGTGGGGGATTTGTACAGCGCCTTGTCGAGACTTGCGTGCCGCGTCCACAGGTCCTGCTGCAATCATTCCACGGGCTCCACTCGGTCCACTGACCGTCCACGCAGGTAAACTGCTCATCGGCTACGTAAAGAATGGGTTTCCCTTTCAGATGATCTGGTTGGAAACATGTTGTACGAGAAGTGATGGAATGAATATATTTTGTCTTGGACTTAAGCCAGCCTTTTAACCACCGCAATTTGCAGTCACAGTAAAAGGGATTACGTCTAAGATGAGCGACTATTCCTGTTTTTAATCCAGCGAAAGCCCGTTCTGGAATTGATGATATATTATTGCTTTCTAGTCGGAGGATCGTTAGAGCACCAAGTTCTCTAAGCGAGTTCTCCGATATGGTCATGATCCTGTTGTCTGTGAGTGTTAGTCTTCTGAGCGAGGTCAAATTAGCAAATGTTCCTTCGTGAATAGCTGTCAATTGGTTGTTTGCGAGTGATAGACCTTGCAATGAAAACGTTCCTCGAAAAGCATTTCCGGAAAATGTCTTGAGTTTGTTGTGGTGGAGATGTAATCGCTTCAAGGACGGCAGATCTTGAAACAATTCCTCTGGGATTCGCTCAATTGCGTTATTATCAAGATAAAGCTCGTGGAGGGCATTTAACCCCTGAAATAGGCGCCCTGGTAGCGATGACAGCTTGTTGAAACCCGCGTTGAAAGATTTGAGGCTCGTCAGGTCACGAAACACTGTCGCTGGCAAATCACGCAATTTGTTGGATCTAAGATTCAAGGTCATCAAACACGTTAAATTCCTCAAGGCACTCTCCGGTATCTCCGTAAGCAAATTCATTCGAAGTGACAGAATTTCCGCTTTAATGGGAATGAAGGACGGAAATATCATCAAATGTTTGAGTCCTCCTGCGAAGCCACAGTACATGTACACTTTGTTCATCGTGGTGCACTGGCATTCTGTTGGGCATGTGTTCATTTCTTGGCCTTCACCTTGAGACATAACGACCCATGACGTGCTCGACAGAAACAGCAAACTCCAAACAACGCTGGAAAACATTGTATCTTGTGCGGCGATTACATTCAGTTGTTTTATTATCCGCTGATTGAAACTTGTTGAAGATGAAACTGCTGACCGTGAAAGCTGAAAAACAAAGTTAGGCACGTGTTAATCTTCATTGGTACAAGCACGTGTTGTCTGGCGTTTCCGCGAATACAACTGAATCTAAACAAACTACCCTTGCAAAGTTCAACAGTAACCCCAGGGCAAATTTTGATAATTAGACACTTTGTAGTATTTGGCTCGGAGCCATCGCTCTGGTCGCAAATAAACCATATTTAGCAACCATTAACTTCGTATGAATTTGGAAATTACAAGGTTGTTTACAGATGACTTGCATTAATGAAGTTTAGTGTCAAATCTGTTTACCCAAGGACAAAATGAAATCACGCTCCAGTGGCGATGTATAGCTACATGCAAAGCTTTGTTTACTAATTCTCTGTGGATACGGTATCTGCATCTTTGCTGCGCTTTTGTCCGCAGAGCAAGCAGAATATGTCTGTTCACTGACATTTTCACCGATTATGCAAGCAGTACTGTCAGGCAGAGAACGACGATGGTTAACGCTTGTCATACTGAGTATAAGAAGTTTCGTTGTTTGTCGATAACGATATTGAAATTGCGTACCGATTGGAGCCTCGTGATATTACAACTTACCTTCGAAAAACCAACATTCAAACGAGATGTATGAAGACTGCTTACTTTACGCGTGCATTTGACCTCGAGTGCGGTGAAGATATGTTATGTAGGATTCCTTTAAACGGATTGGAACGTGAGCCCCGTTTAGACGGCGTACGCCATAAATTCCTTGTCCCAAGGGTAAGAAGGATGTCAGTTGCGTCCGACTACGTATGGCTTATAGAAGTTTTTAGCAGTCTAAGCTTCACGGTTGAACGAAAGGCTCTTCAAAGAAGCTATTGTAGTGGCAGTCGACACAAACTGACCTGCAGGACACAATAGCTCAGCTAATTGCTCACTAACAAAAGAGGTTTATTATCTAAGATTTAATCTGGAAAGTAAATTGTCAAAACATGGAAGCACAAAGAACTTCAAAACAAGTTTTGTATACATCCAGTCTAAATAGAAACTCGCACTCTTGTTCTCTGAACTGAGAAGGACCTGGACTTCTTTTTTGAATGTCAAGAAGGTAAATGAACTACATGCCCTTATCCTTCTCCGATGGAGGTATACTTCAAATTAACACTAATACGAATACCCGCTTTAAGTAAGTTCCCGGCCTGTTTTCCTTAACATCACATCCGTGAGCTTCATAATCAATCTTTTTAAATGCTAACGATTATTATTACTGCATGCACCCAGTGCTTGAGGCCTGTCAAGTTGAGCAATCTTACGAGCTTGATTGTGGTCAGACCCGAATAGGAGCTAATTAGTTTTTGGACACTTGACTTTCGTAAGTAAAAATTTACATTGCCATAGTATTGGATGACAATTAAGAAATTAGCGTGCTAGCATGAACTTGCGTTAACCAGAACCACAGAGTTCCATCGAAGAAAAAGGAAAAAAAAACGTCTTTCGTGTTTTGATAACCAGAAGGACGGTTTGGGGACCACCCACTACCCTTGGATCCTTCACGGAAATACCACGTTTACTCTCGATTTATCGCGTGACCAGTGTGTGCAAAGTTTGCACGCAAAATTATGGCTCTAAACTATTAGAAACGTCTTGTTAACCATTACAACAACAATAGTTCATTCAGTCAATGTGTCCAGTATTTCTATAATGTCACGCATGTAATGGCGCCGATGCCTTTCTCGCCGAACACGCCCACTGATGAGGTTTCTATGACAGGCAGCGTTTTGTGAGTTACGTGTTCCGATTTGGCATTGGTTTTTACCCTGAAACGGCCAATTTCTTCCGTGTTTTATTTTTTTATCTATCCTATTACCGCAAGAAGTCGAAGAATGAATTACCTAATAGGATCTCTTCTGCTTGATACTGGTCGATGGAACTATACCCGACACGCGATTACACCTCAGTTTGAAGATTCTCTTCCAGAGCACTTTTCTTTAGCTTGTACCGTACTTGCAAGTCACTAGTTTAATTATACGGACTTGACAGCATTGTAACTCTCCTCTTGGTCTTGAACCTATCTGGAACAAATGATTCTTCTCGTCCTCGACTTGTGGTTTTGCAACATTGCTTTGCCCACCACGATGTGATAAGCTCTTCTTTTGTCTCTTTAACCCTTTTAACCCACCTAGACATTTAATCTTATCACCGGGAAGTTACGGAGACACTGTGGCTTGGAGTCGTGTTTCCGCACTCCAAAATAAAACGCAATTTCCGTACCGCGACAGAATGACTGAGTTTTTGAAGACCACTTGTGGGACTTTATGTGTACCATTTAGGAGTCTGTTGATAAGGGTTTGCAGCTTAAGAAACATTTAACGGAGTTATACTCGAATTACGTTTCTTATGAAGTAGACAAAACATTTGGTTTATCGGTGTCATAATCACGCGCTGGGCGAACCACAGCATAAGCCGATGGCAAGTGATCTAGAAACTGTGCGTGTTTTTCCAGGATCCTAAGAAGCTCATTCTGCCGGCAAATTATTTATTAAAATATATTTAGTCTACTGCCTTTATGAGATGTTGTAGTTTAACATCTCAGTACCTGTAGTGTAGAAAATCCTTTTGACCAATCACCGAACTCAAAGAGTTCCTGCCTTTGCGTTTTGGCAAGGCTCCCTTTTCTATTTTTGGCTTTTATATTTTATTTCCTGCAGCTCTGGGTACTTGTTTTTGGTAGTTTTTTTGCTTGTCTGATTTTTCGCACTTTAATACAGGAAGATTTTTCAATAAACTATCTACTAGTGTGGGAGGCGCGGTGGCCACGTGGTTAGTGCGTTCGACTCCGGATTGAGCGGCCCGGGTTCGAGTCCTGGCCGAGGACATTGTGTTGTGCTCTTGAGGAAGACACTTTACTCTCACAGTGCCTCTCTTCACTCAGCTGTATAGATGGGTACCGGCGAATTTAATGTTGGAGGGTAACCTTGCGATGGACTAGCTTACCATCCAGGGTGGGGGAGTAGATATACTCCTTGGCTCGTTTACCTACCCGCTAGTGTAAATTGATATTTTCGTGATCTGTTAATTACAGAAGCGGCTCACGTTAGCGTGATTAAAAGCCGGGCAGTACGTAACTTTCATCACCTTTTAAATGTATGTCGGTTCATGCAGCAAACGCTCGGTTTCCTGTGTGAACACAAGTTCGCTAAAGTACAAAAGAAACCGTACAGTAAAATTAGTTCTCGAGTAAACCTTTGCCGCAATTTCTTCTCGGTTGGGGAGTGATATACATGAAGGAAAGAAGGATTATGATCAGAAGTTTTTGATGGAGCTTTGGATCGTAAGAATCTTACACAATTTGAAGCCAAATTATTGTTTATTTTGTCACGTTCCAAATTAACAACGCGTTTCTGCATGCTTTTGTAAAGTCTTCCAGCCAACCAAAATACCATATATTGCAGTTCTCACCCACTTCCTCCCACAGCGGAATGCATATGTTACTGTTATATGAGTACTCCTCTTTTCTGACTCAGTTACACAATAAAGCGGTAGTCACGGGGCGTTAAAAAGACCCCGCCTTGCGCCTTACACGTTTTGCCTCACTTCGGTAGGGATCTGAAATCAATACGCATTAGACGATGTAAATTAGAACCTAGTGAAACAAGCTGCCGACTTGCAATTGGCTTAGCCCAACAGTGAACAAAACAACGTGCAAACGTTTTAAGCCGCTAAGCACTTTTTCAGCGTTGTACACTTTTCTATTGTGTGAAGCTTCACCCTTAGGGTACCTCTGTTACGTAGCGCGCGTGCACTAATTGTGTCAGATTTGTTTGTATTGTAAGTGCCTGGTTATTTACTTGTATCTCTTGATGTTTGCATGAGGTAGCCTCCCAGAGTCCATCTCCTAACGTCTTCTTTCGTGGAAGATGGACAACAGTGGATTAGGGTACCGTCTATCGGAACAAAAAAATCACTCTGCACCCAGAGCGTGAACAGTCCGTGTATTTTCCACTGAAATCTTCCGGCCTTCAAGTTTCCCCGTTACGTCTTGTTTGACTGTTCCATGTTCCAATGTTACCATGTTGGCGTGTTACCATGTGACTATGTTACTATGTTACCGTGCTATTATGGTCCTACTACGTTACTATGTTATCATGGTACCATTCTACCTTGTTATCGGTTTACCATGTCATCACGTTACCATGTTATACTATGTTACCATATTACCATGTTATTATGTTACTATGATATCATGTTACCACGTTATCATGTTGCCATGTAATTGAGTTACGATGTTACTATGTTATCGTGTTACCATGTCACCATGCTACCATGGCTGCCATGTTATCATATTGCCGTGTTATTATGCTATTTTCCTACTATGTTACCATACTACCATGTTATGGTTTTACCATGTTAGCATGCTGCCATGTCACCATGCTGTCATGTTATCATGTCACCATGTTACCATGCTACCATGCTAACATATTATTATGCTACCTTGTTATTATGTTACCATGGTATTATGTTGCCACGTTACCATGTTATTGTCTTATTGTCTTACCGTATTACCATGTTACCTTGTCACCGTGCTGCCAGCTACCATTCCTGCCATGTTATCATGTCACCTTGTGATCCTGTCACCATGTTGACATGTTATCATGTTACTGTGCCATTATGTTACCTTGTTACCATTTTGCCACACCGTGTTTCCAAGTTACCATTTTATCATGTTAACCTTGTAATTATATTATGTTACCACGTTATCTTGCAACCACGTTTCCATAGCATGTAACCAAATTTTGTGGGATAAGAGCTTCAATCTTATACGCTAAGACCGAATCTTGGTGTAGGTTATAACGATATTCACTTGGAATATTCGTTTTTTCTCAAGTGAGGCTAAAAGTACCTTCTTTTCACACTTCTGAAGACAACGAAAACGTACGAAACCACGTGTCTATATCTCATCGATCTTGTTGTACCCATACTTCCTTTCGGTATTATCACGTAAGATTGATCCAACACAGCTAATAAAAAAATAGCGGTGAAAACTTTAGCTGTCGATAAAATATTGAATTACTTGTCTGCCTAATATAATCCTGTGATCGTGAATATCACTGAAATTAATGAGCGCAGCACGTGACCCAAAACGGATTAGTCGTGTGGGAAATTTGAGGTCTAAGAGTTCCTTATTTGCTTAGTCCTCTTTACGTCACGTGAGGCAAAAGGCCATTTGGATTTCTAATGATAATTAAGTTTAAACCGTCTATCGACCCTGTGCGACTGAAGAGGTGACAGAGATATTTTGTGTTTAGTAATGGAATATATTGAATTGCTTCCAGTTAATTAATTAAGAAATAATTCGGTGGTCGGGTCACATTGAAAGACGCAGTAGACAAGAAGCTACGTCTACATAATAATCATTTGGAAAACATGGTGATGATAGGTAAAAAGGTTTACGTTCATGAGCTAAAGGAAGCAAAAATGCGCGGGAAATTTACTAGCGCTCTGTGTATCAGCAGTATCATAACATACTGAAGGGATCCGCCTTGATCGTCATGAAGATAGCATTGTGGGTGTGTTGAACTACATCTCTGACGATCTGATTACAAACAACCGTGGCCAGAGATAACTTGTTTTCGTCTAGATTTAATTAAATTGTCAAGACTGTGCGTCAGTAGAATATTACTGACGGGATCCCTCTATACTCTGTGACTGGGAGCTAGATGTGCGAAACACTCCAGATAACATTTCTGCACCTGCTAGTATAAACTGAGCTGAGAAATTCTGTTAAATTTTGGTTCATTGATTTAGTGAAGCCAGGAGTGAAGCTAATTCAATTGATAATTGTGCATTGTGAAAATAATTTCAACGGGTTGAGGGATGGCGAAATCTATCCCAAACGACTCACCTCGGGCGCTGAGAGTATCAAATACATAGACATGTCTACATTCTGGGTAGCAGAGGATTGCTGTTTCCGACTAACAGTTTCACTTTCAGGCTCTAAATGACGAGTTTTTCTTCATAAACGGCTCTTTTAGAGTTATGTTTACCAACAAAGATTCTTCTTACATCAATGGGGAGACTTTTTGTATTTTATTCCATCAATGGAGAGATGACCCAATGGGGTCAGAAATTATTTGTGGTCAACACGCCCATGTGTTTTACAATGCCCACTTAATCCTTACGTCGGAAAACTAAAATTTACATAAAGGAAGTCCAAAGTCATCATTTCCAAATTACAAATTGGACAACAAGGATAATTAAACCAGTAAAAAACGTCTGAATGACTTTGTTTACGTCACGGTAGAAGAGATGCCCTGCTCACGAAAGGTTTTATTTAGTTTACGAAATATTGGTTTACGTGCATATTCCCTCCTTCAAACGTACCCATTCACTTCAAATATTTTTCAACTCACGTCGATAGCTTCTGAAAGCACTTTAATTCGCACAGGAAGCGGCGTTTGGGAAAAGTGTTCGAAGGCACATCCGCAGGCGTTTGACAAACCAACTTGTTTTCTTAAATGGTCGGCATTAATAGGGAGAGCATAAAGTTTGTGAAGCCAAAATGCTCCATTGGCAGTTTCATTTTCAAGTGCATTGGAAAGCGACATAACCACAGCAGGTCACATGACTTAAATAAATTTAAAAAAGAAATCTAGAGCAAGAAAATAAAGCTAAATCAAGTGACAGCATTGTAGTTGAAGCCATTTTCGCGTGGTCATTGTTTTTGTACAACCACAAAAATTTCATTGTTATATTCGGAACATTATCAAAAGATTATACCGGCAGAGATTTGTTTAAAAAGTTTGCATAAATGTGGTTTAAGTTTTTTTCAGTACCTGGGTTGACAGCTCACTTTTCCCATTTCCCTGTTTGAAAGCCCCATTTGTAGACAAGTTGCGTATTAAGTAAATTCCTTATTCGTTACTCCCACGTATTAACCGCCAGAGTTGTTATTGTTGATATGTAGTATCTTTAGCCGACAGTAAGTAATGATATTTAAGTCATCATCCACGCTAGTGTTAACGATAAATGTGATATACATGTCTTACCTAACTGATTCGCAAATCCAATCGCCAAACTGCTCCCCGCCGGTTTTGTTCAGTTTAGATAATACCAATCAACTTTGCTTAGTATCAAGCGATGCAATGATAATAATTCCAACTTTCTTTCTATTTAAAGGTTATGATTGCTTGTTAGGTGTGTTCAGCTCACGTGACTATCAAAATGCTGAGACTCTACCTAGCCACATAATACACTTGATTTGCTATTCATCGCACCTTGACCACACCCTTACACGTGTAATCACGCCTTATGTGACGCCCAGCTGCAACCTGTTTTACGCCTTCGTGTGACGTCATCACGGCGTATTGTGTAAATTTTCCAAACACTTCCCCAGGGCCTTGTCTGTCTATTTCACTCGCGCCTCAGTTAATGCGGCTGAGAAGACAAACCCAGGGACTTTTCTTTTAAGAAAATTTGTTCTATTGTGTTGTAAATGCTTTCCGCCACTTGGAAACACCACTGTAGCCGCCTGAGAAACGCACTAAGCGCACTTATAAGGGACAAAGATGTAAGCTAATACAAAACAAACTGCAAACTTTTGTTCACTTTCTACAGGGTTCAAGTTCCAAGTGCTACTGGGACACTGCATTTGCTAATCTCCAGGATTTGTTAAGAGAAATTATCCTATCCTGACAATTGATGTGACTTTCTAATCTTGGACTGATCATCCATTGCTAACGAATTTCCACTGAAGAAGTAAGAGAACCGGTGACAATGCTACACGTTTCTTCCACCGTTAAACGAAAAAGTAATTAATAAAGAAGAGTGTTGTTAATACTGGTAGTATATATTATAGAGCTGATGTTCAGTTATCACTGAGTCATATAGAGAGACTATTCGTTCACTCCAACCTGAGATGAATTACGTTACTAAAAGAGATGGAAAGCTTGAGATCATGGTTCTGAAACTTATAAATATTACCCCAAGGAGAGAAGGAGCAGTAAACCGAAAGCAGTTAGTATCTCTTTCACTTAGTGCCATAACGAGAAAAGCGGTCATTAAAAAAAAGCCAAGATTATACAGATTACAAATGACCCTGATTTCGAGCATCGACGCTATTATTGGTACAACATTAGACACATCAAGATATTGCATAAATATGACTATGACATAGCCCTCCCCTGTCCCCTTTGTTCTTTCACTCATTTTTAATTTTAAGTCAAGCGCCCCTCCCCTTCTCGACGGAAATCGCGAGTATTCGCGCGTGGACTTTGTAAGCTTTGTTAGCTCGTGTAATGACTTTCCTCTCGCAGCGTGACAAACATGGCTTGTATAGCTGTATTTCGTAATGAGATAACAGTTTCCCTGATTCCTTATCTACTTAATTTACCCATTTGAGGGCCTTTCCTTGCAAATTATTTTGCTTCAGTGGTCAAGTGCCCTATTTGTTGTGAGTGGCGGTCAAATGACAAGTGACAAAGAAATTGGATTTTTTTTTTCTTGGGCACCAAGCAGATGTTTCCGATGACGTAGTTTTCGCGAATTATAAACAAAAAAGTAAGCAATGGGATTGAGTACTTATATGTGTTTATCCCATGCACATGGCCAGTGCTGCTGATGGGGACATTATTCATTGTCGACCATCGCAACCTCAGAGTACAACCATTGCCATAAACTAGACAGTTTGTTCTATATTATTTTGTCCTTTTCTTTCGCCGAGTTCGATTTTAAGTCCTTGTTCAACCGCTAAAGCCAAGGAAGGATCTTGTCATGAAACGGGTCTTTTCATGAATCCCGTCCCGAGAATCGGCTGAGCCCGCGATTTTTTTTTTGTCGAGGCAATTCAGTTTGATTCAAAACTGTTCACCCCAGAGTCTACAAAAAAATCGGTTGCGTATTCCTAGAAGGATTTAATGTAAGCAACTCTCGATTCAGGTGATTATTACATGGAGCAAGAATATAAAAAGTTGGATTTGACCTGGACTATACTGATCAACGAAACGTCTGCTAGTAGTTAGCGTCAATCAAGCGTGTTCTTCATAATAATACAGTTACTTGTGACAGTGACAAAGTGAACTCTTCTGGAGTTCTTGATAAACAAGTCATCAAGTCGACCACTTTTCAGTACTTACGATAGTCTGCGACAACGCAAAGAAACATGAACATGCATTTCTGAAATAAGTCAGCTGTAATAGGGGGTGAGGAATGTCATGGAGATATCTGCACTGAATGCGAGGAAAGTTTATATGTTGTTCAACTAATTTCAGTGCAAAGGATGCCCTCTGAATGAATAGACCTTTTTAGCTTGGGTGGTTTGTTT
>Ga0099804_1127574_pt1 | contig 17403 bp, 7 predicted proteins | sample OrbCnscriptome_FD_81150 | JGI IMG/M metagenome (GOLD analysis project Ga0099804, IMG submission 81150) | Coral microbial communities from Puerto Morelos, Mexico - Orbicella C A metatranscriptome (Eukaryote Community Metatranscriptome) | ecosystem: Host-associated > Invertebrates > Cnidaria >...
TAGGAGAACCCAAGATATTCCGCCAGACAGTACAAGTTCAGTGATGGAAACACAGACGAGACTGGTTGCGGTAGCCACTTTAGTGATTCTTCAGATGCTTTGTGTCCTTAGTGGAATCCAGGTGAGTGGAAAACATTAGTGGTTTTTCTAGCTCTGTCGATTTCATGATGTTTCCGGACCAGAGAAGTTTACAAAGAAAACCCCTTTTGCACGGTTATAAATGGGCAACTGACAGATTGATATTGAACGTTGAAAATAGTTTTTATCTGTACTGACACGGGTCACTATGTCTTTCTGTAGCGTTTTCCTTTCCCCGCTGCGCGTTCTGACGTGCTGTGTTGTGTTTGAAAACGCACGAGTTTATGTAATATCCCTGCGATGCTTTCAGGGACAATAAACAAACACGTTTACCTTCAGTTGTGATTACAAAGCCCCACTGCCGTATGCTTTGATTTTCTCGTACAGTACAGGTAATGACACTGTGAATGCCTCATTTGTCAGACATATTTAATGTAATGTTATCGACTGAACCCTTGCCGCTTCACAAGGCATAGTTTCGCGTGTCGCGCCACTGGAGATTTGTAACTGGGATGTTCCCTGGGGTGGAGACATTTTGCGTCCAACAATGATTTCAAACACGCGAGTAGAAATATTTAAAGATTTCTTAGTGGGAAGTGATGTAATTTTAATGAAGTGGAAAACCATAGTCTGGGGAGGTTTCTAGTCTGTGACAAAATCTCCTCGCGGTTCTGCGCAGTATGAGGAGGTCACAAGGGCAGCTGTAGTCTAACAGCTCTCACTCGATATAACACGTCAAATTCGAGTTCCCAGCGGAACGAGAACGCATGGTCACCATTATCGAAACAAAAACAACATCATCAGGCTGAGCATTGTACTTAGAACCCTTGACGCAATATCGTGTCGCTAAAAAACGCCAAGAATAGGAGATAAAGCTATTTTGCCAATAATACCTTTTCGAAATAGCACTAGGCTGGTTGATCGTATTAACAGAAAACCAAAGTCTTGGCTTCGCTTTGGATGTCCCCTTAAACCTTTTAACACTCAACCGCAAACAATCTCTAGATGTATCGCGCAAAACAGCCCACGTCACACAAACACTTCTCTAAAGGCTCTTGATAATTTGTTTCAGAGAAAACGACGTTCTCACTGCCGCTTTTCAATGGCCCCTCAAGACAATCTTGCGCGCACTGAATCAGCAACATCAGCCATACGTGTCTTCACGGCCGGGAGATTTACACACAGAGCAATGTTACCGGCGGGCTGGCTGTTAGAGAACATGAATACTTTAGTCGGTCTGAGCTATTATTTTATTCCTTTAAATCTAGTTTGATGGAAAACAGCAGATAGCCGATGGTATCTGAGGAATTTTCCTGATTGAGGCCTTGTTTATTTGCCTACGCAATTCCAGAAGTGAGAGTAATGTTTGAACAATTATTCCGCAATTTTCGAATCCAGGGGGCCTTCCGCAGTTTGTTATCCCATTTAAAAACGTCATAACCGTTCAATAATCAACCAGAACTCGTCAAAACCCGTGAGAACTAACAAAAACGTGGTGTGCGATGTCATCTCTGAGTTATTAAAAATCGTTACCGCAAATTAAGACGTGACCAGTTGAGCGATTCCTTGGTCAGACGACTTTTCGTTAAATTCCGATAAAAAAAGGGAGACAAATAATTGTTTTCTTTAATAAGCTGATCGCCCACAAACAAGAAGAAAAGTGTTTACGGAGGTGTATATTGACTTAGGTTTTTATGCGCCTTTGCTAGGTGTTGGTACACGGTCAGGGTCATTCGACGGCGTCTTCGGCTGAAGATGCGAAATGTGTTAAAACACCAATGAAAGGTGCAGCCTCGCGAGTAATTTATTTACCACACTTTGCAAAGATCTCTTAATCACATGATAAATATTTAGTCCATCTTTGTTTGTCTCGAGGTTTTTCTGTTGTGCTTTTTTTCAAGGAACGTTTCGTTTGATACATATTTTCACGCGTTGCGATTTACAACGCACAGGGCTTGCAACAGATGGATTTGTAAGTAGCGGATTAGACTAAAATAACATTTTGTCCGCCCTTTCTATATCACTCAGCGAGAAAAGACCTTCAGGTCACTGCAACATACGTACACACAAAGGGAAATGATTTTTTTGTCTTATATGGTGGTTGCGGTTTAATTGTTGAACTGAACTAACGGATGGAATTCCCTAATTGTAGCAGAATTAATTTTAGTACTGCACCAGCTGTCTTGATTGTAGGGCCATAGTGCGATTTGTCTGTCAGGAAATTACGTCATGTAGTTAAAAATATGCTTAATAGCTGGCTTACGATTGTGTGATAAATATTGATGGGTGGTATAAGTGTAAAACTATGCAATGAGATATTGAGTTCAACCTCGTTGTGTCCTTTGGTAGATCTTACTGAAACAACAAGTTATTAAATTAAGTTTATTGGGGACTTAACTGATAACCAGATTGATCACAAGGTTTAGGTTTTCCAATTTTCTAATTTCAGATAATTATGAGTATTGGCTACTAAAAAAAAAAATATTTCTTATGAACCGTAATTAAAATTCTCAGCCTGATTTTAATGATGCCACGAACGGACAAACAGAAAATGACGAATGCAAACGATGCACGAGAAATTGTTTCGTAGAATTAAGAGTGAAATCATTAAGCCTTATATAGCGTCATCAGGATAACCGTTTTGGAGAACACTATATAGTAATTGAGTAAGGTCCCGTTACATATTCTTGATACAGGTCGAGCTGTTTACAAAAACAAAAAATGAGTGCAAGATTGAATAATTTAAGCCTTTGAGAGTATAAAATAAATATTTTACCAGGGCGAGGGCTTATGGCGGGAAAACTGTTGTGGGAAAGAAAGAAAACATTCCGTTGAATTTGCTCTACTAAGAAGTGATAAACAGATGCTATCTATTACAAATGAATGAATAAAGAGCTTAAGGGATATGGGAGACGGCCATCTAATCAGCTAATCAATGTAATTTCTCGATGTATTTGCTAGATTCTCCATAGTGGATTTTTAAAGAATATGTAGAAACCTGTTGGGAGAATTAAATTCGCGCCTCTGCATAGTACAGTGCGGCAAACTTTTATGAGATTTAATTTCCTTGTGGGACTTTCCACAAGCCTTTTACGAGCAGTTTGAAATCTAATTGAGTTTGATTATGCTCTATTTCGTGTTTCTATTAGCCCTGTGGCTCGTCGATAAAGTAGACGTACATTTTTGTTTATCTGATTAATTATCTCCCTTACTACTCACTTGGGTTACGCACCTCGACTTAATTTCTTTGTAAGGAATTTCTTAGATGGTTAAACCGGTACGGTCACGCAAGCAATCTTAGAAATATAATTTACTCTCACTTAATCGCCATTAACCATATAATCCCTGCCCAAGTTGACTGTTGTTTTCTTTTGCATATTTGCAAAGCAAATCGGCCACATTTCCAAGCAGCTTTACAATGTTTTTCCCAAGCCAGTTTGCAGACTGAAATAAGCCACAAAAAAAATTCCTGGAACATTTTTGTGGGAAGTAAGCATGCAACTCACAAAAATCAGAGAATTTTTTTGCATTCATTGATTGTAAGAACCATTTTTCTTCCAAACATACAATATATTAGAAATGTGCAATAAAGACTTATGCGTGGTAGTTATATTTTCTCATTAATGTTAATTGACTTTATTGAAAATATGTTGTTTAGGAAATCTAAAAATAATATTGGACGGAATTCAGAGAAAATGGCTTTACCTTAGCCGAGCAGTTTAAGTCAGTGAACGAATGGAATGTTTCATTTGATCGTTATGTTGAAGTTTGTTTCTAAACAAGACAACAATGAACTCGCGCCACAAGAATTAAAAACTGTTTTGATTGCCATATGAGTCAATTAAGAGATTTTTGTTTCTGTGTTTAGACTTGTTTAAGACTCTGGAACATGCTTAAGCTGTGCTTTAATTCTCTGACCGACACAAAGTACTATTTTTATATAGTTGTAAAACTAATTTTAGCTCAGTTTTGAGCCGGCAACGCCACACTGGTGAAGTTCTGAGAGCACACTCTGATTTAACATGAGCAAGATTCTCGATTTTCATTATGCCAAGACAACTTGTATTATGGCAAAGGAACAAATTCTGAATTGGGAAATGTTTATCTTTCAGAGGGTACACTTTCAATTTTTAGCACCTTAACCCTCTGAAATGACTATTATCGATGACTGGTAACACTCGATCGCAAGAACTTACAAACACTTAAGTTCCAGAATATTCATTAATGCATGAGTTGTTTACACTGTCATCTCTAGCTTAGTAAATGCCATAGATTTCAAATGTGACAGTTAGTAAAATTTTAAATGGATAACTTCGGCTGGGCTCCTTCGAGGAGAATAATCCAAACAAATTGAACAGCACGAGTTTCTCATGTGTCGAGGTTTTCAGGCACGATCGAAAACATTGATAGAACGAATACACATTTCTTTTACAGACATTAAATATTATCAGTGCGCATTTTAATAATTGGGTAAAAGTTGTCTTTCCTGCCTGTCTAAGCGAAGGATTTATTAATTAAAATTAAAAGGAAATTTTCTCTGTCTACCGTCTCTGTTCTGTGGTAGGGAAGGTTTCCTTTCTTAATCTTGTTTTCATCGACACCACAAGACGATACCACAAGACGATACCACAAGACGATAGAACGAGGGTATACTGAGACTGTCTAGGCTTCAAATAAGAGCCGGCAAAGTCATTGTTCCTGAGTATTTTCTTCCACTTCCAACGCAAACTGTCTTGGAAATCATGGGTTCGCCCTCGTGTTATCCTGTGTCTGAATATAAGGGAGGGAGGGTATGATCGTAGGTTACCCTAGTGTGTGAAAGATTGAGTAAAAGCTATTGAGCAGTACTTTCATGTGGTTCTGTTTAATATGCTGTACAAGGTGGTTCTAACTTTGAAGTCTGTGGGTGAAACCCTAGTGTGTGACCATTCAAATGAAAGCTATTGAGCAGTACTTTCATGTGGTACTGTTTTTTATGCTGTACAAAGTGGTTCTAACTTTTAAGTCTGTGGATGAAACACTAGATAGATAACCTTTATTTTAAAACAATGAGTATTAAAGCTACATGAGCTTGTGGGGTCGTTTGCAATTAACTAATCGCTAAGTAATTAAAAACTAAAAACTAGGGGTATTTAAAGAAAAAACGTTTGAACTTAAGTCAGCGATATATACAATAAGAGATTGTTAGCATAAGCACTAGTGTGCGGCCATTCAAATGAAAGCTATTGAGCAGTACTTTCATGTGGTACTGTTTCTTACGCTGTACAAGGTGGTTCTAACTTTTAAGTCTGTGGATGAAACACTAGTGTGTGCCAATTCAAATGAAAGCTATTGAGCAGTACTTTTATGTGGTACCGTGTATTATGCTGTACAAGGTGGTTCTTACTCTTAATTCTGTGGATGGAGCCCTAGTGTGTGACCATTCAAAAGAAAGCTATTGAGCAGTACTTTCATGTGGTACTGTTTATTATGCTGTACAATGTGGTTCCAACTTCCAAGTCTGTGATGAGGCCCTAGTGTGTGACCTTTCAAATGGAAGCCAATATGCAGTACTTTCATGTCGTACTGTTTTCTTTTCACCTTATAGCTTAGTCTCTGCTTGTGACACGTTTTTGTTTAAGTTCAAGCCAATAACCGGTGTCGCATTTTTTGTTACCTGATTGTTATCGAGGTTCAACTACAATCTTTGTTTAAATGATTTTTCAGCTGTTAGAAATCAAAGGAGTGTATTACAATTTGTGATCTTTGCACGATAGCATCTATAGTTTATCGTTTTAACGTCCTTGCACATTGCATTCGGAGGTTTATTAATGAACGAAGGGAGGAAATAGGGCTGTATTCTTGATATCCTGATTAGACAAGTGATATGATTGTTTTAATTTCCTTCCGGTCGTGCTTCTTTAAGTTTTCATGTCTACTTCAGCTCTAAAAACAACGGAAATTTAACTCTTAAACGACCCTAGGCGATTAACAGCTGATTGAACATGTCAGCTGCCGGAGAACATCTCATTTCAGTCCTCTTCTGTGAGACGAAACTTGACGCTGAGGAAACATTTGGCATCGTCGACTATCTTGTTCAGTTTTCTGGTTTCATAACAAATTAGCATTTTGAATTTTTCGCTTCAGAATTATAATTTTCTTCCTTAGTTATCTAAAACAAACTGATTGTAGAGCTAGCCGACACTATAGCATGGCATCGCCCACAAAGGTTTAATTTTTCATTTCATTAGCATTTGGAATTTTTCGCTTCAGAATTATAATTTTCTTCCTTTGTTATCTAAAACAAACTGATTGTAAAGCTGGCCGACACTAAAACATGGCAACGCCCACAGGATTTTAATTTTCATTTCGTTAGCATTTTGAATTTTCGCTTAAGAATTAGTATTTTCTTCTTGAATTAGCTAACACAAACTGATGGTGAAGCTAGCTGGCACTACAGAAACGCCCACAGAGTTTTAATTTTTAATTAAGAACCATTGATTTCTTTCACTGCAAAGCTCTGACCCCGTCTGCTAGTTGCAATGTGCCCGTTTTCCTTGCAATAAGTTTGGTTCGGTTACAAATTCAAGTGCTAGCACGCGTGCCCTTTAAAAATACAAGAGATCCAACAACAAACAAAACGAGCGTGCCAAGAGGATCAATTATGCGTTGTGTGGTCAATACAAATCAAACGTTTCAGAAAAAAAAAAGTTTAAGTGAAATTTTTAACTGCCTTGTCCACCTAACACTACGCCGGAGAAATTTGAAAACGGACGAGGTTTCACTCTAAAAACGCATCAAATGTTTTCCGTTTAATTTGAAAACGTAACAATCACCGGTCACTTCGGATTTATGTCCGATAAATCATATGGTTACCGTGATGCCATCGTTTTCGAAAAGCTCCGTCCACACGAACACGAAAAGCTGGCGTTTTCAAATTCCTCCGGTTTGGAGAGTTTTTAGTCCTAGGCCATAGAAATGAAGCTGCGTTTTCAAAATTTCTCCTGCGTAGTGTGGACGCTGCGTTAATGCCGACAAATTGCGTTGAACGGAAGTTGCCTCACAGGAGTACTAAGGGCGTGATCGTGAAGGAAAGTCAATTCCTTGTCTACTCGATGGGCTTCTTGTTAGCAGCGATTAATGACCTATAAGGGTGCTGTTTTCTGCTATTAAAAAGCCATCACAAGCATTAAAGCAATACCATTTGTTAATGCATTTATAACTCCTTTAAATACCAAGCGCTTTATACAAGTTTTTAATTTCGTCACGAATTACCAATACGTTAAGCAAGCGAGAAAACCAGAAAATCATAAAGGAATGTTTATATCAGCTTCGAGAATTGATATGTTGAGTTTGAACTGCAAACGATTTGAATCACTGAGTTAAATACAAAAAAACACCTTTGTTTTTTCTATGCTTAAAGATCAATCACTCACGATCAACGGTCTTAGAATAACTTCTTCACTTACTGTTAGGCACTGGAAACTTATTGTTTACAAATTGAAATACTTAATTTGTTCCTATGAAGTTTCTGAGTAATATACCAGGGCAGATATCAACGTATTATCATAGCGATATCAGGTGGACCACAATTTGATATTTGCTTTCGCAGGTCGTGCCGTAATTTAAACTCTTTTTGTTCGTTAAATCGCCCTAATATCAGAGGTTTAGTTTCACGTTATCAAAATTTATCGCAGTCTTGAAACATGAATAAGAAGATCACACTCTACTATCCTCTAGTTTTTTGAGACTCAGTGAAAAGGGATAAATTCTGATGGTTGCTTAAGATGGTTTGTAACGGAATTACGTAAAAAGGAAAGGCATTGGCGTGCGTGTGTGTGATATGTATACCAAGGACAAAGGTTAGCTGATAAAATTAATAATGTTTCATTAAAAGCTGAGAGTACAATGACATATGTGTTTTATATCTGGCTCAAAGACAACGAGAGGATTGCCAAATTAAGGCCAGTGACCGCTAGGTTCTGTTTCATTATTCGAGAAGAACTTTAGCTTTTATCCATTCCAAGTTCACAGGCAAACAATGTCCCCTTTGTGAGATATTAAAAAGAACAGACAGACACGCGCAAAGATTGTGCTGCTCAATAGCTTTCATTGGAATAGTAAGAGCCGACATCACCACATTTTTTTTTAAAAAAGAAGAATAATTGGGTGTGTTTTTGTGCGGGTGTGAAAGGGTGATTTAACACATGGCGTATTCACAGCACAGGTGCCAAATTATCTGTCATCACTCTCATTATTTCTCGCAATTTCAGTGTCACTAGTTCATAAAAACTTCCGATTGAGCTAATCACCTTTCTCCTTGTGTAATTTTTGTCATGTGGGCATTTTGTTTATGTCTAGTACACGTCACTTTAACGGCATGTTCCCAGCTAAGTCACGAAGCCCTTATTTGCTCGTTCGTTCGTTCTATTCACTTTTTTATTCCTACAGTGTGTAAACGAAGTTTCTTTCTAATCACCATTGATGAAAAAATCTAGAAAAGAGGCTCGCATCGCGTTTTCTGTTTAGCTGGCAAAGCGTTGCCGAATTTTTTGTCTGGAATGCGGTGCTCTTGATCCATTCAAGACCTTTTCTTTCAACTACATACTTCTTCTAACGAGATTTAGTCCATCGTTTTGTCGACTCAGAGATTAATCGTCTGTCCACTTGCTAGCACTTAAAACCTTTTCATCCATCGTCCGGCTTTGGAGCTCGGTGACCCTTGAAATCTCAAACTGATTTTGTTGTGTTTCGAATTTCCGCTTCTAGAGAAACTGTCACTCTTCACAAGCGTATCGTGTAGTGACCTTTCGAGCCCTTCTCCTCTCAACTGTCGGCGCCATCTTGATTCGGGGCAAGCCTAGCGCAAATTGAATTTGAAAGACTTTCTAATAAATTATAAATGTCCTTTTGGAAAAATTCCTAAGGTCGAAAGACAACGACGCTATATAAAACCCGGGCGTTACTGAAATTTGATAGATACTACTCGTTTTATACAGTGATTCATAGTTCGGTTAAATTTAGTTTCTTAGTCGGAGGTTTCAGCAGTACTGGATCCTTTCCGATTTTGGACTAAATTGAGACTGTTCTGGAGTAAATTAACAAACTGTGTTGTGCTGACATAAATTTAATAGCGTCGGTCTACAGATCTGTTTTCTCTAAACGCCATGTGTGGTTGACGTATTTTTTTTTTTTTGATCCTGCTTAGCCATTCCCTCCGCCCCGACATTGAAATCGAGACTGCCAAAGTCCATCTTGAGTTAGCTTCGTTCAGTGATAGATTTATTGGTTTAACGTGTACCCTGATTGGCTAAAACTATGTTAATTAGACTATAAAACAAGGCAAATCTGGGTAGACCAAGTTTTATTTCTCAATTGCATGTTTAATTTAGTAAACACGCTGGTCATTTGAGAACACTTGGAAAAATTTCTGGTGTTCTCGTACGTTCCTGACGTTTTGTGACAGTGAATGCATGGCGTTGGTTTCTATATAGAGAGAGCATGCTGAATAAGTTAGGCTCTCTCACAAGACAGGTTGTTGACGACGGAAGAAACAGTTTTCATTGTTTTCAGTTAAACCGCGGAAAAAGAGTCAGAAAGCTGCTTGTGCATACACTATATGAAATGTTATTGACATGAGCTGTAAGCAATTCAGCAATTCAATTTTTTTTTTTTTAATTGGATCTCTGGATTGCTGATCTCGCCCTGTTTCGTTAGTAGTTGTAGTCACGGCTGGGTAACTAAACTGAGAGCAATACAGCATATGATCTTACAATGGACTGTTTTCATTGCTTCGCGAATAACATATTTAGAGATGTTAATCAGTCCTGGTAGCCCGTGGGAGGTATGATCGAGGGGTAAGGGTTCAGGCCGTGCCCGAAGTCGCTATATTGTGTTGTTGGGCAAGACACTTCACTCTCTCAGCTCCTCTTTCAGTACCCACAAAGCTATCAACGGGACCGATAGAACTGGCGGGGAAATCTGGCGAAACTGCCCGTCAGGGGAATATAATAATCCTACAAAAACCGGAAAGGCTTTTGTTCTTTATCCAAATCTTTAGTTTCCCCATTTCTGCTAAATCCCTCCTCCAAGGAGAGGCTATTATGGCCGGTAGACTCATTTTTGCGTCAAGAAATATTTCGTGGTACATTCATTCGGTTACCAGTTTAGGGAAAGTGAGAGTCGTAAATATAACGGAAACACAACTCGTCAAACCAAATTTCAGGTCATCAGTTTTAGAAATGCTTTGCCCTTTGTTATTTAATACTGAATTTGGAAGGTAAGAAGAGACCATTGAATTTCTTCAGTTAAAAGCTTGTAACGCCGATTTAAAACCACAGTGGCCATTTGAGATGAATTCAAGGCTTGAGTTAGTCTTGGAATGATGCCTAATTGCATAAGTGTTCAATTCAACAGTTTTGGGGCTTTATAATTTATCATCATAAGTGTTGCGTGCACATCGCTCTGAGTTCTTCAACAGCGCTAGCAGGAGGTCGGATTAAGAGTTTTTCTATGCAAATGCAGCGAGTGTCTTAGAAATAAAAAAATCCTTCTATTAATATTTACGGGTAAAATAGATGTCGTTCTCTTTTCGCTTTCTGGTCCTTTCTACAGACGGCTAATAAGGAGTTTTCGACGTGACAAATGCACGCAAAAATTCGGAAGCGATAAGTCTTGATAATTTAAAGACGGATTAATTTGTGGCATTGTACATTGTGGGCTGTCAAATCATCGCCTTACCGATTATCCGTTAAAAACCAAATGCCTCCTAATTCTTCCGGCATTGCACCAAAATACAAATATACGCACGAAAGGTTATCTGTAAAACTACTTCATACTGTTCAATAAAATTCTATATCCCATCTTCTGAGCCTTTTCTTTCAAGACGTGCTCGAAAAGCGAGTACGCCCAAATTAGCTCGGCCAAATTCTTTACAATTGACGGGCTTAACCTTAGAGAGAGGAATTTCACAGAGGTATAATAGCTGTTGACTTAAACCAATTGTATCGTTCTTTCAGTAGAACTTTGTTCCATGGAAGATTCTTATTCATTTTATGGCTATTTGCTGGCCAGTTTGTCTACACAAAATACACAGCCGGCCTTCCAGACGTGTAATCGTTTCACTAGTTATAACTCTCGAATCCAATAAATGTTTCGTTAGCCATTAATTTGTCTCTCGTCACTGTCAGGTGGATTCTTGAAAAGCAAACATGAGATTTCCTTCATTTGGAACTCAGCCCAAATGTTTCAAGCTTACACAACTTATGTCATGCATATGCTATGGCACAAGTCCCAAGTAACCAAGGCCAGAGCAGCTCTTACAACTAAGGCTTTAATCTTTTCCTCCTTTTAATCCCTATAACACATCAACCATGATACTTTTAACCAGCGGTTGACTAAAAGGCGCCACGCGCACGTCGTGTATTGGTATTTTAACCTGGGTTCCTCAGTTTTATTTATCTGGGCAACTTTCAATTAATAATGCTAAATCACCACCACAGTCCAATTTCTTCTTCTCTTTCGCAGCCATTTTACTTTGTGCTGCGTCCCACTCGCAAAATTGACTTAGACTTACAGCTAACTAGAGATTTTCGATCCAAGTTCCCCAAACTGCGGTGAATTTAGAAGCCAGGAAAAATCGAGACACATTGAGAAAGCATCACAGTGTATGTTTGATAATTAAATTTACACGATTTCTTTGTTGTGATTTACCATACAGTACTAACAGATGGATTTCCTTTTTTTTGTCGAAACCGAATGCCGGGAATCCTTCTTAGTTTCTGCTAACTTTAACAGGTTCTAGATAGACTAATAAAGGCAGGCGCGGCGATTTGCAGAGGCCTGGATCGAGCCTAGCCTCGATGAAGGACTTGGGGGTTACCCTAAAAACACACCCTTTTTTCAAACTTTTCTCGTGGTAAGATTCAATTCCAAACCATGGCAAAGTATAAATTTTTAGAAAGCTTAAAGAACAAAGATTATGAAAACATATATATTTTTGGATCCTAGAACTGTATTGTAGCCTGACACCGGCCGATTAAATCTGCCACCTGTACCTGTTGGGGAATGCCAGGGCTTCTCTGAGAAAAGATAACTCCTACAAGAACCGATCAAAAAGAATAATTTTTACATTTTTTAAAAGAAAACAAATAGCTCACTTTGTTAAGCAGAGCAGTTTTTGAAAAGTTTAAAACCGGCATGAAATGGTGACCAGTTAAATCTGATACAGAAAATCCAGAATACGTTTCAATGCATAACTTCGACACAATGATCTGGATGGAAAAGTTCTTTGCTTAAAACACAATACTTACTCAAAACAACAAATCCTGAAAATTTCAGCTCAATTGGACAAAACCTTCTCAAAATACCTTTTCTCAGAGGCAAAAATAACTCGTTTTGAGAAAGCGAGCTTTGAACTTACAGTAACAGAAATTCTAAAAATAAAACTTCAATACCGTATGATTCAAATTCCGATAAAAAACAAAACTTCGAAATTTTTTTACAGAATTTGAGGTTAACCCCCCGCCTTAACTTAAACAAAAGTCTCTCTCTCCAAAAGTGAATTTACAGACCAGCTGAGAAAGCTGCTGGCTGGAGTAAACTAGTAATGACCTAACATCACGTCCACAGGAGACAAAAGACGAGGCAAAAATCCTGGTCTCTGTGTGTTCAATAAAAACCGAGATAAACTCGCACGATGTGGGCCACTTCAGACTTGGTACAGACTTAATCTTTTATAAAACAAAAATGTAAAAATGTCTACTGAACATTGCAGTTAAGGTTGTTGTGTGCATATCACAGCAGTTCCGGTTTACTGATCAGGTCTGGGTTTCCATAGATAAACTTAAACACTTACGGCTGAGTTTGTTCACGACGACGCAAGCAAGGTTTACCATCCCATTTTACTAACGCCGCAAAACAAACGCAAAACAACTGAAGCCGATTATGACTCAAAAAAATAAGACAATGTCCACGGATAATCTTGATCAGGAGAAAAAAAAATTGTGTTTGGTTTTGGCTGAGTTAGGTCGAGACGAATAAACAAGGTTAAGCTTGCGTGCTCCTCGCCTAGTCTTGCTCCTTTATCGGCGATCTTAGAGTCCTTGTAGCTGTCGTTCGCTATTTAAGGGCTACCATCACTATTCTTGATTGTTTGAGGGGTCTTTTTTTGTGACGGATAGCGATGACAGCCTTAGGTATTAGCAGATCTTTCTATCTAAAATGCGCACGTATTTCAATCTAAGAAAGGCTTAAGCGAACATGACAGTACGCGCACACCGGGTATGAGAATTGCCAAAATGCGACGCCTGTTGCATGAGCTATTTCATACGTCGCCCTTTTTCGAGAATACTTTTTCCTTTATTTCCCATTTTTCGTTGAAAATGACAGGTAGATTTTAACATTACCGCAATATGTAACTTTAATGAGACCTCTGGCCGCCATGTCGTGCGTGGTTTTAGAAAGTGCCCTTGTTTAATTAAAATGCGAACTTTGGCAAAGTCTCATTGTTTACCATACCAGTGAAAGACTTTTTTCTCTTGAATTATGGATGACACTAATTATTTATTTTAATTATATATATCAATTTAATTATCGCCAGTAACAAGTCCAGACTGAGTTATCAAACACTCGTGCGTCTCGCGGATTAATTAACCCGCGAGCACTCCCCACGCCCCCGTATAGACTTCGGACCATGCATTGGCAACCGATATTGCACGCTCACGAGAAATCGCCGCATAGATAGTTACTTCTAACGATCAGATGATAGAAACGAATGTGTCAAACTAATTTTATATTTAGATATGGGGTTAATTAAACTTGTTCTTCCTCTTTTCACACCTTTGAATGAGTGTGAATCTGCCTCTCCTACAGACGGAGAGTGGAAACGGTCACGCCTCTTTTACTAATCATGTTTTATTGCTGTCAGGCATCACTTAGATAACTTAGTATGTAACATTTTAGAGATATTTGCACGATAAGAGTAAGATAAATATGGACGTGCGTGGAGGGGTTGAAAGAAATGGCTGAAAAAAAGCAGATTTGAGCTTTCTTCAGTTGAAATTCAAAAAAAGTATAAATGGGAAATGCCATCTCAGAATTAAAGTATAAAAAAAACACAGAATGTCACAATTATAAACTAAACTGTGGTATCTAAAAGATAGTAATGCTGTGGCACATTCTGTTGATCGTGGCATATTTAACGCAGTGATTCATCTTTGTGCGCGTTCCAAGACTTAAATTAACCTTTATTTCTTAAAGTAGTGTCAAATCGTGGTGTGTAACTTAAAATGTTTTTGAATGCATCAACTTCATGCATGATGACCATCGACGGCGAGGTACGCGTGACAAGGGATCGAGACAAAAAAGCACATAGTGATCTGAACTATGTTTGGACATAAAACGATACACATCAACCTCCCCTTTACCAGATCGCGAAAATCGAAAGATGTGGAAATTGTTGGAGCAGAAATTTAACTCATAAATTCTGTAGAATGTTGACAGACTGTGTCGAGGACGTGTCCATCGCGATGTGTGAAAATGCTAAAGCTTAAGCTTAAATTCATGTTTGGATGAAAAGGAATAGATGGCGACATATATGAAATTAGCGTGATCTACGGTTTTTGTTTGTTTTAATTATTCTACAGGCTTCAGTAACGACGATTTCTCTTCATTTAAGAATTCGACCAAGGAGGCAAGACTGCAAGAAATGACATACTAAGTTTATGATTAACATGTCGCAATTAATCGTCCAGATTTACAAACTTTCACATACTGCATTAGGAACAAAAGGAAGAGTTGTCAAAGTCAAGCACGATCTCCTTCACATCGCTTTACAGGTAAATCAGAGCAACCTTTCTCACTGAAAAGGACGACGGCTCGACCAGTGTGACATCCCAGTGTTGTTTGTGGTGCATTGCACTCTGGTAAAAATTGGCGCAGTGCACTCTGGTTATATGCAATGCATTCTGGTCAAAAGTGATGAATTCGAGAATTCGTACCCCCTTCTTTGTATTCTTCTTAAATCCTGATTATGTTGATGCTCGCTCGCTATGCAGCAACTACGCATTTCAAAAGGCTCAAATATGCATTAAAAGCGACTGAATAAAGTACATAAGCAGCAAAATTCCACGCCGGTAAGATCTAAAAGCTGGCACAATTTGTTTCGAAAGTGAAAACAGATTCTTAGCATTAAATAAGCTTAGCACTTCAATTTAGTCTGTTACCTTTCATTTGGGTCTTGCTCTGTGATATTTCAGTGAACTTTATCGATTCTGACCAACGCAGTTGTTGTTTGATGATGACCGACAATCTCGTTTACAAAATGCTTTACTTGACTTGCACAAGGCATATAATTTTCAGCAACGCTACGTACTACCTTGGATCTTCCTGTAGACCTTTCTCGTTTGTCATAATTTTCCAGAATATAAACGGAATATAAACGACTTTTATAGAGGTGTTTTAGTGCCCCGCAAGGAATATTTCAAACGAAAACTGTCTCGCCCGCTTTCCACACTTGTTAAACTTGTTTCATTCAACTCAAAAGGTGAACGCCGCGCCAGAAATTTTCCCGTCTTTTCCAACCATCACTTCATTTACATCAAACTGAAGTCTCCACATCATACAGTCGACTGAAGAATTTAAAGAAGCCCACTCACGGTATTTGAGTCATTTTGGCCACTCACAAAATTGCCTTCAAACTGAAGGAAATTTGAAAATAGCAGTTACCTAAGATCGAAAAACACCAAAGAGTTAATAATAAACCACAAAGAAAGAGGAATGGTGGAGGATGGAGAAGATTAACATGGATTGCAAACGACCAACCTGACTTTTCAAGATGGGCAAAGCGTGATGTGGCTCCTTTAACAGACATGATTATGGCAAACTCCCCTCGTTTGTTATTTATCAAACCTCGTATACAACGAGGATTCATGGATTAACTGTCCTCCGCACTTTATATTCTTGACCCATGCAAAGAGATGAAGAAATAAAAATCAAGACGGTGAACCGCCGGGACTCCATTTTCCTTTTAGTGCTACTATTGATCGGAATCTCATTTCTCTATAGAATACTTAAACAAAAAGAAACACACTTGTTATGAGAATATACTGTGTGATTGTACGAATCTGTTCTCACACCCCATCGATTTTCCCCAGGGTTTAATACGTTCTGGCTTAAAAAAAGGAAACCCGATCTGTTACCAGCCCTTGTAGATATAGATTGAAAGGAAGGAAAAAATTAACGAGAGAACTTGTTTGTTTATTTGTCTCATCCGATTGACTATTCATGGACTGCTCATACCCGGGGTACTCACCGATATTTTATGTGGGGATGTGAGGGTAGTTTTTTGAAATGGAGAATGTTTATCTTCGGCTAACCAGAGGAAGAACTTAAACCTTTGTGAAGGGCCGTAAATTTCTCGATGAAATGAGGAAAACAAATTGCCGGTTTAATTAAACATCATACCTAATTCCAGGCCAGAGTGTAAAACTCGTACCCTATTTCAGACCAAAATAGTGAAAAAAATGTATGCCTTTTTTAGACCTACCAAAAACAGCTTAAACATTTTGGCACATTCCAATTTAGCTTTTAAAGAGAGTAGCCCTTTGTACATCCCTTTTACTGTAATCTGTCTACGAAAAAAATACGCGACAACTTTGCCGAGTAACAAAAGAGTACGCTTTATTTATTGCTTCCACGGTTGGAACCGAAAGCGCTTCGGTTTGTAAAAGTCAAAGCCGCCATGTTGTTTGTTTTTTTTCCTCTTAGCAATCGGTCTTGCGCGTGCTGAAGAAACACGTGCACTCACTGTGCTGTGAAATCTAATTAATTATTCATGTAGCGTACGTGCTTGGCGAACAAAACAGCTGTCCTGTGCATTGATTTATAATTCCATTTAGATCAGCCTGCAGGTTTTATGTTTTGTCCGTACCAAGTCAACCAGAAATTCAGATCTCGAGGTTTATATATAGAAATAAAGGTTAAATGGTTGAGGAAAGGCTCACTAAAGACGCAGGAAGTCAAACTGTTTTTCAATTCCGATCTCCACTTGAATTTTTAGTCTGATATCAGTATTAAGCAAGCAAACGAACTGAGCCATAGAATTGGGCAATTGTCTCTCCGGAACATATAATTTATAATATAGTTTATTGTTTACTTAATCAAGGGTTACCTTTCACTCAAACTCTTAAAATCTGCTGGGTATAAGCATTTTAGCCCAATTCGCCTTGAGTTTGCGACAGACAAAGAAACTTAGACAGAAACCGAACAGAAAACCTGACGAGTTTGCGAATTCCGCATGAAAACAAACACGATCACAATCTGCATAAGGAAAATTGGCTGTATCTC
>Ga0099804_1119575_pt1 | contig 14829 bp, 5 predicted proteins | sample OrbCnscriptome_FD_81150 | JGI IMG/M metagenome (GOLD analysis project Ga0099804, IMG submission 81150) | Coral microbial communities from Puerto Morelos, Mexico - Orbicella C A metatranscriptome (Eukaryote Community Metatranscriptome) | ecosystem: Host-associated > Invertebrates > Cnidaria >...
CCGAGCTTGCTGACGTGGATATTTACGTAGAGGAAAAAGACCAAAATAGCCAAAGTATTTCAATAATTTATCAAACAAACTTCAAAGGGAAGTAGCAGAACTGTGTTTTTTGGTTTGGTTTGTTTTGTTGATTCTCCCACTCAATATTTCCTGTTTTTCTTCAAAGTGTTTCAGTCTAGGGAAAAATTCTTCAGCGTTCAATGGACGTAACAACAACAAAACTGAGAACATAGTTGGTTTGTGAGCACGTACATTTTAACCTTTACATCCCAAAGTGATCAATTTTCAAATTCTCGTTGCAATCCCAATGCTTTGCCATAGAAGACAGGTTAGGAGAGTGGTTGTAGTCATCAACTTGGAGATGTTGTCTTGATGTGACATCGAATTCTCAGAACCGTACCCAATAGCAGTTTTGTAAGTGGGTAAGGAGAAGTTATCAGGAGGAATCAAACGTTATGCCGTCAACACTAATTAGAACTTTCGTGGTTTCTTTTTTTTTTCAAAGTCCGTCACATACTTCCTTAATCATAACCTCTTCTTTTTGTTTCCTATTTTATTAAACTGCATTCCGAGATTTCTTTGGAAATTGTAAGGGATAATTTCTAGGTTTAGCAAGAATAACTTAAACATCATTTAGTTCTTTTAAGCTAAAACGGAAGCCATTCGGTTGTTGAAAGATGTTTCCAAATAGAAGGAAATTACTGATGAGAAATGAAACGGAAATCTATAACTACGCCCATCTGCTTCTGCTCGCTTATGTATTTTCTCGTGAAATCAATGTTTCCCCGGCAATGTTATCCATCATAAAAGGACTGTTATGTTAACTTCCGTTTCTCCTTTGGAAAACCGTTATAACCTACAAAGTCAGTCTGGCAGTAAACGCCGGGCTTATTTCATATCATCCTTAACCCAAATCTCACTAGTTCTTTACTTCACCAGCAATTTCCCACCTCTCGCCGACTTTTTTATGTTGTTGTTTTTATTAATGAACTCCTTCCACAGCAATGCAAGGCACGCAGTTTAATGGCGTCCTTGCCATTCAGTGTGCCAAAAATATTCTTCGGCATGCGTTTGTATTTTGTCTAGTTGGAGGCAAGTTGTCACCTTTGGAAAGAAAGAACTTATGTTTGTTGGGTCAACATTGAGGAATTTTCGTATCAGTTTTCACTAATTTAGGAAAACTCTACAGATGGCGTGGGAAAATGGATTGGGAAATTAGTAAACATTGATTCTATTTGCATGCCCCTTGAAAAAAACCACTAAAATTTCTAATGTGCTTGTGGGCCTTGTCGCCAAAATAACATTTTTATTTTGATGTTCTACAGATATCCACCTTTCTAAACAACACGAAAACTTCGAGCTTCGAAACCGCAGGTCTCAGTGGCCTTGTATTAAAGGGTTCTTCCAGTATTGTTGTTTTTGCTTTTCATTTTTTTAGAAGAAAACTGTTAATACAGAGGTAGATTGTAAATCCAGTAATACCACTGCTATGTTCTTCTCATTGAAGCACATCATGGAATGCATGTAAAGTTTCAAGTGGGAGCTACTTTTCACTACGCCGACATGTAAATTTCTTTCAAAATTATGTCTGCTGACAATTTGCCACTGTAACAGACGAGAAAAAAAAATCGATTTGATACAGATTTGCTCTTCTTAGGTATTAATAACATGATAGTGTTAAAGAGTTCCAAATCTCTGATTAATATACGCCATTACATGTAAGCACCGAGCTAAAACTACTAATTCCTTTTACTAATTTCAATACGATTCTTCTGGTGTAACTTCTGAGAATTTGAAGGTAAATCAACGCAGAAACCTGTTATTGATGATTTTCAATATTCTCCTAATCTTCTGTGTGACAAGATACTTGTGTTGTCAGGAGAATTTGGTCATTGATCGCATTTACGATTTTTTAAAAAAATTGATTTTTAAAATTGCACGTCTGGTAGAAAAATAAAAGATATATTACAACATTTGAACCCGCGTTCTGTCCGTACAAGTATATTTCAAAACGAAACGCTGTTGAAACTGCCTTTGTCTTCACACGAAATTGGTTCCTTTTGAAAAAAAAATGGTTTAATTTACACAAGATTGAAATAATACTTTTCTTTCTTTTTAGCAAATGTCGTTTGTAAAGCGTCGCAACAATTCTTCGTCGCATCAAGGGAGGACAAAAATTTCCATTGATTAAAAACCGAAAAAAATTATTAAAAATTGAGGTCTTAAAGTGGATTTACCAAACCGCACGCGAGTCTGGTCGAACTTAGCACAAAAGATTAGATTGTGTGAAATTGTTATTAAGAAGATGCGGGACTCAGCACGTTTTGTTAAGTTTGCGTTTGTGCAGATTATTTACGCACTAAATAAAACCAGCAGTAGAATTTGTCTTCAATTGAGTGATAAGACGGACAAGCGAGAACGTGTGCAGCGTAGTGTCGCGTGCGTGATGTTACGTTTTTCGCGCGGCTTGCCGCTTGTATGAATGACGCAACTCGCAAAACAGGCAAAAAATATTGCCAACACACTCACGCAAAGGTCAAGTCTGCACGAAAATTATGGACTTCTCTTTGTATAAGGAATTGTTTTTATAGAGTGAGATTGATGAAGGTGCGAGAGATGCTGTCAAAAGAGGCACTTTAAGTGAGATATGTCCCACTGATCTAGCAAAACTAAGATATAAATAACGAGCACAGGATAACTGAACACTGTGTATGTGCGAACTGGAATTTAACTGACTCAAACGAATCTCCAACTTTTTATTCAGTAGAGGGTAAAATTGTTGTGGAAAAATCTTAAATCTTAAAGTTGAATGGTGGCGAAAGAAGAAAACAAAACAAAAAAGGGTTAGGTATACAAACAGAACGGATCGTAAGTTTGCGTTCAATATTTTTAATGTCGAATGTTAGGTTAAGCCTGATAAGATTTCTGTCGCTGACAAGGGAAGGCATTTTGATTCTTAAAAAGGGTTTAAGGAAGTTATTAATCTTATTATTAATACGCCTTTTTCGTCGGTGATGCTTTCACCGTATTTGCTCGCAACATTGAATGGCTTCCAGGAAAATAAAATATATTGACTCATATGTCGAGGTTTTCAACATATATTAAAGGAAAGTTAAAAAATAAAACAGGAAACAAACGCGATATTAGATTTCTGAGTGATCATCTCCTCTTGAGATGAAAACTTCAAAGAAAACAGATAACAGATCGAGAGATATCAAAGCACTTCCAAGGACGACACCGATTTGAGACCATCCGGAAGACGGAATTCGGTAGCCGAATTGTTTATGCAAAGTGCCCCTAACAAGCCAAAACAGAACGTATCAGATTGAGAAATCTAAGGCTTGGCAGGGTTTGTGAAATGTGTTTCCTCCATGAAATATGCATGCCATGATCGTTATCGAAAAACAATGCGATTGCTTCTGTGTTGACAGAGAGCAGAGGTTCGCGTTGATTAATATTGAAAATGAAAATCGCATTCAACTCAAATCACCGCACTTTGTCTAGCTATTCTTTGCACTAATGTTTATGTATTCAACTGATTTCTTCCTTATTAGAAACTAATGCGGCGGAGGAGAAGGAAAAAAAATTGGAACAGTTTGTCTTACTCCAAATTCAAATCCCTACCGCGCCCCGGCCTTTGAAATAAACAAATTAGGGATCATCCGAAAAGTGCTGATATGGTATGATGATTAAAATAAGCGAAGAGTGGTCGCGGATTAACAAAAAAAAGCTTCCTTAAATTGAGTCTTCAAAAGCTTTGCCGGTGCGACACAGGAGATCCTCTGGCCAGTAAAAACTGCCACGCTACAAAATAAACTTAAAAAGCAGAATTTGGTTCTACACGGACGAACGAGGCCGAAAACCTAAGGTGGGAGTTTTAGAACTTTTTTTTTCTGTCTTTCCTATCCATGCTGATTGTGTGTCCAGATGAAATAAATGGTAGTCAGTCCATGTTCACAGCTGTAGTCGGACAATACCACATGAACTATCGAACCCTGCCCTCTTCGCTTCAATCTGAGAAGTGAACATATTTTAAATCTCCGCAAAGTTTGCGCTTCATGTAATTCACCCGGCATATCTTATCGATAAAGAAGGCATGAATTTAGAGCAAAAAATTGACGCGTGTAATGTAAGACTTTAAAATTGAAATATCTACTTGTCTGATTAAATATTTTGCAAAGACGTATTTTGCGATATTTTTCTTCCATTCCAAAGATAGGTTTTCTTAAGCGCCATCTTGATAAATTATTGACAAATACATCAATGGTTCGTTTGCACCTATGCTGTTTAATTTAAATCTACATCACTGACTTAAGTTTTGCTTTCATGTCACACCGAGCTCATAAGTGTTCATTGGTATAAAAGCGATTTTTTTTTCTAACTAAAACTGGTGTTGTGAAGCCTTGTACGAAGCCATCACTTCGAGTTTTATCTGCGTAGTTTGATATTCATGCAGGGTATGAGGCCGGCTATCGTGATTTTCACGGTATACCCTTGACAAACCTGCATGTAAAAAAAGAGGTTTTATCTTGCAATTAAACCTCACTTGTTAACTTTATTCATGTTTTATATACACTGATCAGATTGAGAAAGCCAAGGGATTATGTTTCGGGGTTTTACGTATCATTACTCATGATCCTCTTAACGGCGTGTAAGCTTGAGATCTAGCCCGGCTTCCTGAACGAGACACCTCGTCAGCACAAAGCACGATTTTCACTCCGACTTCTCGAACGCCTTCCTCTTCCAGAACATTTCTTTCTTTCTTATGGCAAACACCGATGCGTTGATTCGCTGTTTGACCGTCGAAGAGTGCTTAACTGCATAAGTCGGTTTTGTATACTTCAAGACACACATTCCTAGATCCTGCCCCCTTTTGATTGGAATCTACTTTGCACTTTAAAATCGCAAGTACGAGACACTATGTCGATCTTAAAGTACTCAAGCAGGATATCAGAGACTTTAATCCACTTTCTTTGAAATTGAAAAATGGTATTTGGAAACTGTGAATAATTTTTTTAACGCTATCAGGTTCTCTCGCGGCTTGAGTCAGATGAAACTTTTGTCTTTAACTTTGCTTTGTCGTATATTCGGAGATATTTACCGTACATATCGAACAGTCTCAAGATATGAGCCTTGTTATTTCCTTCGACATTTGAGATATGTATTTTTTTTTTTTTACTTTCACATTTATTCGCAAGAAAAATACAGTATAAACGAGGATATCGTCAGAAGCGCGTTTAAATACCAGATCTGGACTTTGGAGAGGAATAATTCTTGAATTTAAAGCCATTACAATGCCTCCGAATGATTGCAAAACAAAACAAGACCCAAATGCGATTCACGGCCCATTCGATAACTTAATGAAAATATCTTTATATCTCCATTAGGTGACACTATTTTTAAAAGGGTAAACTATCGAACAGTACCTTCGATAGAAAGTAAGATTGCTGTGGCAAAAAAGTACAGCAAGAGTAAAATAAGAGAGGCAAGTGAGTGGATGAAATCCTACAATGCGAATTTTTTTGGCTGGCAACATTCACGTCCAAAATGATTTCCAACCTAGAAGGGCGTCAATGTTTTAGTCAACAAAGGTCGTGCACATGTTGGGTTTTAAGGTTTAATCCCGTGAAATCTGACACTAAATGCAGTTAAGCAAAGCCTACAAAAACACTTGTCGTCACGAACACGCAATTATTTTTTCTGACACGCAAACCTGTGATCGAACTCATGTGGAGAGCGCGAGATCTTTTAATAAACTTGTACAAAAACCGCTTTGCGCCGTATGAAAACTGAGTTCCCCAAATGCCTTGAAAGGTCTTTTAATTCGCTATTTCTAGAGAGCAATGACGCCGTTTTATTTCTTTATATAAAGGAAATAGAAAACGACTTTGATCTTTTCAAACTCGAGTGACCGATGCAACACATCTGCCGCCTCGGAGGCTGGTCACGTGGGTGGATTGCTCGCGCCACTTAACGTCCGCGCGAGATTGGTCGAGCGTCCATGCATAGTAAAACAGTCCCATTACATTATGTGGTTAATATGTTTTATAAATATACGCCGAATGTTTCAATTTCCTCCAGTTAATCGAATCTCTGCTGGTTTAAAACTGCGCCATTGAGATCGAAATATCACAAAAGAAAAATACGAAGTTTCGACTTGATGCTGTATAGCCACAAATTTATTGACGCAAACTTGAATACGGTAAGTTCTGTTATATTTTTTTGTCTTTTATTTCCCTCGTGCTACTTAGCATTTTACATAGCGTTTTCTTTGCCAAGACAAGTAGTGCAAGAAGTCCTTGTTTATGGGATCAGTTTTGCTTTCAAGTGACCTTTCGGGTCTTTTTCCGCAAATCAAAATTTTATTTTTGACACCTCTCACCTTATTAAACTCGTAAATGCAAACACTTGAATTTTGTATACCTTTGAAGCCAGAGCCTTCACATCAAAGATAACCAAATCATTCACGAAAGCTTCTAATCTTTCCTGAGGTGAGATTCTAGATTTCTGTTATGAAACTTAAGCTTAAATATCTACCTTGAAAATCTAAGATAAACCTAAAGGCACTCTTTAAGATCTTGCATGTTGTTTTAGTGTAATGACACCAGATTGAGGAGTTTTTTGCCGCTCGTTCAACTGAAACAGTTTCGTTCGACAGTAGGAGGAAACGAGTATATAAGTTGACGTTTTAGGAAGGCGTAGAGCAGAAAAAGGAAATGCGTCTTCAAGAGTTCCCCTCCTTCAATCTCTCGCTGACGTTTCAGTTAAAACTGTAGCAAATTAATAAGGAACATTGTTCAACAGCAATTGACAGAGGTAGTTTAATACAGAACGTTTAGCTACACGAAGGAAGCTAGTAAGGTAAAGCATTCAATCAAAGATAACCTTAACAGATTTCTAAATTTAATAATTTATGAAAGCTAAGAGTTATCGTCGAATGGACGATCATGCCGAGTCGTTTTAGAATTTGAAATGCATACTGTCGAATGACCGTTTGCGTGTATTTTATACTGGCCAAACCAAAGCGAGATATTGAGATGACTGTGCTTGCTTACTCTGTTCTATACTCAGCGCAAAATGTGGGCGAAAGTGGCTCGCAATCCTTCTGTTTGCGCACAAGAAGAAAGAAATTCGTCCTTCAAAGCATGCGGTTTTGCATTGATGATGTGCAAAGATCAATGTAATCAGTTACAAATGATGAAATCACTGTTAATAGAATTGAGGAAATTTCCTTTTAAAGAATCTTAAATGAACGCACGCGCGGAATATGAATGGATTATTTGGCGCGGTAAAATGCCAATTGCCTCCGTTTTTTCCGCTTGAATAAAACCGATTGAGACGTGTTCTCGGCCCCAGAGGAGGACAGCAATCAGAACTTTCTAGTTTACAATGAAACCCCGCCTTCGAGGATGGCAAAATACAAATTCACTAAATAACCCATTGGCGTCAGAAGTCTTGGTGGACAAGGCAGAAATTCAAACAATTTCTAATATACAACATATCAATGTCAAAATTGAGGGATCCCGTTACAAGCGCAGCTTTTGTTGAAAACGAAGAACGCCGGCAGCGAAATTGAAGTACAAACGCGAAGATTTGTTCGGTTGTACGGCCATGCAGATGTTTGAGGCATGGCCGCGTTAGTTTTTTGTGCCAAAATACGATGTTTACAAACTCAGCACAGACTCATTAATTTGTTATTATCCAGTCTTTTATTGAGGGATTTTTTTAGATTTAGCTGCCATAGGTGGGCGAATTTGTATACGGAAACAGGATTTGTGGCTCCAAAGTGGCCAGATGGATGCAAGAATTTGCTCAAAAACTGACAATGTCTTTCTAATTAGTCATGCCATCAGTTCGTCTTCGCCAGAAAAACGTCACTTGGATCGACCTTCAAATTTGCGTTTCTTTGGTTTTTGAGGTCTTACAGAAAACCTGACGAAATAAATCACAACCTGTCTCGAGGAATTATCGAGTTGACAAACTCTCTTGTCTTTCCATCCATCTTCGACTCCGCGTGTTAAAATTGTCTTGTTTGCGGCTTTATATCCCGATTATTACAGAAAACAGGGTTCTTGTGTTTCGTAATTAAATTTCAACAGCGCTTTTCAATCAAAATTTTCACCGCATCGAGGATATTTCGGCATAGAGATGATTTTATGATGGGTTTTTTTTCCGTTCTCGAGTAACGCGCGAGAGAATCTCGAGCATGCCTAAGTGACAAAGGAAAGATCGATTTAAAAAGAAATATAACAAGATCACGCGTGATTTGCACCGGATCAATATCCACAGAACCTGCAGTCTGTCAACTCCTCCTGAACCAAAAATTAATAGGCATTCGTTTTTTGGTTATTTGACGCTAAATTTTTGGTTTCCTCCTTCTTGCGTGCTCACTTACCCACCCTCGAGTAATGTCAGCGTGAACAATTTTGATTTCCGCTGGTGGAACATGTAACGCTTTCGTAAAGATACAAGTGTGAAATTTAGCGCTTTTTTTGGTTGTGGATTTTGTTCCGTTCCTTCTGCGAGAAGTTAGCTAAATATGGTTACATTGCGCTCGCAAATACTTGGCTTGCCTTGCCTAACGAATGGATTCAATCAACCAGCGCGTATCCAACTCTCAATACGCGAATTCGGCGCCAATGGTTCGCACGGATGTGACTCGCTAAATCCGTCACAGTTGAGTGACCGTCCATCGTCTTGTGAGGTATTCGCTCTAATTCACACCATTTTGCTCGGTCGATCTGGAGGCATTGCAGGAAATAAATCGGTGGATTTCGCAGAAATCTCAGCTACATCTTGCGTGCTTAGAAGTCGGCACAGTAAAGCATGTGCACGTTAGACAAAGCAGTGAATTAGACCGGTACGCTAGGCGCCGAATTGGCGCCCAAGCGCTCAAGTCGTATAAATAGCATGTAACACTAGCCCGTGCTTTCAAAGTGTACTTTCTGTAGCAGAAAAAAAGTCAGCGATCGCTGGAGCTCGTTGAACAAATAAATCGCCAACGAGGTGAGTAGATTTTGTTTTACTTGAGGAAAGCTAATCGGATTACCTTGTACCTCGGCGGTTTGTGGCGAAAGTTTTTTTGCGAGTTCACCTCAATACGGAGTTCTTTAGTGCGAAGGAACCAAGGTCCTTGGCTTTCCAGTGAACCGCAGCAGTAGTAACAACTTCCAGCCAGTTTTCTGTATACACTAATTTGAAAGAACAAGCTCCCTGTAGTGCTGAAAGATAGATTTTGACTCCGTTTAATCGTACTGATCAATGAAATTGCTGTATCTGTACTATCGCACCAGGAGGTTGATGGGTTTATCTCGATAAGGCTGCAGCTTCGCGCAAGGAATAACAAACTGATTTCTGTAAATACCTACACATCACTTGCAGTGAATATTAATAAAAACCACCCGCCTTATCGTTAAGTGCTGTCGATAATCCAATATCTTAGTTCCGTTCCTCGAATTGGTCGACTTTACAAATTCAAAATCGAACAGCAAAGTTTATGTAGTTTGTAAGACACTGCGAGCGTATTTCGAATGTCATGACACAGCGGTTACGCGTTCTATGTTCGCATTAGCTCCTTGCTAAATTATCAGTCAGTGAAGAAATTATTATCTACGAGCACTATGGCTTTCGAGGGCCAAGAACAGCTGCCTCAATACAAAATTCGCCAAAAGCCTATTATCAGACCATTAGAAATGTGTGAGAGCTTGATGGCTTGGTCATCAGTTATGCATACATTATCACGCACTGCACAAAAGCTGTGCCATTATGAAATTACGTCCATTTTTATACAGACAGCTTTTTTGCCCTCACTTATTCCCGCAGATGCTCCAGGTAAATATTGGAAAAACCACGGACCCCTAATTACAAGACACTTACACGGTTCGATCGAGTGATTGAGCGCGAGGTTTCGCGTTGGCCTATATTGGACCGCCTGTGCTAAACATAGGCGCAAAACTGTTTCGGTTTTCGATTGAGCAATTATCTGTTACCCGTTTGCTACAAGTTACTTAGGTCGCTGTTATTAGCTGCATTATCTTTTGCCATTGATAGGCGGATAACTTGTGTCGCAAAGCCATTATACAAGTACACACAACAAGAATTTGACCAAACGCGAGCGGGTATAGGACAGCAACTCATTCGTCTTACTAGAAATCGTAAAATGCGTTTACGAGAATTCAATTAGTAGCGAAATGAGGCTGGATAGCCGAAGTGATAAAAAATTAATGGCTCAACAAAATTCTTGAATGAGAACCATAATAGTTCACAGCCTATCAAAGGCGCTACTGAAGAAGTTTTGCTTTCGTAACTTTTGCCCATAAAGGGGGTGGGAAATGTTCTCACTTCTGACAATCATATCAGCTTTGGTTTGCGCAAATATCGAGAAATATTTATCCAAGGCTCCCTTTGAATAAACAATTATTACCATCAAATCACCGAGTTATTGAGTTTTACGCCAAAAGGGTGGGAAATCAGAACAGACGACACAAAATGAATTATTTAGTGCACTTATTTGGCAATAAATTCTAGGCTGCAAACCAGAGCATTTTCCACCATGTGGTCGGCTTAAAAGGTGAGAAACGATTCGTGGACGAAGAAAGCACCGAAAAAAAATATTGTGGACGAGATCCGCAGGGCTTATTTCGAGCCGGTTTCCTTCCAAGGCCGTGAGAATTGTTTCAACATTGGTAGGTAAAAATTCATATCGTTCAGTATCAAGCGTAGATCCAAAATGTGATAATTATGCAATTATCAATTTTAGATAGAGTGATTGATAAGTTGGAGCAAGCCTCCTTGTCATGAGCTTCAACAGAGGTAGGTATTAAGAGGGAGCGTGGCTCGCTATATCGAGAGGTGAATGGCATTTCCGGCTGCAAACCACGAGCGCATTTATCTAGTTCCCGCGAGAATTTACACTTTCCGCTACGTTTGCAGCAAAGTCGGAGAGAAGTTGTTTCGAGGAGCACTGTGCTAAGTAAATAAACGTCTGGGACAGGAACTGAGAAACGCTCCGAACACAAACTTGATTGTTAAGGGGCTATCACAGTTGAGAAATCAAAGACACCGACAACCGACTCACTGTCGCCACTATGACCCTCAAAGAATTTTCCCATTAGGCCAAAAATGCTATTTCACACGGTTACTTCTGCAAGAACAACGGCAATGAACAGCCCAGCTTCCAAAGGCTTTCCCTGAGGGCTCGCGCCCGTCTAAAACTCTTCCGCTCAAAGACGTTTCGCGCTTTCTTCATCGAGGCTTCATACTACGCCCAGAAACCATACGTGCCCACGTTTGTCAAATAAGCACAGTTGTAGTCGAAGAACAATGCCAATGAGTGTTCCGGGTCACTCGCCCCTAAAATTTAAGCAAATTGAGAAGATAAAAGAGTCACTGAGTTTTAGAAACTTGTATTCTTCTTGATGGGCAGTAGCACGCGTCTGTCTTTGTTTCTAGCCGGGTTGTCGCGACTTGCTTGAGGGGAACGTTCGTCAACCGAGAAACCCTCTTTGATTAAACTTTGTTTCGTATCTGTTTCTTACTGTGATCTCTTGGTCGGCTACCAAGTTTCCTGATTGCGTTCCTAGGAAAGCGATAAGGAAATAGGCAAACTTCTCTTAAATTTTATCAAATTATACACAATAGTCTTTTTATTTTTTAACACCATTTGCAAACAAACAGCTCACGCAATGAAGTGAATCTTTTCAAGCGGAACACTTATGAGCGAGTTCTGTACGTCTTGGGTATTAACATCTCTCGTCTGTAACCATAACATATAATTGCTACTTCGTTTATCTGTTCTTACGTATTGTAATTTTAGTGAACTTATCCTCCTTAGATTGCGGCGGATTATTTGCTTTTACAAATGTTTAAAATCACAAAGGAACATGCTACAACAAATAGAAACGAGATATGTTTTTCTCGTCTCACCATCGTTCTCATATGATAACGCGCTTTTCAAAGTTCAAGAGTATTTCGAGTTCCTTCAATAACTGCTCCGAATCCGCTTATAAAAGCTTCGCAGTTAAGACATTTAACCCGAAATTGGCTTGCCGTACAAGTCTTGTCTAAAGTAATCCTTCTTGGAGAGCCGTTTAGGGACGCCAAGTGGATCAAATACATTTGTCAATCACGAAAACTCTTTAGGACACAGACTCGCGTGCTCCAGTGACCACCACAAGTCGTTTCGCTTTGTAATTTTCAACCCCTCCGCAGCGAAATGATGAATTTTAAGGACTAGTAAATTGCTTATTACTGATAAGACATTTTTCGTGCCCACAATGAGCTTACAAGCAGAAAATTTGCATGCAGAGGCTAGCAATTCGGGCGTTTACCGACTCGTGCCATACCGATAGGGCTTAGGGAAGGTCCAGCGCGAAATTATTTCCAAACTATCTTCTTTCACATTTCGAGGATTTAGAGTTTCTTGGTTAATTTCTTTGTAAAGTATATCCGGACCAATATCTCCTCAGTTTAAACTCCCTCCCGATTTTACAAGTTGCTTAGTTAGCTCATTGTTATGTAAATTCTGCGTGTGTCAAATGTGAGACATAGATTTATCGTTTTTTGTTCGTGAGTTTTTGTTGGGTTAACCTTTTGTTGGTTTTCCGTGCCAGATAACGATTCTGTTTATGTGAGCGAGATTTGTTAGTTTAGTTAAGAGTTGTGCTGGCCATTATTAATACTGAACAGTAGAAGAATATGACTACAGTAGTTTCCTTTTTTATGCCAAAAAAAAAAATCGAATTATTGCTCGGGGTCACCGAGTAAACGAGGCAAGATTTTGCGCGTAAATCTATTTTTAAACTCTCGATATATCTATTCGGAAGCACTATCGCAGATATAGATGTACCTTGTGTTAACAGCATAAAACGTATAGCTTAAAAGTCATTGCAATTGATTGTTTCTTCGATATTGGACCGAGCTAAAGATAGAAATAGTAAGAGTGATCTCGTATGTAGCCAAGTACAAGCGAAGACTGATTTCCTGTTTGTCAACTGCTTATGGCAATCCTATTTGAGGTATTAAAAGCTAAGCTTAACTTAGATAAAGGGACTAGGAAAAACGCAAGTAGCTTTGTAGATCCTGAGCGGGATTTCAACAGTTTCAAGTGAAATTAACCATGTCTCACTTGTGTGGTACGAAACGGATCTGATTCAGGCGATACTGGTTCATGTCTGTTCACAACGGCCGTTGCGATTGTCGACTCGACAACAAAACGATGTCTGTAACAGTTACCTATTTTCCCCCACAAGCGGAAAAAAAACCATCAACCGCTCGTCTGTTTTAAACTTTTTAATCATCGACTTAATATTTTGTCCACAACTACGGATACGCTGCTATTTAAGTACAATGACACCCCAACTGATTGTTTCTAAATGCGTTTTGAAGCCGTTTTAGCCACAATTTTTGCCTCTTTGTACAGATTCCTGCGGTCGAACAACACGCTCTTTCATACTGTCAGCATTATTCTCATTTCCTTCGACAGCGTTTCCTGTGTAGAATTGAACACCTTTTCATTTTGAATAAAAAACAGCTTCTAGCCCTCCAACGTTGAAACAGTTAGTAACTAAAATCAAAGTTACCTACCGCCGATCAATGGTTCTCACAGATGGTTTTATCCATAAAAATTCCTGCATGCACGGCGACTCCACAAAGCCTGTAGCTTTCGATATTCATCTGATGTACAACCGATATATCTCGCAGCTTTAAATTGTCTTGGCGCTATGAAAATATATCACTTTACGATCTTTGTTTTGGTGCATCGAAAGATCTGTTTTCCCTTGTTTTTATGCAACACGTTGCATGTTGTGTGAGAACAACTTCACACGTCAACCAGCACGCGAGCCCAAATTCTCTGTATTGCCGACAGTTCTCTATGCCTGCAAGTTTAGCTAGCGTTTATGGTTTTAATCCGTTTTTATCACGATTCAATGCTTTATCAGTTTGCCCTGTCGAGAGCGCTTTAAAGCCCTACAGTTCGGTTTCCAGATATAAAATCGATCGCGGACATTAAACTTGTTTTAGCGATTAACTGATACAGTGTACCAAACCTGCACAGTATGCAAGCAAGATACGACACCCCCTACATCAGATAAAGCTAAACGGAGTTTCCTGTTTGGGAAAGTTTTCAAATTATCACCCTTCTTTCACGGGCCTCAAAGTCTACTCTACCCACGAACCATCGACGGCCATATCGAGCTGTATCTTGGTCTGTTGTGGTGGGCGGTGGCTTTGAGAGCTCACGGATTTCCAAAGATTAATTTTTCAAAACAGGACGAGAATGCGTAATAAACAGTTGTGTGTTTTCAGAAATCAGAAATGCAATCATGCATGCTGGCGATTATACAAAAGATTTCACCGCCACCGTACACAAAGGAAAATGGGAACATTTCACTGATAACCTCTTTCCTCTTTTGACTTATCTCTCCAGCAAAGCAATGCTTGTGTGTTTTACGGATTTAGTCTAGCGCAATGTGTAAAGATAGATATATCTAGTTAGCTACCGTGTGAGTCGCACAGTGTTTGTCGGCGCCGGCTCCTCGCAGCTCCGTACAGTCTCGGCGCGTAGCAACTGTTAAAAAGTCTCAAAGTAGCCGGGAACTTCAGCATGTCTTTGGAGAACGTTAACCGGGAGACCTGCATCTTGGGGAGTCTCTGTCCTCTCGTGTTCGGAAGAGCTGTGCCCGAGGGCTTTCGAACTCCTCTTCCTGGTTTCTCGCGACTTGGCATTCTGAAGATGGAAGCGGTCAACCCTGAACACAGATGGATTCACCCAGCCGTTAGCCAACAACACGAAGGCGCTCATGGCAGCGACAGAATGCAGCCTTCTGT
>Ga0099804_1134657_pt1 | contig 14587 bp, 8 predicted proteins | sample OrbCnscriptome_FD_81150 | JGI IMG/M metagenome (GOLD analysis project Ga0099804, IMG submission 81150) | Coral microbial communities from Puerto Morelos, Mexico - Orbicella C A metatranscriptome (Eukaryote Community Metatranscriptome) | ecosystem: Host-associated > Invertebrates > Cnidaria >...
AGGCTGTCCTCCTTTAGTAAAGATTTCTTGTGTTTCCTGGGAAACATCAGCTGGTTGTTTGTTCTGTAACTGTTTTGCTTGGAGATCATAGCATTGGGAAGATCCATGTGCAAAGTTTTCCTGAAAAAAAAATAGTATTTAAAAATATCAATTTAACAGATACATTAATTCATGCTCTCACGAGATTATTCTTTCTTGGGGGGAGGGGGCTTTTGATGGAGGAAGGGTGAAAAGATTACTTCTACAAGACTGTATGGTGGTAAGTTATACCTGCCAACTTTAGTGTTATAGGTGTGAGATTTTTATCCTGGGAGTGCCAGGTGTTTTCAAAGACAACATGGACATATCTTAAGATTCCCGACGATGTCCAAAACCTCCGAAGACGTCCGAAGTCTTCTGAAGACAAGGTTATCAAATTTGCATACAATATTGGAAGCAGAAACAGCCCCGACATTTGCCAGTCCCTGTCTCAGGACGTGTATCACTAAACGTGGCCTCACTCCCAGTGCTTTCTATTTGAAGGAAGTATTATTTTTTTACACATAGTTTTCATTTCTTACATCGGTTTGAGTTTACATATTTTTGGAAATTGTGTCAAGCAAAGCTGCAACAACTCACATTTTTCAATCATGCATGAGAAGTTGGCCCGCACACATGAGCTGGCATGAGATTGAAGTTTTCAATCCGCAGGCGTGAGACTCACGCCTAAGACATGAGAGTTGGCAGGTATAGCTAAGGAAAACTTCAAGCTTTCCTAAATTGGTTCAATGTCCTCAGTGGGCATCAAACTTTGGTGAAGTCTCATACCAAAAATAGGTCTGCAATGCGTACTTGTGAGCTTATGCTTAGTTTTATTCCATTCGGTTGGAGTTTGTTTTTAAACATCAGTATCTGGAAGATTAATTGCTATAACTCAGAGGGCAATCACTGCAAAGATAAAGGTATTACTTTGAAACTGGAGACATTGTACTCTTGGTAGAAAACTTGTGGCCCCTAAGTCACATCCTGGAAGTAAAATCAAACAAGAGAGACAGGCTTGTGAGGAAAGTCAGGCTGAAACAACCGCAGTTCTGGAACGTCCCATCAACAAGATCATTCTTCTAGAGGCTCCTAGACTCCATGAGAGCAGGTAAACATTGTCGATCTTGATGTCCTCAATAGACTGCCAGCAGTCTCTCTTTTGCTCCAAAATCCGTAGGGAAGAACGCAATGAAGAAAGCACAAGAAGTGTGTCTGCGACAGCGACATGACAAGTGGCAAGTGGAGAAGCTGCGAGTAGTGCAGGTGGCTTGCGGCTTTGCACATCACACTGGCACACTCACAACCCACCGCTCGCGCGAGTTGCATTCTTCTTTGTGTTTGTCCCTGTGGATTTTCAAGGAAAAGAGAGACTGCTCGCAGCCTACGTCCTCAACCAAGAAGTGTGCTTGTAACATCAGAGAACAGTTGTTTCTTTATTGACTTGATTGTGATGAACCATTTCGAATGGATTTAGTGACAATATATTACTCAAGTTTTTCTGTTTGAATTACTTAACTAACTTTAAATGCTTTCAGTTCGCATTAAGGGGCCGGTAGGTAGGATTCAAAGGTGTGTGACATTTGTGTTACACTTGATTTAAAATTTAACTTGTCGATCGTAACATAAACATATAAACATAAAACCTTTATTTCAACACGATAATAATCAAAGCTACAAAGCTTGTAGGGTCATGTATACTACAACATTAAAATACATTAATTAAAATATATACATGCAAAATACATGTGATTTGTTGCATAAGATTTTTGTTCAGTATGACTGTTATGTCATGTTTTGACTTAACTCAGCATGAATTCAAAACGTAAACAAAAGAAAAAGCTTAAATTTTGGCCTGTAAGCAATTTTAAAGCTCCCATTTGATTTGCGTTCATGAAAATCTTCTTGCTCGCCCAAACGGGATATTCGCTTTGGTTTGCAAAATTTCATAGTTCAGGCTCTGCCTCAATGCAAAGTTATGTTTGTTATTTTTAATTTACTGTCAATGAACTCAGACCACAGGGGACCCGAACAGCAAAATCATTTACATTCATGTAAAATAAATAAACTTCCGTTCACTAAGCTGATTAACTAGCTGAACAATCTTGCTAGGTGTTTGTTTACAGACCAACATTCTCTCGTTAAATGTCACTTCTGTTTCTATTCATTTATCCCACTAACCAGACAATTCAAATTCCAAAACCGCACAACTTTCAGAAATCGCTGAAAGAGGAAGCGCTTTTGAAGGCTTTGCTAACTAATTCTGGTTTGAAACCCTTTTGCACAGAAATTTTGTTGAAAAATGGTGGAAAGAGAACTTCAGACTACGTAGACGTATGTTTGAATATATTGTCAGAGTGGCTGGTCTGGATTTGGCTTACTTTTTTCCCATGAAAACAAGCATTGTTGAAAGCATGACCAAATGAGATTGACAAAATCTGGATACCACGGGGTGCGAGATACCATGTGACCGCAAGTGGACTTGATATAGATCTGCCATCTCAACCTTGGTTACCAACCAAAACCATGGTTGATCACAGGGTAAATCGAAATTTTACCTTGTTTAACTTTCTATCATCATGGGCAGCATTAACAATTTTCCACGCATTGAACACATCACAATCAGCTAAGAAAGCTACGGAGTCAAAAATAAATTTGGTCCAGCTCCAGGTAAAGTTACTTGTCAAGTTATGTATTAATGAAAACAGCTTGGGACTGGCAGCTGAAGCATATTGGAGTTTAACTATAGACAGTGTTGGTCTGTATTTTGTTAAGAACAATGGTACATGCTTGTCGTAAATTAGCATGGATTAACGAAGTTTGGATGCTAAATTTAGGTCTGAGAAAGGTCAAACAAGAAACCAACGCATTGCAAATAACTTTATTTTACTGAACACTGTAGTGTGAAAAACACAAACATCATGCACCAAAGGGTTTAAGATCACCGCAACACTGCAAGTTGGGATTTTATTCACTGTATCACCGCTTAAAAGACATTAAAGAACAAGCTTAGATTTTGGCCTGTAGGCAGTTTTAAAGCTCCCATTTGATTTACATTCATAAAAATCTTCTCGCTCACCCAAAGTACAGGGGACCCGCACACTGTATCAGCAATAACATAATCATTTACGAAATAAATGCACTGTTATTTACCTGTGTTCCTGGGTCTGTTTGAGCCATTTAGCAGGGATTTGACTAGAAGCGAAGGCAGTTTACATTTCAAATACCATCTTGTCTGCTGTTTTGTAAATGCGGCAATCCAATTTCGTCTCAAGTTTACACTATCTTCATTAACTATTGACTCTCATCGGGGGAGAGATTCTCAGGTTTCATAGAATCCTCAAACCGTCAACTATATGAGATTATGCAATAATTTTGTATAATCTCACAAAAATTGAAAACACGAAAATTCAGAGGTATTTGATCATTTTCAAATCATTTCATTTGGTTACCATTTCTCAAAAAGCATCAATATCAACAACTAATGAGGCATGCTTTCGAAGAAATACACAATATATTAAATGATAGTGTTTTAACCTTTTTGCATTTTGATCCACCTTTGTATCTGAGAAATTCTATGCTACAAACAATGCAGAACACCGAACTTTTTGTAGTCAATGCAAAAAGTGAGCTTGAAACCCAATTTCCTTTGAAAAAGTTCAATTAACATTTTGAGTCTTGCTTGGTTTGAGACTGGCACTAGTTACAAAGGCACAAGCCCTGCCACAGCCCACCAAGTCCCACCACCATCTTGTCATAACTAGCTGTTTGATAAAGGGATGGAAAGTCGAAGCTCAATATTTCGGTCATATTCCCCCACTACAAGAAATGGGTTGGTACAAAGTGCGAGCCAACATGCAAGCCATTCCACTTTAGCCCAAATATCACAGTCTGTTAAGCCTGGATAGCTCCTGATTAGCCTACATATATAAAAAGCCCCCTACCTCCTCCCCCCAGAAATTTTGTAGGCTTGTGGTTACCCTTAGAGATAGTAGGTATCACTGGTTCATATGACTCATTTGCCAGTTAGCCTAAATAACACTCCTTTTAACCAAACTAGAACTCTGGTTAGCCTAAGTAAGTTTTATTTGCTTGTGGCTAGCCCTTTTTTGGGGGTCAGGGATCCTGGCTCACATAGTTAGCACTCTTGACTTGCTGGCTTACAGAAGGCTGGCAGGTAGTCTACACTTGTAGAAATTGACCTATGGCAAGTTTTGTCAGACCATTCTTCCAGACCTGCCGACCCTCAGAGTAAAAAACTCTTGATATATGTCACTCAAGATGGCATGAAAGGCAGTGGCTGTGAAATTCGGAGATGCATCAACTTTTTAAACTATGCATAAGATGAAGACCTAAATGTAATAACCGACCCTAAATGTAATAAACTCCTAAATGTAATAACATTTGGCTTAAATGTAATAAGCTCTTAAGTGTGATCACATTTGGCCTTAAATGTAACAAACTCCTCAGTGTGCTAACATTTGGACTTGAAATAATGTAATAACATTATACTGCCGTCATCAGTGACGTGACTAACATGTCACTGGAAATCTTAATTACCACGTGATAAGCTGCGCCATCTGTCACATCATTAAAAAGGTGAGCGAAAACGTAGGTCACGTGACTGATGACATCACCACAGTAAATTATGCATGAGAAACAAGTTTTATTTTGTACAGTGTAGGCTCCAATTTGACAAAGTTATTTGGCATTTTAATTTTCAGCTGCAAGGATTGCACAACTTTTCTTATTTTGATCATATATATTACTTTATTAGTTCTGAAATCTGGCTATCTGAAACAAAAATTTCAATAACTAACAGTAACAAAGGATAATAGTTCTCTTGATATCTTAGCAGTTAAGGATTACTGTTCTGTTTCTGCACCAATGAAACATAAGACTTACTTGAAAATTATATAGAGATGCAACAAAGGCATTCAAACATTACAGTTATGTTGATGTCAATGAAAGTTTACTTTTTTCTTCTCCTTTTCCTTCTCAACCTTTTCAAAAGGTCGCCATCTGTTACTTTTCTCCAAAACAATTAAACTATCAACTAATATTATAACATCATGTCAGCATTCAAACGTAGTAGCTTGCTTTTTTTAGCCTGGTCAAAAGTCACCATTAGTTACTTTTTTTCTAAAAATGCTTTTGATGAAATACAGTCATATTCATCTTCTTTAATTTTAAACCAGGCATATGCCCATTTTGAGCTCGAAATAATTCATAGTAATTTGATCATCAACCCCCTTGAGGGACCACATCTCTTGATTGGAGTACGGACACTTAATTAATATGTGAGATTGCAGTGCTCTGGAGATGTAAAACCTAATGAGAACATTCAAGTAAGATTTCATGCAACTGCCGTAAATCATTTATTCCCTCCACATAGCTTTTGGTATGCATGGCATACATTACAAGCAAATAAAATGGTGGATGACATCAACACGATTTTAAAGATTTTTTCTAGGACTTCATTGGGCATGCGAGTAATGACTAAGCCTGTTACATAACAACATCAACAACTGAGCAGAGCATGCAGCTTGTTTAATAATGGTGTTGAAGTGTATTGAGGTTCTAAAAAGTTCTTGCCATGACAGAAAAAGTATCGACAAGCTGAATAGCCATAATCAATTTGCATACACAATGTGGTTTCTTTTGCTGATTGCCCAGCATTAAGATGGTACCAGCTGAGGTTAAATGTTACTGTAAGTGCAGCAAAAAGATAATAATATTGATGATACATTTTGTATGCTTCTTATTATTGACTGTTAAAAGGTCACCAGTGTGCACTTAGACTACAAGTAGTCTAGTGTGCACCGCACAATGTAGTTTGCATACTTCTATAGCAGACTAGCATTAATTAGTGATTAGGAAATGCATTTGAACAAAAGGGGTGAGGTACCTTTTTATGGGCTAAAATTTGTGGTTTGGTAGGGTGAAATCAAATGTGTTACTATATCCTCTAAAATTATCAATTTCAGAGTTATCTCAGTACTTTTAGGCCTATAAGCTGCAAAAATATGAGAAGGTAGTTTAGTTAAATTGTGTGGTTCCAGAAAATATCCATACCTGCCCCAAGGAGGGTCACAGAAATTCTGAGTGGTATGGGCATCTGAAAGAAGTAAATTTCGAAGGAGAGGGGATACACAAAGAGTTTTCTTTCCAATGGGTTTGAAATGCGATCTAATGAACACTATCGTACTTTCCCAATCGATTCAGGTAACCAAACCAACAAGAATGTTTGATCTGTTGAAATAAACATACGATTCTTTGTCACATATTTTCCATTTTTGTTCCAACATCGAACGATGCAGACGGCACTCGTGAGCAGCACGTTTGCTAGCTGTCATGTCAAACAAAATGCAGAAGAGGTGCAGCAATACAATGAAGTTGACAACGTTTTGTCCAGTTTGTACTTTGAAGATCATGCTGTATTTAGCTTAAATGCAGCTGATGCTTTTTCCAGCACTATTCCTGCAGTCAGTTGAGATTCGTACTCTGTTTATTTCACTTGATACTCAGACAAAATTATTCCCTTTCAGACTAGCTGTTACTAGGTTATCACATATTTTCATCCTTATCTGTGTAGTTAATAGTTTGCTTAAATTAGCAAAGTCGATTCAATGCCATTTGTCTTGGATTATATGTAACCGTGGACAGCTAGGAGCGCTCAAGCAGTAGCAAAGATTTTATTCAGTTATTTATAGTACGTCACTAAACAATGTGTTTCAGGTATGAAATTAACCCTATGACAAATGAAAAATACTAAGGCATAAAATGAATTTATTATCGCTTACAAACTACTATTGAGGTAGTACTTTCTAAGATTCTTGTATGAAAAACTTCTTTGAATGAAGAAAAAGTCAGCTGCTATGCCATTTAGGAGTGCAATACTTCAAAGTAAGTTATAAGTTCAAATCAGTTTTAACATGACAAGGGACACGTCGGCATTTACATCTAGAATTAAATCTGAAAGCCTTAATCTTTCATTACCCAGCAGCTCTGATCCTGACCCAGTAAATATCCCCATAAATAATCTGCAATAAAATAACAAACATGCTGTGACTAAATCAAGGTTTACAATAATAATAATTATTGTTTGCCTTGGTCTAGTGTGAAAAATATACCATCTTGTGACTTCATCTATAATATAACCATAAATGGTCATAAATGGCTGCCGCTCAATTTTATTACAGTACCTAGGAGACTAACATAAATAACTTAAGTCTTGTTACTTGTGGATATGGAATTTCCAGTGGGTAGGGGGACCCAAGTAGAGAAATCATTGACATTCCAGGGGGTGGGGGTAGTACCATGAGACCCCCTGGAAACAGAAAATCCTTGGGCATGGGGGTCAAACTGGGAAAAAACCCCTGTGGGGGGTATGGATGAATTTAAAATGAATTTGAGCCAGGCCCACAATTTGTGAAATAGGGTAAGGGAGACCATGAATCATTACCAAACAGTGCAAAAAAACTTTATTTCTATCCAGGACAATTTATTGTCAAATTTTAAACAGCATTGCTAGACACTTCACAGTTTTTTCTTGATGCCACATGAAATAACTAGTGAGACAATCTCAGTTAGTGCAGAGTGCAATGTATAGCTCTGGCACCATAGTCATGCATGTCGTCACCCCTGGTTTGTACTTACTTTGGTACCCAGGGCTTTCCCTCTTACAGAATATGATCGGACAGAAACCGTGATAAGACATAATCTTCTCACAAGCTTAGCACTGCATATGTTTCACATCTGTATTTTCATTCGATGTTAAACAATAACTGTTTGTCAAGACAACTTTCAAATTTTACTCTGGTGTTTTACATTGATTTTCGTTCATTTCAAATTTAATAATACGTTGAAGTAGCAAACGTGACAATTTTACTTTTCACGCCAACGTTTGTAATACTTGTGATACTTTTGTTTTCCTCGCAAAGGTAGGTAACATAGAACCCTTGTTTTCTTGAAAACTTTAGAGATGAATGGAAGAAAGTTAAATATGTTATGAGGAGATAGAGAACAATTTTGTAGTATTCAAAACACAAATTTTCTTTTCACTGATAAAAAAGAAGTAATTTAATTACCAAATAGTCACAGAATACCACATTCTTAGTCAGTTGCCACCTCAGTGATATTGATTAATACAACTGAGAAGTTTTAGCATTTCAGCAAGAAGTATTTAAGGCCATCATTACTCAGTTGACTGAGATTATATTTTACATCGGTAAACAAGTTCCCTCAAAGTGTCTGCAACAATATTTGAACACCTTCCTGGTTTCTTTTGTCATAGATTTACAATTTGACAAGTTTTACTAATAATAATAATAATAATAATAATAATAATAATAATAATAACAATAATAAAATATAAATCTTATTTATAGTGGTCATGCACTTAGCTATACAAGCACTAAGCTTAGCAAGCTTACAGGCATGCCACTGAAACAAAGGAAACAAATATTTCAAATAAACGTAACATAGTTAAAAATCCCAACTGGCAGGAGGCAGACCAGTTGGCTTTTTACAAAGCATGATCGAGGATTTGAACTTGGGACTACCAAGAAACAAATCGTGCCAGTGGCAGGGTGAAGGCCTTCAACCTGGGACCTCCGGATTACAACACCAGTACCCTAAACCACTCAGTCATGCTGCTTCCTCAATGCCACTGAATCGGGAAAAATTTGCCTAGATACAAACTTTTTGGTCTCTTTCATAGAGACAATTGAGAGAAAAATAAATAAGTCTCTAAGGAGAAACAAAATGTTTCCATTCTTAATTTGAACTCTGGCAAACACATTAGTGTAGTTTGATGATAGGAGATGATATTTGTTGAACCGAGCTAGGGTAATTCTAAAAGATATGCAGTCACAGTAGCGTTTTTTTGCACTAAAACAGGAGAAGTGACGTTACCCAAAAAATAACTGCCGTCCTCGGTCATATCACACGACACATAAAAGCCACATGGCTCTGAAAACAGAGTATATCACCCTAACATTGCTAAAACGCATGCGTCTTACATGTTGGGTTCTACCACAAGGAAGAGCACACAATGTTTTTGTGTGGTGTGATCTCAAATGAAATGCATCTTTCATCTAAAATATGGTCGGCACAAACATTAACTAATCTGGGTATGCGTTTAAGGCAAATTCTAAACAGAATAGTACCACAAGGAGAGCAGGAGGTTTCCTAAACGAAAGATATAGTTTTGTGATGTTATGAATATAATAAGGTAGGCAATAAATGTTTTTACATAGTGCACACAGGCACCTACCCATCCCCAACCACTTCCTTGCCTCAAGACTAATTAATCAATTGATATCAATTAATTAAACAAACACTAAGGTTTACACCTTACTATCTTAAGGCGTTATCACCTTATTACCTTATGGCCTTGTTACCTTATTACATTAATGCCTTAGCGGACATCAGCCGCCAAAAACCATTCCAATAGTGCACTCTGCACTAAAAAGGACATTGGAAATTCTCATTGTTAACAAGTCCTCAAATGACAACTTAACTGTCCTTAATTATTTTCAAACATCATTGCAAGTCAGTTGGGAAAGTCTGTATAATGTAATGCATATGAAATCAAAAGGACACTGGAAAATCTTATTTTAACAAGTCTTCAAACTACAACTTAATGACTGGAATATGTTGAAATCACAGATCACGATGGAATGGCACAATATTTGGTGAGGTTTAAAACAACTCAATAAATTTGTTTGATAACACAGTGGCCTCTGAGCTAAATAACACAGCAAATTCATTCAGAAATGCTTAACCCGATTCCTCACAATCGATATTTCCACATGAAGCGAGGGCGTTATTTTGAAAGCTGAGCTTGCAAAAGCAAAACAACTCCTGTATCGCTGAGGAAATTTGCTCAGCAACACTTGAATGAAATAACAAAGATTAAACGAGGCATCTTGAAAGCTTTTCACGAGTACAGCGAAGTTAATATCCGATGAAAGGAAGAAAACTAATAACAGAGCAGCACGACAGAGCAATTGAAAAATTTAAAATAACTTACCTTGAAAACTGCAATCAAATCGTGACAAAATGCTGAGCAAAGAATCGAAAAGGTCTCTGACAATACAATATGACTAGAGCTAGCAACGACTATGCACTACAAATGTAGCAATGTCCACCTTTACTTAAAAATAATACTAATACCCAGTTTAACTCTCAGACTACTCACGCTCCCAAAGCTCTGTCACATGACATCACATCCCCAAACTGACCGACAAGATTTTGCCAGTTGCATGGACTTATGCAAGCATAATGCATAAGCCCACAAAAAGTCATAAACCTTTTCTTGGAAGCAGATGACAGCACTTGGTTGACAATGAACACAATGAATGACCTGACTGACTTCGTGACAGATGACGAAGCAAATCAAGTGTTATTGAAATAACCAGTGCGTTAATTAGTTAATGATGGGTCAGTTACATTATCAATGACCTTGGTATAATGTCGTTATCACATTAAAGTCCAACTGTGCTCACGCTCACTCACTCACTCACTTATCCTCTTTGCCCCTTCGTGAGTGGAGCATAAGGCCACAAAATTACGGCTTTCACCTGGAGCGGTCATTGTCGCTTCACCCCAGGGGAGGAAACTCTCATCACGGATGTCACAGGTCGCACTAGTCCGATCCCAGATAGCATTTGTTACTGAAGTGGTTTCTGTAGCAAGTTGATTTTTATGGGAGAGGGTTGCTGGTCCTCTGCCCAACCTGATTTTACAGATCAGGAAACTGCCAGACTGCTTTTGTCAGGACTCTCACTCAAGACCTCTCTGACATGGTTGAACCTGCCAGGGGTATGCACCCCAGTCAGTACAGCCCTTGAGATCATCAAGCTACACAAGCCTCTACACCACGACAAGGTCCAGGCCATGGTACAGGAACTGTGATCACACTTACGAGTTTATTACATTTAAGGCCAAATGTTATTACATTTAGGAGTTTATTACATTCAGGGTCAGTTATTACATTTAGGTCTTCAATACTGTCTTCACTGTTCATGGAGAAGGCTAATGGTACTAAAAAAAATGCCATCTTGGAAGTGCACATGAACGTTAAGCCAAAGTCTTATGTCAAGAGATCGATGGACCTTTTTGGCGATACCATGGCCATTTTGAATTCTATTATTTCAAATAGCTCTTGTGGGATGCTAAGGGGGGCAAATACATACTTATTCGCCCCCTGAGCATCTCATACTAATTTGCCCTCCTGAATATCCCATAATAGCTATTTGAAACAATAGAATTCAAAATGGCTGTCATATTGCCGAAAAGGTCCATTAGTAAGAATTAATGCAACTGCCAATTCTCCTTGACCACTTTATCCTAGTTTATCTTCTTGTTGGTGGTTGATGAAAAAGAGTCCTCTCTGGGTAGAGTTTGTTGCTGGCAAGGTTGTTTAGTGGTAAAAAGTTTGTTGTGAAAAGTTTTCTGATCTCAACTCGTTGCTTATAACATGTGACCTAAGTCTTAAAACCACCAAAATTTACAATCAATGGGAAAATCTACTGAATGATTTGTTCTACATGAATGAAAAACTCTCTTCATGGAAGTAAGTATTCATATATTCAGTCTATTGTTGTAGCTCATCACTATGTCAAGCAGAGTATTCTCTGACAATGCAGCATATTTCCGAAGAGCACAAACACTTTAATGTAGGTGAGACTTTGGTGAGACTTTTTTCCTTTTGTTAACAAAGTGGAGTAAAACCTCTGGGACCAAAGTAATTTGCTGATTGACACAAAGGCCAAAATCAACAATAAATGAATCGCACATGTCGCTTCATCTTGTTCACCAAAGCATAAAGTTCTAGTCTTAATCTTATTTCAATATTTAAATAATTAGGCCCTACAAATCACAGACGGTTGTTTTAGAAAACGATTTTCATTTACCCACTTAACCCTGGAATGCGATTGCTGTCTGTATAATAAACTTGCATCTCAATTTTTCAATCCAAGCAATTTTGTCAACGAAAAGTGGTGAAAAGGCTCTGTTAAACAGTAACCTGAGCTGCTAAGAAACTGACAACTGAACAGAAACATACTTCAAGATCTCTTTATTTCTTTTTACAAGGCTACACTTTTCAGCTTTGAAATTGGAAAATTATGGTAACATTAGACCAATTATTATTACATGACAGTTTAAGCAAATACATGCGCTTTGTTTGCATCACGCCTGTAACTTGGCCGCCATTACATGTTGAAAAATATTGAATCTCAGCTTCCAGTGGTTGTCAGAGATAGTCTGACCTCCCATTTTAAAGCTCTCAAAATTCTCTATTTTACTGAATGAAAATCTATGTCAACATTTTGAGGCGAAAAGTTTAGGTTCTCAAAACCTTTGGCCTACTTTCACACATTCATTTACGCACTTACAAATGATATACTAAAAGGAAACACATTCAACTGTCCAGGCAGTTAAGCTGTATCCTGTTTGAGCTCTCTACTACCTTAGACTGGACTTTGTTGTGGTGTAGAAGCTTGTGGGGCTCAATGACCTTGAAGGCTGTGCTGACTGGGGCGCATACCCCTGGCATGTTCAACCATGTCAGGGAGGTCAGAAAAATGCATGCCATTGGACAGACAACAACAGTTAGTTGCCACACCACTCTATGCCCTAATGATCCTGCTTGGTGATGCAAATGCTGAGGTGGGATCTGAAAACACTGGCTGGGAAGGCACCATGATTGATAATGCAGGAGTTTCATTAAGGACTCGGCAGCAGGCAAATTGCCTGTCTGTGAGGACGATTAAGCCCACCTGGTTTGACCATCTAGAGAAGTTCAGTTCAAAACCTTTTGCCCATCTGTGAAAAGTAGTTGCCCTCTTGCTGAGAATGTTCGTGAAACCTCTGGATAATGGCCTAAGATTTGCATCTCTCTGTGCTGAAAACAGTCTTGTCACAGGAGGCAGTCATTTGAAACATAAAGATGTCCACAAGGACACATGGACATCACCAAATGACCATGACAGGAATCAGATCAATCTGATCGATCTGAAGAAGATTCAGGAGATCACTACTTGCAAGGCACAGCGAGGAGCACATGCAGCAAGTGACCATCACCTGGTCAGATGCAAAATATGCCTACAGCTGGCAAGAAACAGAAAGAAAAAAGTCAAGGACCATCTATGACACCACAAACCTAAAAGATCTTTTGTGCAAGCGGAACTTGAGCATAGCCCCAAAGAACCGTTTTGAGGCTCTAGACAGTGAAGACCCAAGCATGGATGATGCATGGACAGAGTACGGAGACATCTACTGCACCACGACCGCTGAAACACTCAGGCAAAGAGCAAGGAGATGGAAGGACTGGTTGAGTCACTCCACCTGGAACTGCATCAAAGAAAGGTGGGAGCTAAAACACAGTATTGTGAACTGCTGCTCAGGAAGAGTGGGGGAAAACAGACAGCAAATGTACCAGATTAAAGACAAGGAATTGACAAAGAGAGCAAGAGCACACAAGAGGAGGACCTTGGAAAGAGGAGGACCTTGGAAAGAGACGCTGAAGACTCGGAAAAAGAGCAGCACACCAAAATAATCTGAAAGAGCTCTACTTGAAAATGAAGTTACTAAGTGGATGCCTCAAGAAGCCAAGCACTGGAAAACCAACTAAAAAGATGATAAAGTGATCACCACAGAGGAAGTGCTTGAAAGGTGGAAGAACATTTCTATGAAATCTTGAATGGGGATTGTAAAGAAACTAACCGTCCTGAAGGACACCAGCTTGACTACTGCAAAGAACCCATAGAGATGGATACAGGCTCCTTTACAATCCAAGAACTGAGATGAACCATATCTCGGTTGAAGAATGGTGAAGCACCTTGTGTGGACAATAAAATTATTAGTGCAGAACTTCTCAAAGCCAGCCTTGCAATTGCCTTGAACCAGCTTCTGAATATCTGCAATCAGACTCTGAATCATTGTAAAGCCCTATCTGACTGGAGGAAAGCCCTCTTGGCCAAAATACCCAAGAAAAGCGATCCATCTATTTGCGACAAATACCAAGGGATATCCTTACTTTCAGTACCATACAAGGTCTTCTACTGAATGCTCCTGTTGAGGATGCAGGAAGGAGTCGAGAAGAGATTACGGCAAGAACAGGATGCCTACTGCAGAGGAAGGGGGTCAACGGAACAAATCTTCATCCTTAGAAACATCTTAGAACAGAGTGCTGAGTGGCAAACACCCTTGTACAGCGGTTTCATGGATTTCTAGAGGGCCTTTAATAGTGTAAGAAGAGATAAGCTCTGGAACATTCTTAGGCATTATGGCATTCCTGACAACTTCATCAACATCATACAACAGCTTTCTGATGGTAGCATCTGCTGCATTGTTAAAAACTGACGAACATCGGCCACGGACTGGTTTCCTGTACAGACAGGAGTCAAGCAGGGCTGCCTTATGCTTGGTTTTTTCTTCAATACCATTATCAACTCGACAATGATGAACACCACCAGTGCAAGGAGAGGTCTGAGATTGAAGTTCACCATGGTCCTAGGGGATCTTAACTATGCAGACGACATAGCCCTTCTCTCAAGCC
>Ga0099804_1136453_pt1 | contig 13790 bp, 4 predicted proteins | sample OrbCnscriptome_FD_81150 | JGI IMG/M metagenome (GOLD analysis project Ga0099804, IMG submission 81150) | Coral microbial communities from Puerto Morelos, Mexico - Orbicella C A metatranscriptome (Eukaryote Community Metatranscriptome) | ecosystem: Host-associated > Invertebrates > Cnidaria >...
TAGCAAAGATAGAAGAATCGATCTGGGAATGAATTATCGTGACATGCGCAAAGGACGTCTTGCCGCGGGCAAGTTTTCAGCGGAATTACAAGGAAGATTAGTGTTTTCCACTTTAAATAGAAACTTGTTTCAAATTCGAAGAAGATCAATACAAACTCATCATTTCCCAATCAATTTTTCTCCCCTCCATAAAATATTAACAGAGATGACTATCGATAATTTTTTTGAAAAATATTTTTTACAGAGTTATTTTCGCAAAAAGTGCTTTCAAGCTGCCGTTCGCAGAGCAACCGATATGGCCGCGTTTTGGGAATCAAATATAAATGATTGACAATTGAGAGGGCATGTGCACCTAGCATGTGTTGCAACACGTACGTTTTGAGACAGAGAGACCCAAGCAGGCTGAGTGAAATTGGATTAAGAGTTGTCATCTTAAGCGAGGTATTGCACGACAATCACGTTAATGAATCAAAGGCGATTTTTTCTGGTTTATCAGATAAACATTTTGCGCACATCTAAAACGACACACGTGCATTGGTTTGTGGCTATCAGGGTAATTAGGTCGAGTATTAAAACATTAATTGCCTTGACGCGGCGTTGTAAAGTCGCCTTCCTATCAAACTAATGTCAATTATACCCGGTAATGTAGTGATCTCTTAAACAGAATTTGCGACACATCTCTAACCATGGTTGCGGTCATTTACTGATATTGACAATGTAATATAAGTCATATTGCTCGCGCTCCCAGTTGTCGCTCTTGAGCAAAAATGCGGTCTAAAAAGTTGTTCTCTCCTGCAAAGCGCTTCCAGACTGAAATACTAGGCTCAAAGACATCAAAAAGAACCAAAGCTGTCGTCAGGGGAGTCGTGTGATCCTTAGACGAATCCGCGATAGCAAAGTTATTAAAGAAGGTGGAGACTCATGTATTTTTTTCATTCCCTTCAGCTGGCGAGAGTAATGATTTTATATCGTGCGCTTTGTGTCGAATTGCGGTGGATTATTTATATGGAAATAATATCCCTTAGAGCTTCTTAGAACAAGAATTCTAAGCCAAAAACTGCGATCTTCAGGTTTAGTTAGTGGCTTCTTCATGCAGTAAAGGACGCGACAGTCTCTAGCGTAGAAAATATCGTCTCCTTTTTGAAAAGAGATTAAAAAAAGACCATTTTCGTTTTCTTTAGAGCTTATTTTTTGCTCACAAAAGCAATAGCCACCTTAAAGCCAAGCTAAAATTTGTTTATAAATTGAAATATCTGGTAGATATCAAATGATTTTTATCTATCGGCTGATTTTCAACGACTTGTTAGCCACTGGAAAAATACGAGAAATGCGGGTGAAATATATCAAGTTACGAACAGGCTTAGATAATCACCTGGCAAGGCGATTTTTTTTGTAGGAGTTTTGAGGGTTGCTCCTTTGTACGCAAATCTTTAACCTTGGTCATAAAATACTTCTGTCTCTCTAAGGCAATTCAGATAACCCCAGCATATTTATGCGACAGGCGTGTTACAATGTTGAACCGGTATCATCGTTTTCTTTTACTTATTTGAAGTCAGCTTTTACCACTATCATTTCAATGGTCGCTCACTGATATTTCACTGTCTCTGAGAAGCAGATGATTTCTTTTATAATGGTGATATAAGACACATAACAAAACAAGGTCAAAGGAAAATATCAATTCGCTCAGTTCAACACGCCTCGGTGTTTTCTTGCCTGTAGGTATAAAGTTACCTTAAAGAGATTGTCCACTGAAACTCACGACATTTGTTCGTTGGCAAGCCTTAGTTATACAACTAAGACAAAAATGATATTAGTTCAGCATCGAACTTTTTATGCAGGACTTCTGCTGATTTTACAATTGCTTATTTTTAGAAGCGATCGCTGAGGTGCACTCTGCGGATGAAAATTGCTCTAGTATCGAAAACAAAATTGTTAAAAAGGTAGAATACCACGACATGATATACGCATTGAAAGAAAAGTGTTTCATCGCTCGCGTGTCCGTGCCCAGCTCAATTAACAAATTTTTGTTATTTATCCGAGACATTTCTTCAAGTTAGGAACCCCATTTAGAGCTGTGAATAGCCTTAATTATTGTGGCAGGTGAAACATTGCCCGGTAACTCCTCCCCAGCTAGTTTAATTACTTAAGTACGTGTATATATGAAAAACACAGAAAGCGATATTACCGAATAAGATAAACCTGGAGGGATGTATGCATTAAAAAGCTAAACATACAGCTAGTTTTACATGCGTTTTTCTAGCTGTCCCGAATAGTATTTTTAGCTATTTGTGCTTTTCAAATCGACAATATTGAATTAGCGTTGAAGTGCGGTGCCGATTTTATTTGATCTTTTTATTACGCGAAATTTAGTCACTTATCTTGCCATTGATAATCGACGCTTTTAGCTGACAGAAAAATACTCAATATGTCATTGAGAAGGTCTTCAATAGTGTCTATTCTTCATTGTCGCAAGTTTATGAATCGCTTTATTTCTTTTCACCAACTCGCGAGTAATTTCCTGTAAGGTTAAGAAAAATAATAAAATTCCCCCCAAAGCTCGCGGAAGACGACAGGAATGATGAATTGTTAAAGCTTTTTATTCTCGCCTTGATAACTTTTAATGAAAGAATAAAGTGGAAATGAAACATTTTTCGATTAGCATACACAAGATACAGGTGTTATAGGTCTTTGTCGATATGGGTTATCAACAAAAGAATATAACAAAATTACGACCTCTGAGAGGATAATTTTTCACTCGTCATATTAATTCTACGTGAATTAGCTTTACTCTAAAGACTACAACATTCAGCAACGGCGACTCACTGGACGAAAAAAAAAATCGCCTTGAGGTATCCTGAGCGAACGCAAAAGGAAAAAAAAATGTATGTCTTATAAAAACCTCCTGAAAACATATTCCAAAACGGCAGTTCCGGATTGATCTCTGTTTTGGATCAATATAAAAACTACTCAGCAATTTTCACATATTCAGTCTTGTATGACAATTGTTTGTATATTTCGGAAAGAATAAAAGGAAATTAAACCACGCAGAAATTATGGCTTTTGTAATCAGTGAGTTTGAGAAATTAATAATTGAGAAGTGATCGAGCAAATAACAACTCCTTGAAGATGACAAGGTGTATCTTTGATACTGTTCGGTTTCAATGATCAGTTTCATTTGCGACAAAAAGAGTTAATTAAATTTCAAATTGATTCTTGCTGAACTTAGCTTGGTGAGTCTTAATTTTTATTTAGTGTAATCAAGGGCAAATAGTGACTTTTATTTGTTTAATAACCAACACGCACGAAGGATTTAAGGCCAAAACAACAGCCATTGAGTATGAAAAACAATATATCAGGATTAAGTCAGTTTCGCCGCTTGCTTACAATTCGCGATTGATTTCTTCAAAAAAAGAAGAGAAACCATAAAGGGCCAAAATTATCGATCAAATTATGTTCCCTTTAATTGAAAACAAATATCCTAAGTTTCACAAAACCAGACCAAGAGTAGCAAAATACGACGGAAATTCCAAACAATTATTCAAGGCTGCTAAAATGATTGCATTTCGGCGTGTTTTGTCATCGTGAAATATATCTACTTTTAATCGCAGTGTATTCGTTTAAGGCCATCGTCACATCAAACCTTATGTACATTTACTTTGCTGACAAGAGCGAATAAGGGCCCTTGAAGTTTCCGACAATTGTAAGTAAGAAAGTCAAATAAAACGACACCTTGTTCTTTCACCTTGTGAGGCAATGGCGATTTTCAGCACTATATCAAACCCTTGTTCCAGAATTTATTTGACATCTCCAGTCACTTTTTGATCACATATACTGTTAATCTGTCGACAAGATCATTTTGTTTTAGCAGACCCTTTTAAAATATCACCTTACATATTTTCTCAGTGTATAACTTTCACGTTATAACAATCGTTAGTGAAGACGCATTTTATAATGGCACCGAAAACACATTACAAAAAAATCCTTCATAGATAAAACTTTTTAAAAATCATGAGTAAATTGAAACCAAATAAATTTTTGTGAATAGAAATCATCTGCTATTTCTGGACATAACAAAGATATCTGATGCAAAAACTCTGGGTGGATTACGCGCTGTAAAAAAATCTTTCCCAGCGTACTTGCTTTTTACATTAAAGATGAGTAAAGAGGGTTCCCTTCTATAAATAGTTATTTTTGGCGAATTAGAAAAAAAGATGGCCCTTGAGGAAAAGAAAACACAAAACCATGTAATAATTCAGAAGATATTTTAATCGATATCTTTGCGGGGTAAAAACGAAACTTGGTGTTTCCGCGGCACCGTTTGGGGTTATCATGTTCCTTGTTTGCAAACGGTTAAGTTAGGATTAAGCCCTCTCAAAAGATCACAACTTCGATAGATGTGCTTCGAATATGTTGCTGTGAAGGTGACAATCTCGGTGACGAAAATCTCGCGAGATACTGGAACGAACTCTTAAAATAAAATTATCTTAGCCAAGATTGTTTTAGAATACTTTTTAAATCAAATTTCTATCTTTTTTCGTCTCCTCGCATAGATTTTTTTTTTCACTAGCAGCTAATTTCATGCAGATGATTCCTCTGTTTATTTACCTTGGAAAAGACATAATAAAACCATTTTATCTCAGAAGTGTATTGTAAACACACTGCTCTTAGCAAAATGAAAATCAAACAAGAATTGATAGCGCTGTTTAACAAATGGTTACAATCTTTCCCGCCATTAATTGTGCTATTGAAATTGCCTTCACGGTTTTCCAACTAATTTCCGTCCGTCGCACCATGACGTTGGAGCTTTTAGCTTGACTTTCAAAGCCTTATCTGATATTGTGAGTAAATAGGGAGACATCTGTGAATAATTTGAAATAGATTTGGGCTCGCCTTATAAAATTTGTTTGCGTAAATTTGACACCAGGGCTACAATTCTCTACAAGTGGGCGAGCATTGTCGAGTGCCGACCACTAACTTCACAAGATTTAAATTCCACATTTTTCGTGCAACGAAATATCTCTGAGCCTTAAAAAACACACGCGCGAGCGCTAACCACTGATAATCAGTGTCGTTTCTTCCTGTTTAAGTTTACCGACCAAAGAGAAAGTTTTTATACGGCCTAATTACAAAGAACACCACCTTAATGAGGTAATTATTAGATAGGATGCAGCAGAGTAAACCTTTTTGATGCTAATGCGTGAATAAATCGCCGATAGCCCCAGGGAGAGCAGTTGTTATAAGTGGTTATAACTTAGGTGGGTGGTCTCCGTGTATCTTGACTTATTCAAACAACTTTTACCGACTGAAAACACATCATTCCTTCGCCACCTTCCACAGCGTAAACCCACTCAGCGTCTGACAGATCAGTGCGTGCAACACAACAGTAGCGTCTGAAGGGGCTCAGCACTGCAATGGCTTTTCAAGAGAATTACAAACACGACGACGAGGAAACGATAAAAATACAGAGTTTTAAAACAACGAAAAGCGATGACGAAGACGAAGAAGTCCTGGTTGAAAAAGAACCGGACGAAGAGGAAACAAAAAGAGATCCTAGCATATGTCCACAAACCTCTACGAATGAAACTAGAAGGCAATCTTCCATGTCAAAGCCGCCCTATTCCTACATCGCTCTCATAACAATGGCTATTCTACAATCACCCCAAAGAAAACTGACCCTCAGCGAAATCTGCGACTTCATCAAACGCCGTTTCCCTTACTACCGTGAAAAGTTCCCATCGTGGCAAAACTCCATCAGACACAACCTCTCTCTTAACGACTGTTTCATGAAGATGCCTCGCGAACCGGGAAATCCAGGCAAAGGCAACTATTGGACACTCGATCCAGCAAGCGAGGGAATGTTTGACAACGGCAGCTTTTTGAGACGAAGAAAACGATTCAAGAGGCCGCGACCACCAGAGGGAACTGTTGGTACCTTTGGGTTTCAGTATTACTGGAACTGTGTGGATTCTCCAAGCTGGCGCCCTCCACTGTATTCTCACTACCCTATTCCAAGGTATCTGGCATGTTTACCGCCTGCTCTGACTAGACCAAGCGAGCCCGCCGCTGTGCGAGACAGAGAACGGCCTGTTAAGTTCTCAATCGCGAGTATCATTGGCTCGGACACCGAGGAATATCCAGCTCCAGCCAGCAAAGGGAGCCCGTCCTTGTCGTGCTGCTCGTCTGTGCGATCTAGTTACGGCAGCAACATCAAACCCTGCATTGTATCGCCGACATCGTACTGTACCTACTGCAGTCAATTGGCTGGAAAACGGTAAGAACTGTCAGTGACTACATGAACAGTGTGATGGTCATTTCTGTTTGACCTAAGAAAGACAATGTAGCATTTGAATAGGGTAAAGTCTCTTCTCATTTGCGACTGTCCTTCCTCAGTATCATAACTTTTGCTATCGTTTAGAATCAGTGTAAGCAAAGAGCTTGTCGCTAAATACAGAAGTATCTCTAGAATTGTAGAAATAACAAACTCTCTCGAGAATTATCCTAAGTTTGGTCTGATGTATGAATTTACCGAGAATTTTTTTAACACCTATTTGTCAGCCAGCGCGATCATGACTGTCGACGGTTTTCCGTATGGGGTAATATTGCTGTAAAATGAATTTCACATTTTCTAAGCACGATTGTACAGTTAAATCAAGAATTTTCACATGTGATGGATGGTGCGGACTGGCAAAGCGCTTTTTAAACCTGAACTAAAACTGCTACAGAACAAAATCGCACTGACGAATGACGTTATCTTTTTCGTGGCCAAAATGAATAGCGTTTTGTTCATTTAGGAGGCAGTTGCAAAAGTTTCTATTTCTAGGATTTAATATAGATAAATTGTAATTTCAAGTCCATCTTTCCAGTGTTTAGTGAATTGTGTAAATAAGAAATGATTGTGGAACAATACAATAAGTCCTTCAGGGATGGTTAAAAAAGAATAAATGAAACAGTGACGAGAGTAGGTTTGAGCTTTTATTTTTCCCTTAACGTATAACACCTACCAAACCCAAATTACCTTCTCATTTCGATGTATTTGTTATTTTTCCTCTGTGGCCAAGTTTTTGTAATAAAAGCGTTTTGTAATAGGAAATGAATCTTGCCGCTACAGATGTTTGCCAAACCTTAAATTTAGCCATTTATCATTTGACGAACATCAAATGTAAACAAAAAAGTCATTAGTCACTCAGCATTATCGCTATCAGCTTTAATATGTAAGTAACCAATTCATGTTACAATTGCTCAAAGCTACCGAAAAACAGAATTGAAAGCTCACAAAGAAGCAATTACAAACACTCATTTACTCATCAATACACAACACGTTTGGTACTCGGCATTTTGTATTTGAATATTAAGGAAAATTAAGAAAAGAAGAATTACAAATTGCTAATTAAGTCTTCGAAAGATTTGGGTTGGGGCAAGTCCAAAACAAACTCCTTTAGTGCCAAAGTTTGGCAAAGTTACGATAAATGTTTGGCGCTTATCTTTGTAGACTCTCTCCCCGATATAATCTCTTGGAAGTTCGAAGGCTGTTTTAAGCTCTGATGAATTGAGCAAATTCTCTAATCGATCAAAACATCAGGAAAAGAAAATATATACATTTTAGGAACTTGGGCATTTTAAGAAAACGAGCATCTCTGGAATCACTGCAGGGGTAGAGGAAGATCTACAATTAACATCTGCTTTTAATTCTACATTTTCACACGAATTGCCTTTGTGTGGGCCCTGCGGTACTAAGAACATCCATAACCTATAACAACAAATAACTTTGAATTCATAGTTTTTCTCTTTTGAGAAGACATACAAAGAAAACGTTTGAGTATTGCATTGTTCTGTGTTATTATTTCAGATGTTTTAATTGTTAAGACGGAGTGTTTACCTTTTGAAGTTGTTTTTGAATAGACGCCGTTCGTTTTGGTTACAAAAACAGTTCCACGAAATAAAAGCGATCAAAAGATCGATTGCATAAATATTACACGCAGAGATAGATTGTTATGACACACGAACAAACGACTTCTTCACCGTCATCACTCCCTTCCTTGTTTAGTTACCTTCACGGAAAATTCCAATCCAATAAAATAAAATGCTTTAAAATGAGCTCCTTACTTGCCCGTAAGTTATTATTGTAACAAAAACAACACTTTTCTGCATAGTAACCTCGAAACCCCTCACATGAATTAATATGTTCACTTCGAAGATATGACTTTGTCAAAGAATTCTATATATCTAACTCTAAGGGGTGCTTCTCTCTACTAATGGAAATTTGTCTTTGGTAGACTACATCAAATGCCTTGTTCTATAGAACAAAGATCATTCCTAAATATATGGGTTATTTCAGGGAGTTCAAGATAGAAAGTTTGTAGGTTTTACAGATGTTTTGTTCAATATGCAACACAAAAATATCTCGAATAAAAATCTCAAGCTATATATAGGTCATATATAATGATACCTTCACCTCGTGCAAAATACGCATTCTTTCCAGCGGTGTCAATGATTTGAAACTACCAGCCAAATATCAAAGTTTAGAAAAGAAGCTTGAGCTTTGGTTCCGTTCGACGAAACCACATTATAATCTCAAAACTTTGTTATACGAATTAAGACAAACTTCTCTTTGTTAGATGTTTAAATCTACCTTACAACTACCTACCCATGTTCTACTGTACACTTTTCCGTGTTATTCACAGATTCGATCTCAACATTTCCAAAACCCAGTCTATTTGAAATTGAACTGAACTATCAATTCTTGTTTATTGCAATACATTTCTTTTGAAGTCAGTTTTGAGAATTAAGAAATACGTCAAGTCAATCTCTTAATTGATGATTCGTTTATTCTCATCACTCGTCTGCTTGATAACGTATTCAAATTGTAAGGAGAAATCATGACGAGATGTGACCGGTGTAGCCGAAAAACTCATTACCAACTCTCAGAATTACTCCAAATAAAATTTCGAATATTGTCTCACACTATCACCGACAGTTACAACTGAAGCATTTGGTCATCTTAGTATTTCATTGTGTTATTTGGCTTAGTCTTGACTTTTTTCCTTCTATTGGCCCAAGTACCGTGATACTAGGATTCAGGCATACACAACGCAACGTCTGACATGTGTAATGTAGGCCGCTTGCCTGCCTGCGGGCGCTATAGTCGTGGGACAAAGCAGCTCACGTAAATTTTGTCTTTCTTTGCGCGTCTTAAAAATTTCCCAGTTAAAATATATTTATCTTTATACGATATTTTATTTTATACATAATAGAATATTCCTAAAACTTTAACACCGCCTTGAGTTTTTAACTTGTGTGAGCTTAGTCTTGTTGAATTTTCCTAGACTGAATTTCACCTAGCAGAAGTCAATAACAGTAAGAAAACGTCGGTGAAAATTTAATAAACGTGCCCAAAAAGAACTGTGGGGAAAATAATTAAAACCGAGCTGGGTTAACTTTCGAAAATTGTGGCTTGATGATAACATTACTTAAAATGCGCGCAATATAATTGACAGCTTCCCTCGGGAATGAGTAACATTTGTATCTTACTATTTATGTGTGAGGCATTGAGGATTTCCGGTCCAAAAAAGCACGTCGTCCTAAAACATGGCTTTTGTCGGTTCGAAATGCAGTATTCCCAAAATATACCATAGTTTAGTGACTGAGTGAACAATAAGCAGACTAATGGTAGAATACGATACTGTCTATATTTTAAAGAAGCATTTTATTGGTCCTGTTTAAAAATGCACTTTGGTTTTAGATTCAAAAGGAAAAATAGCACTTCAGTTTGCCGGTTGAAGACAAACATTTGAGCTTATTTTATGGCTGACAGTTTTGAGGCAGTTTACACTGAGTACACAAAAGGTTCCCTATCCGATGAAGCATTGGAACAATTAGACAGGTCATTACGACCCTCATTTATTTGGCTAATTTTTTTTTGTTGTTAAAAAGCCTGTTCTGAAGTTCAAATTTGTCTTTAGGTACCTTAAAAATTCTTTATTCACCAGTTGTTATCCAAATTGAAGACCTGCTCTCGCTCATTTTCGACCAGACATTAGTCAAATGAGATAGGTTATGTATTTGTTTAGAAAACCAAAATACAAACGTTTGCAAAAGAACACAAGTCTCTCAAAATTTATTTCCCACGACAAAGATTAGTCAAACCGTTTATATTATAGATAAAGCTAAAAACTACTAAAACGGTACAAGTTAGTCTTACACATGTACATTAACGGTGACAAAGTGTACTACACAACCCATTTCTGAAATAGTTTATAATTTCGGTTTTAGAACTGGAAGTAAGCAATTTGGTGGTGAATTTACATACGAAAAAATTAATTCAGTGAAACGCTACACTCAAAGGAAGCATAAACGATGAAACTGATAAAATATTGATAACTTTATACAGTTAAGTTATGACAAAAGACTGCTCGGGACCGAAGCATCTGTTTATCTTAACTTTACTTTTGTGTACTTACAAACGGTGGGCTGTTTGCATAACTAATCATTTAACATACACTGTTTTTGCATCAGCTTCAACACAAGTGCAAAAACTGTTAAACTGAAGTATATAGATTAAGCAAAATGTTGATTCAGATAGTACTCTACGAAATCAACTCACTAGTTTGTTTTTAGTCACTAAGACGTTTCATTGGTTTGTCGTTTAACCGAAATTAAATCGAACAAAAGCGATGTATTTTTTCACAGCTTACCTTTTCCCAAGAATTATCATATCCTGTAATAAAAATGTTTGTGTTTAACGAAGGTTTTCTTTGTTGCAAAGGTTACACGATTAATTTTAAGGTAAAAACGGTCTGTAGTTTTATTTTAGCCCATTGTACTCATTCGACACGTTAAAATTGATTTTTACCTATTTGCCAAAGCGATGTCGCTATTTCCCATAATAAGTTGTCAAAATTTAAAGAGCGGCAAGTGAAGAAATCATGTACAATGAGCATTTTATATATTTTTTACCGCGATTTCTTCAAATAGCGCCTTGTTTGCTTAATTCCGAAGACTTTAGACCGAGAAATTATTCATCTAACTGATTAACTTGATTCACGGTTCAATAACTTTCACCGTAAATTGTTTACATTATATTTTTAAAATTCCTATAAGTATTGCAATGAGTAAACTATGTCAATTATTTTTAAATACCCCGCTCGCTTAACTGTCGCGAAAGGTTCTGACTCCACTTCCCTGTCTAAAATTACTTTTTGATTTGAGGCGGACTACGTTCAGTAAAATAAGCTGTGTGTGAAATTCCCCACTGAGATTTTATTCCATCGATAAAACGTACGGGTCTTTCATTTGTTTGCTTGTCTTGTCTGTCTTGTGAACACAGTCTTCGCCTATTTTCTGTCGTGTGGACCTTCGATCGCAGCTCTTCCTGTTTTTAATCTTTTTCCTGGAATTTTTAGTTTGTGACGAGGCTTAGGCTCGTGGCTAAAGCGATGCGAGGAGTATCGCTTTCATTTTAAATTAAAACGAGGCAATTAGTGGATTGTTCTTCTAGTTTAATGCCATTCAGATAGCAGCGTAAGGCGTTTTGTAAACGCTCTCTCATCAAAATAGGAAAGATCGGCTTTACATTAATTAATAATATAAAATACCCTTCACTCCGATCGCTTTCCATAACTAATATACTTATCGGGTAAGTTCCAAATATTTATTCCCCTTACAGATTTCATGAGTATAAAGAGGCACATCAAAAACTCCAAACCCCAAACCCCAGCCCCCACCTCAATTGATGATTTTCCCTAATTCTCTACACCTATTTGTCTGATAGAGCGGTCAAATGATAAGGTGAATTTACATGTTCTTGATTCTTGGAAATGATATCCAGGTGAAAAATAAATTGTACGACACTGAAACATGTAATTTGTTAATAAACTACTGTATATGTCTATATGATTGAACAGGATGCTCAAAGCCATCTTTTTCTCATGGTTTTATTCCACGCTTTGAAATAACTGTTGCGGCAAAGTTTGGGCTTCACACTTTATTGACTTTTTCATTAAACTGAAATTAGTGTTCATTGTGAAAACAGCGACTAAAGAATTACCGGCGGCATTAAAACAGAGAATGATCAGCCAGTTCTTTAGGATCATTCTCAATTTAATCAATTTACTTTAGTCGAGTATCACTTGTGACGAAAGGTTGTGGTGCGTTTACAGCGATAAGCCAATACAATCTTAATCGAAGATGGCGTCCGAGTCTTCAGAGAAGTCTGCCACTATAAAGGAAGCTATGAAGCGAGAAAGAGCAACCCAAGTCAGGCTTAGTCATTTTGACAGATCTGTGGACCTAAATGACAGGAAGAAGGGCAAACCGCCGTACTCTTACATCTCTTTGATAGTAATGGCCATTCTGGAATCGTCCAATCGACGTCAGACGTTAAGTGGCATCATCGAGCACATCAAGAACAGGTTTCCGTACTACGGCGACAGCTGTCCAGCCAAAGGATGGAAAAATTCAATCCGCCACAATCTTTCCCTTAACGACTGCTTTGTGAAGACTTTTCGAGATCCGGCGAATCCCAGTAAAGGACACTTATGGTGTCTTCATCCGGAAAGCGCGCACATGTTTGAAGGAGGAAGTTTCATGAGACGAAAGAAACGCTTCAGAAAAGAACCCAGAGCTGAGCTTGAGGAGAGCTGTGTCAGGCCATATGCCAACGTCACTCTGAAGCCATATCATGACATGCGCATGACGTCATATCTCAACGTCACAGCATCAGATTTGGCATCTTGTTCCATTCTCGAAGACGGGGACCAAGAATATTCGTTTCAACAGCAAGCTCTCAAAATGCAGACTTTGCCCAGCTCACATTGCATTCCCTCAAGGGGTGGACCTAGAAGATCTTTTTTCTCGTTTGTCCCTGACAGCACGCTCTGTCTCGTTTGCGCTGGTTGCACATGTTATTACTCTTAAATATCGTTAACATTATTTGATTTAATATCACGACGACTCTTAGAAGCAATATGGTAACTTTGGCTTACTGGTCTTCATAATAGTTTAAAGGCCTCCAGCCTATCATCTTACTGTCTCATCAATCAAAAGCAAGATGTCTTTTGAGCCAATCAGACGGAAGGAAAAAGTACACTGTAATTTTCTTCTTGCTATGTGAGCATTGACTGGTTAGACAACTGAATTGTTTTAGTTTTTTTGGACAGTCTATGATACTGACATTTAAGAATCATGCAACACATTGTAACTGTCAAACGTTATGCTATGCGGTGAAACTACATGTTAGAAAAGATAACGATGTCCAGTTAAATCAAAGTAAACAAATTTTGCCTGAGTCCACTTTTTCGTCTTAAACCTTCATGAAGGCACTGCATACAGATCTCACTGTTTCCCAGAGTTTAAACGCCCCTTCCTCCACCGGGGAGCGGGTGTGGGGGTCGGGCTTGCCCCCCACACCTAGCAGCGGTAATTGGAACTTCCTAATCCTGCTAGTTTGAAGGACTTAACGAAGGATTCAGTTCGGCTTCAACGTTCATCGTAAAAGGCAATTAATTATCTTCTTCAGAAAGCAAGGCCTGGAACTTGAAAGCGAATCCCGTTTCTAATTTCCTCGAATTGGCCCACGAATGGTTACAACAGGGATCTGTTATTTAGTTTGATTCATACGTCTTTGCAGCAGGTTTTCATATACATTAAATTCTGGACCTCGGATAATCAAATGTGTTTCTAGCTTTCTGATCGGTTCACTGAATTTAAGTTACCAGCCATTATGCGGCAGGGCTAATTTGCTGAACGCCGAATGCCGAATGCACTGTTTGCTTGCGGTTAGTTTCACTCATATT
>Ga0099804_1155224_pt1 | contig 13553 bp, 7 predicted proteins | sample OrbCnscriptome_FD_81150 | JGI IMG/M metagenome (GOLD analysis project Ga0099804, IMG submission 81150) | Coral microbial communities from Puerto Morelos, Mexico - Orbicella C A metatranscriptome (Eukaryote Community Metatranscriptome) | ecosystem: Host-associated > Invertebrates > Cnidaria >...
AGGTTCCAAAACACCCATCTTGTTGCGAACTCGCAAAAAAGGTCTGGATTTTCACAATTGAATAGAAAATATATCGATTCTCTGGGAAGAACAGCGCTATCGTCTCAATGGTAATAGTAAAGGTAAGTCTTCTTGCAAAAGCGAGTCCATGAAGAACGCGCTCGAAGCGGCGATCGATGAACTCATTTGAGCAATTTTAGCTTCGATGCATTTAACTACAAGGCCTTACGGGCCTTAGATTAAGACACTGCAGTCCTTATTGCAGTACCGCACAAAGACAGATTGAAAGAGCCCGATTTGTTTCTTTTTAACTGGTTTTAATTGTTCTAAAATGGACATTAAGGTATCGGTGAAACGTTCTAAATGAGTTTGCCGAAGACTGACTAATTTGCTTGGTACAGCTAGATGCCCGCGCGGACTTCACTCGACATCACATCTGAAGCTTGTATAATTATGCTACTTAACCCCAACTGAGTAAACTACAAAAAGGTGCTGTCTCATAGACGTTCAATATCGTTGCGTAATGACAGTTCTGTAGGTGCGTTCGCTGCCACTGTCAAGACGAAGGTGTTCTCTAACCCACAAAGAGTTTCATACAGTTAGAATCCTTGAAAGTGAATTTTGGTGAGCTAAACAGCCCCCTTTTGCAGGCAGGCAAATGAATTTCGCTTAATTTCTGGACGTATTTCTCGGACGTAGCGATGTTTTTCAAATACTGACATGCAAACTCAATTGAGTATATTGCACTCCAAAGTCCGCAGATAAGTTGTCCGTGCTAAACGAAATATGGAAACAATTCTCACTGTTGCTCAATATAAGGTCAAGATAAATGTGTTACCAGCCGTAAATGCTACAAACCGATGGCAAGGCATTGGGTTTACTCAACCGCTAATATGCTCAGGGATGGAAAACAAGGTATATATGTGCAGAACAGCGTCTATCCACTCTTTATGTATGTATGGATCGGTTCACGTGCACGCCCTCGACCCTCCTCGAGCAAAACCGGATGGCCAGTGAGTCTTTGTTGCACAGCAGAACTGACCTATTGTGTGGCTTAAACCAAGAAACCAGCTGGCTTTTCCAAATATTTTGTATCATAAGCAACATCGTTTTAAATTATAAGGAATATATAATCTCAAAGTTGTATGTAGGATCAACTGTGGAGATTTTTGCAAAGATCGTGCGTCGTGTGATGAAACTGGGGGGTTTGTGCTTTGTATCGATTGGTAAACAAAGATGATCAATCCTTTTAGTGAAGGAAGACAGCTGAGCATGTGAGAAACTACTGTCCACTGGTGTTGTGGATTTCCTATTTATAATGAGTTATTATTGTCTGACTTGAGTGTTTCAGCTTGAAGATATTAGTAACCAACGTAACATTAGAGTCGCGTTTCGTCCTTGCTTAACTCAAACGAAATGCTCAACAAAATATTGGAAACCATTCGTCGGTTTGGTGCACGAGCCACACATTTTACCTCAAAAGGCGCCCATCTAGGCAAAGACACGTCTCTTCAGATTTAACCTGATGTGGACTGATTGACAAGGTTAGTTTGCCGTAATCCTTCAGGTAAACTTGAGTAAGTTACGAAGCTCAACCCATTGTGATATCAGTCTGTGATGGTCCCAGTTGGTTTATTCGATTATAGCTAAGCAGGCTCAAGCTTTCTTCATTCACTCTATGGTGGTCAAAAATTAATACTTTAAATTTGACAGGGAAAGATTAAACCGTCGATTTCTGTCAGGTAATAAACTCATAGCCTGGGAATTGGTCTAATTTGTCCTGCTTAACCGAGAGCTGTTGAGTCATTGACTGTTTGATCATCGACTGCCAAGTTTCAGTGACACATATTCAGTAAAACCATATGTATTTATTACCAATGCAGTTAACTGTTTAGTGGCAATTAGCTGAGAATAAAAGAAAGCTGGTTTAAACAGCTGGAAATTTTAGGGTATTTTAAAGCAAGGGTTTTTGGAGCAGAAAAACAGTGGCCATGCAACGGGTATTGTAGTTGTATTCAAGCGGTTGCCTCGGATGTGATCTCATTCAAACTGTATTCATAGCACTCGCCAAAGACAAGTGCAAAATTGTCTTATTCGCCTCTGAAAGGCGTCAGAAGAAGAGAAAATAAGTATTCAGTGTGTTAATACTCTTTTTTGTGAGCTAAACCATCTACAAAAAGGCACCAATTTCTAAAATATGTCTAGAAATTACTTCACGAAGGTCAGCATGCAACATGCAACATGTCCACCATCTTGTTTCACTACGTTTTAAACCTTAAATAAACCTTAAATAAAAAAAAACCAGTGTTCAGAATGCAATTTTTTTTAATTTCACTATCTGATGGCAGTCAAGTTACACTAAAATCCATCAACTGATTTCTATAATGAGAGTGAGTGTAAGCTAACCCTTTGGTGTGTACTACTTAATACAGAGAATTTGAACTGAACTGAGATTGGTTCAGGTTAAACAGCATAAATCGTAAATATGTCTGCTTTGTCTGGCTCTAGTGTGTAATATAAATGCTACTTCTCAGTTAAGGCTGACTTCTGTGAGAGGACCTACTCCGAAACTTGATGTTTTAGCTCTGCAAGGGAAAGCAATTGTGGAGATACGTGGAGATCCACTTAGGTACTTGTAGCAATTCCTTCTTCGCCATTTTTTAATCAAACAGTAAATTGTACTGCTATCTCGTTGGCGGTATACATGTTGTTGCGTTCAAATCCAAATCACTAGCTACATCATTGTCTTGGATGAAATATAACCAGTGTCGAATTTATTTTCATCCACATTGTGTAAGCCTCGAGGCCCATGCATATGTACCCAGTTTCAACAGACTGCCCACTGAATGTATCATCGAACAACATTAATGGTTCATTATGAAGTTTGGTCTTTTTACTGAGAAGTAGTCCATCTTTGTTAACAGTTAGATTTGACTTTTTGTAAGGCAGGAATTAAATTTCTTAAGTTTTGGTATAGATCAAAAAGCTATCTCATAGTTTATTGACATCACCAAAAGTATCATTTGAGTTTTCTTTGCATTTGTTGTTTTGAAGCAGCCATGACCTCAAAACTTGAAAGTTCTGCCAAATTTAATTCATTGTTTAAAAAAAGGACGTTCACAATACTTTATTTATTGAGACTTGTAGAATTAAAATCAAGTTCTTTTTATAACTGCTGGACAACAGCTTTTTATAGCAGCTAGACATTCTTGTCATTATTCTGAAGTTTGGGTTGTTAAGATTTTGTACATTCAGCTTTGAATAATACTGGACAAGTGACTGCATTTGTCTGTCGTACGAATTTCATGGTACATTTCAAATTTTCACTTTAAAAAGTATCGTTTATGGCTCTTTTACTACAAGTGATTTCTGAAGCCGCTAAGATTCTGTAGTCACATGAAACTTCTTGTGATTTGAATGTAGAATACCATTTCGATTATTTACAAGTTATTAGGTATGTCTCAGCTTGGATTGAAAGATTTGTTCAAGGAAATCTCATTGAAAAGCTGAAAAAAACCAGTTAGTATTCTGAATTTGAATAGTTTGCAGACTTTGGACTTGAAAAATAAAAATGGGCCAGTGACTGCCTCTAGATCTCTCCAGATATGTCGTGGTGTATCCAAATTATTTTAAAAAAGTCATTAAGCTGGGTTACTGTTGATTCTTGAAGCAGTTACTCTACTACTGGTGACCCACGAAGTTTACATCCGCTTGATTTTATATTTAGAATATCCATTCGGATTATTTGGAGTATAGGGACGTTCAAGTTTTGCTTTAAAATTTGAAGCCAGTACAGATGGAATCGAGCTCTTAGCTTACACAGCTAGAAAACCTTGTGAGTATTTTGAAGGTGGGCTTTTAAGATTTTGTGATGACTTTCACAAATTAAACTGTCCAAGTAATCGATGACTGCGTGGAGTTCTCTGGAGATTTCTCCCGGAGCATTCACATTGTTTGGTTCTTAAAGAATCATTTATTTGTGTTACTGATAATTCTTGATGCAGCTGCCATTTTGCAGTTTGGAACGGCCTGAATTGAGGTTTAAATAGATATTGTTTGCAATTTAGAGATGCTCAAACTCTTGTTCTCCGCACTTTTACACGAAAAATTATTCCAGTGAATACTGGACGAGACACTGCTTTTAGCTCTCTCCAGATATCTCGTGGTACAGGCTAAGCACATCATTTAAATACGTTTGTGTTGTTTAAGTACTAGCGATTGGTGAAAAGGCTGTGATTCTAAAATACCTTTTTCAATTATTTGCTATTTAGGGACTTTCAAACTTGGTCAGTAAAATCTTAATTTATGGAAACGAGCCCAGGTGAAATCAAGTTTTTCTTTTTAATTAACAGCTGTAACAGCATTTTAAAGTCAATGTGTTTAAGATTTTTATTTGCAGAGAGCAAACCTCACAAGCCATGCTACTCGATGAAGTTCTTTTTGGCTAAATGCCGATGGTTAAACACAATTGTTTAAGCATTTGCCATTGCAAACGTGGAGCTGTTTAAATACACGTTCAAAGGCTCTGAAGAGAAAGCTAGAGAAAAGTTTAATGGTTTTGTAACGGAAATGAATTTTTGCAAGTAAGCTTGCTCTATCAACGGTGATACAGCACTGACACGATTTTCAAAACCCTTCGGTCTAATTTTCATATTGAAATATACATTCGGAAATAAATGATTCATTTGTCTTGGAGGCCAATAATTTCTTACTTGTATACTGTATTCCCTTTTCGGGTTGTACCAGAAAACGTAACTAAGTTCTTTCATCTGTTACCGTGATAATATTAAGCTTGTTTTGAGATGTACCTTCGGTAGAGCTTATGCGTGTCACAACACTAACAAACAATCAGAAAACGAAATAATACAAATCTCGTTAATTAAATTATCACCTGAAATCATGGAACATTCAAAGTCTCACAACTTCAAGCAAGATATATTTAATGAGTCCTCCAATCTGTCAGTGTCACAAGCTGGCTGCGAAAATGTGTTGCGACAAGCACTAGATTCCATTGAGGAATGTTGTTCTTCTAGCGTCGCCACACCCTCTCGCTCACTACGACACTTTTAAATCGTTCCATCAGCGTCGATAGATCTGCAACCAAAACATAACATCAGTGTTTAATAACCGTAAGTACAATTCTGCTTATTATATTGTGCCCTCTGCTTTTCCTAAAGACTCTGTTTTGGATTTATTAACATCGCGGAATGCTGATTCATAAAGGCCGTAAAGATTGTTATGAAGATTGTCTGTCAAGCAACTGGCTTCATAAAACCAACAGACCCATTCAAAAGTCGTTCATTTCAAGACTAGAAAAACAGAATTTCTTCTATTTCACTAAAACGGCATCTAACCACCCAAAGACGACGATATATTACAAAAACTACTACGAAAGGAAAGATAATTTTGTGTGTTTTGCATACCATTCATGCACGTACACATTTATTAACCCTCTTAGTTTTCATAAAAATGTAATTGCTGATTTAGGACCGAAGTCTATTTTATGAGAAAGAAAATGCCTAACATTTAAATATCATCCTCTAAGAGAGAGAAAACGTAACATCTCTTAAATTGAAGAGTCCAAACTCATTTGGCAATTGCAAGTTACCTGCTGCTGAAGAAGTGAAGTGAATAGTTATTCCTGAAGACTTGGCACACTTAACTGGGCTCGTGTTGTACGACATTTGTTCTTTTACTACATGTTAATCAATATCACGATAGAATGCAAAACATTTCTCTCATAGTAACACAAAGATCCCTTGCAATGCATATTGACTGAAATTTATTTGACTCTCTGAAAGAATAATCGATTTCAGACCACATATTGGTGACCTCAAGAAACAAAACAAGCCTAGTACATCACGCTGTTACAGAGACCATGCTTGTCAAATTTCAGTTTCCTTCTCCATAATTTTCCCTTTCGAATTTCAACCAAACGTGTTTGGAATTAATTTTCCATATTTGATATAGAAGACTAAATCATGAAGAAAAAACTTACATTTTGATTATAGCATATTTGCCATGAAATGCCTGATTGTACAGTGGAACCTCGATAGAACGAAGGGCCAAGGGACTGGCAAAATATGTTCGCTATAACGAGCTTTCGCTATATCGGAGTTCTTTTCCATATATTTTACTATTACTAGGGAAAATGATACCGTTCGTCACACCGAGGACTTCGTTAAATAGAGGTTCGTTAAATCGAGGCTCCACTCAGGACAAAGTAAAAGATTATGATGAAGATGTTTTTGACTTAGATATAAAAATTCCCCAGGACTGTTGAGCTACGAGCTATTCACATTATTGTTCAGTTGTTCTTACCACTTACAAGCCACTCCGTAATGAAAACAACTTTTCATTCTTTTTTAAAACATGTCTTCAATAAGTATAGGTCCAATCTCTGTAGAATTGATGGAGCCTTCAAATTACTGTCTTCATCATATTAAGCGACTTCATATTAAGATAGCTACTATTAAAATAAGGTTGCATAAGGAGAATCAAAATCAAATTACATGTTCGATACAACTTGTTGGGCTGCTGTGCGAATTCAACAGAATCAGGAGGAAACATTTTTGCTCAAGATTACTGATAAATTCCGGAAACTTCACTTGTTTCTGTTATTGTTGCATGCATGTAGCTGAAGATGGGGAGAAATTAATACGTTGCTTGGCAGAATTCAACAACCATTTGATATCATCTCTTTATTGCATATTTTAAAATCTCCTTTTATTTACTTTCAGGACAGTTTCTTCCAAACTTTCCAAAGCATCTACATCTAAACAAATACTTGACAGCTAAATTGCAGCATATTGTGCAACAGTTTCAGCTAATTTTTAATGTTTTTGATTTGTTGTTTATTGCCACGTTGTTTGAAGTAGTTACTGGAAATTAAAACGCGTGCAACAAACAAAGTACTCATTATGCAATTCAGTCGCTCACTTGCTTCATTCTTTAGCTATTCTATGATAGTTTTACAACTGATTTTGCCGACTCCTGTAGGTATTCAACCGCTTCCCCCTCAAATAAAAAAAAGTGAGTATAGAATATCATAAATTGAAAGCAAGGCATCGAGTGGCAGTACAATTTAAGAGACATCTTTGAACAATTTGACTCTTTCGTCTTTAAACAAAATTTGCTCGATTCTAGCCAGTGTTTGAAATTGGCAACTTATTTCTTTTTGTTTTTTAAAACTACCACCCCCATACCGAGCTCATATTGGAAGATTGCTTCGATCTTTTCTACATCTACATCTACATCTACATTTATTAAGTCGGTAAAATCATTAAGACATCGCACCAACTAAACTATAAGAGTTGATTATAAAATATAGAGATAAATAAATAACTAAATAAATAAACTCTGATAATACATATATAAAAATATGTGAATTTTATAAGAGTATCATATAAAAATGTATTGTTTAAAAGTCTATTGATGCTTAGCTAAATAGGGAAGTAACTTAGAGTTACAAAGAGCCAGGGAGTTTGACTCAGCTATATCCACGGGTAGTTTATTCCATAGTGTTATTGTCCTTTAAATATACTTCTAAGCTCCATTCAGCGCGGCTTTGGCTCGAATGACACTAAGTTCTCGGTACAAGAACACTCACTGGTCACTGAATTTTAGCTAGTTCGTATCTAATAAACAAGCTATTTGAAATTGTATGGTAAACGCTGTCATAGAACCTTCATATGTAATGATCCTTGCGGAAAAATCAATAAATACAATTTGACTTCTGTCTAGGATGACCTTTATAAACGTTTCATATCATCACATGTGTCGAACGGAAATGGCTGACACTGTCAGGGAAAGATTAAGATGAATGAGCATTTTATTCCATGTTCAAAATCTCTTTCGGAAGGTGTTCGTCATAATTACAAATGTCTGAAGGATTACATCTGTCGAACAAATCATTTATTCCTGTTCAAAAATCTCCCATCTTTAAGTATGAACAAAAGTAGTGAACAATAGCTAAAATCATATACAAAAGTAACTAGATAATAAAAATAAACTCAAGTCTCTATAGATTTAAAACGAAAGAAATTAGATTTCTTACAAGCAGCGCTTAAAAAAAATATCAAGATACTATTTACTACCCTCTGAGGTATGATCATAAAGAAAATTTATGCACAATTGGAACAAAGGTTTAAAAGATCTTCGGATCAAAAGGGAGTAAACCGCGATATACTTCTTTATTACTCTCAAGGATTTTAAGGGTTGTTCCCATCTATTGTCAAAAAGACCTTAGAAAAACATGCTTTCGAGGGTTTAAAGGATTATTGCGAAGAAATAAAATCTCATTTGGTAGTAACGAATTCTTACCGTCACGATAGTGCAATGTTATCGATCGTTTTTACGTGACCTCATCAAATCCCAAAATCCAAAACTCAAGAGCCACGAAAGTTTTTATCCTCATCAGGCATGAGAGGATGTAAATTTATGTCTGTTTACAACTTTTCAGCTCAACCGCGTGCTTGGTTTGGAAACCAGCGCAGTTTGAAGTTCGGAGTTAAGGCGGTGCGTGACATTCCGCTCCTATCACGTTTGTGGAAAAATATACACGTATCTAGTGATTTTTAGCCTTTTTAGGAGTTAAAGTGTTAGAAAAAGTGCTTGAGGGAATGTTTGTTGGCTCAGTTCAGATAATCAGTCGCCTAGATAGTCAAAGTAAGTTCCAGATGCTTACACCATTTCGCGGCCGCCATGTTGGTGGAGCACAGAGCTCCCATACTGGGCTCTGTAAATTTGCGCAAAACATTTCGACGAATATCTGAAGTTTGGGAAAACGCAGAGAACTAAAACTTGGAAAAGTGTCTTCTTTACCTGTTTACTATAACAGTACAATTTCTTGACTTTATCCACTGAATAGTTTTCGATTTATTTTTTCGTTGCGTGACGGTGAAAAGGATCAACACTAACTTACCCAGAAACGTACAGGCTTTGCTATTTACGGCCTGATCGATTTTTTGTTTCATGTCGGTTCCGTTATCCTGTTTCGTATTTTTCGAATTTTGATTATTAGTAATATCTTAATTCTCAGTTAAGTCTTCAGATCCTCTAAAACCCTCTTCTAAAGACTATACTTATTAAATGGTCCATGTTTGTGAACTTCCAAATACGCCTCTCAGATTAAAATTATTTCAAAGAAAAATAAAACTTGTTACACTTAAAACTACCATTTTGGCCATAGAAGTACTGCGAGTTAGAAGATTACACTTAAAATAAGATAATTAGTTATTTAGAATAGAGGGAAGATACATAAGTGCCCTCGCTAAAAAAAAGCCTTGTTTCCTCTGTAATTATAAATCTGGCAGACAGAACTGATTTGCTCTTGTCAATATCACAAGAAAAAAACAACGAAATGTGCAATTCCACTACAACGAATAAAATTTCACAATGCTTTCAAGAAGATATCAAGTTAAAACCTACAATTACAAAACTACAACGGGTTATTTATGAGTTTTATAAGATACCTCATGTACACTGAATTTTGTTTTGGTTAAGAGTCCGAAATTGTTAAGTAACTTTGGAATTTCGAAAAGTGGTCTATGAAAGATATAATCTAATATAAAGAAGCTAAGTTTCTTTCATTATATATCAGAAAATATTGGCAGCTAAAATGCATGTTAAGTGATGCTGACTCAGTAAAGGTCAAAATGAGAGGGAATTGACTGAGAGCTACTGTTTTTTTTTTCTTCTGTCAGCTGAGAAATCATGTGTTTCTTAAACGAGAACTGACATGTGAGATCTTCAAAATTTGCTGATTCATGAGAAATTAACTAAAATATTTTAACTGTCATCTGAGAAATAATAAGTTTTTTATTTGATACCTGAGATCTGAGGTCTTCAAAATTCAGTTACTAATAACTGAGAAGCGTGCTAGGTCTTAACATCATAGCTGAGAAATCACCCAAAGATTACAGTACCGCTTCCAGACTGCGGTCTCCAATAACCTGGTTGTCTAAATAGTGCTATGACAAAGGTTCTTTAGGAGAGGGATAGTATTTTTTAAAAAAAATAAACTGAATTAATTTACGTATTAAAAAAATACCACATACCATGCTTAGGTACTTTATAATGGGGCTGTGATTTCGCTGTGCAAGAATGCTCAGAGAATGCTGAACAGTTTCCGGGTTATTCCAAATAACAAAGTTATAACTGAGTCACCAATACATTCAAGACAATGCTTGTATAAAGGTGGGCGACACATACTAAAAAAAGAATGACATAAATTTGGACTGCAAGCATAAGCTGATGTAAGATATCCGAACTTTGACACCGACAAAGAGAGGAAGCAAAATTCAGATCACGTCCATTGAAGAGCCCTACCCAGTCAGGTAACTTCCTAAAATAACCCATGAAGAAATTAATCACTGCTAAGTCACATTAGTCAAACTTGGATGATTTATTAAGCAACTAATAGTAAAGCTAGATCTTTACATAATAATATTTAATGCTTCTACAGTCTATTGAGTGTGATTTTTCGTCGAAACTCCATTGACTTCCATTGTCAAGGGAAGACAAATTTCGGTCTGTGACATTCAACCGCCTTAAGGCTGATTCGACGAGTTTATGACTTTTTAGTTCTTGCTCTAGAATAAAGAGGTGTCATGTTAGTGCAAAACACAATAAACTAATTATTTTAAAGATTGACTCTAAATCTGTTTGTGCCCTCTTCATTAATACTGCAAACTATCTTGTTGGTTCGGAACTGGGGTTAGAAGAAACAAATTACAATAGCGTATTAATGAATTAAGCCACGTTAAGCAAAATAAGAGCCGACTTTGCAAAGACTAAGCACTTCCTAATTATCTAAGGTCCTATCATAGACCAAATTAGGAAAATAGCTCTACCGGTAGTTGTCTTTAAGACGTGATATGAAATTTATCCTATGGCTTGCACAGTGTCATAGGTCAGATATCGTTCATTTATTGTATTTGCAATATAATTATTAACCCGATGTGTGAGGAACGCAGTGCAAACATGTCCGAGTGACTAGAAATGCTTCTATTTTTATTCCAGATACATTCAGAAACAAGTAGACATTGATGAGTGGGAATTACTTCCTTGTCTTCAGTCACGTACAGACTTCTGAGTCGAACATCCTGCCTTTATTTGAAAAAAATTTCGAATCATAAATTTCATTATCTTCGGTTCCATCGTTCCAAATATATAAAACAGTAAAAAATTCATTTTTGGAATTCTATATAAACCTCCAACTAACACTTCTTTTGATGTCACAAACCCTCTTTTTCACAAACATGAACCACAGTGGAACCTCGATGTAACGAAAAGCCAAGGGACTGGCAAAATATGTTCGCTGTAACGAGGTTTCGTTGTATAGAGGTTCTTTGCCATACATTTTACTCTCACCGGGTTGAGGAATGTCGTTCGTTATACCGAGGACCTCGTTGTTAAACCGGTTGTTGTTCGTTAAATCGGTTACACTTACAGTTTCTGTTTCTACACTAAAACGAGGACTCACGAACTTGTGGCCGGCCAACGTTTACTTAGACTTCAAACCGTTGTTGTTATAGCTAAGCTTTTCATGCTTTTTCACACAACAAATATACTAAACTTCAAGCGGCTGAGGATATAAGGTCCTCTGTAAAAACCGCGCGTCATGGCTGTAAATTCTGTAAGTCTCACAAACACCGTAATTGCACCAAAATTCTAAAGTGAGTTTGGAGAAAATCAAGTGAAGAAATTGAAATTGGTTTGTTTCTCCGTTTTAATCCATGTGGGCATTTTTTGAACGACTGTGTTCATAGCAACCCCTACTTTATAGAACCTATGGGTCCTGAAATTTAATATGGGTCCTGCCTTAAGTTCGCTATTACGTAATGAGCTCCTTGATAAATTACGGCTATGCATTTAAGTAACGCTCCTGTAAACGCAAAAAATACGTAAAATTGGACATAAAATCACTTCGCAGTAAGAGAAAATAAAGAGGTTGTTGATATTTTTTAAGGGAAAGTTTCTGTATGGCCTTAAAATAAGCTAAAATAAATTCGAAACTTGTTCCCTGTTTGTTCTGTTAACTATTGAGATATATCAGAAAGTTTCGAATCAAACAGTTACTCGACAAAAAATCCACAGAGCTGACAAATTATACTTGGCAAATTATTTATTTTACACAGTCGAGAAAAATTTCACAAAAAAAATTGGCTTGCAAACTTTTCTTTAAAAATTTAATGGTCCATGGCTTCAGCGAGGCAGCCGCTCACAGGATGTCTTCGTTGTTCCAGAATGAAGACTGTGACTAAGATGATTATGTAATCCCGGCACGTACGGAAACTCAGCGACGATCGTATTTTTGTCTCGCGGCCGGTCTGGTGGGGTTGCTCTATTGTGCGGTTTGCGCCCGGTTGGAGCAGGTGCCTGCCGTACGTGCCTCGAGACGGCGAAAACAGGATGCTCTAAGCATTCGTAAACATGATCGTCGCGCCTCACTAATAATATTTGTTGTCGGAAAAAAATTGATTGAATTTAGAGACATCCACTTCAAAAATATACGGATAGAAAGTATGATACATGTTTGAGATAACACGACTTAGCATTTTTAATTTATGATTTCTCACAATATTTTTTCATTTCAATATTGGTGGTAAAATCATAAACGTAACAGATCATCTCTGCTCTTGTATAAAGCATTATGTCGTTGGGCAAAATTAAATTCCCTTTGGGAAATACTCCGGTTGCGTGACACGAACCCGGCTTATTCAAACATGTATGTCTAGTTTTAATACTGATTTTAAGTTGTCGCTTTTATCTAGGTAGAAAAGTGCGCAATTTTTAATTTAGTTTTCTTGATATTTTGCCCTTTGAATTTTCAAAACGAAATTACACACTGTTTATGGTAGACGGTCTGTTGATCGAAACCTAGCAACATGGAGAGGTTACGTGACCAAAACATCATTACCTTTGCATGCCTCGACGATTTGTAATTGTGTTTATTTCTGGATGGACGGCGCAGTCAAAACACGGAGACACAGACATTGAGCGAACGATGGAATATTTAAATAAAATTAACATTTAGTGGGTTTGTTTGACGGAAAATATTTTTACTCTTTCCGGTGACTTATGAAATGATAATCGGCCTCAATTCGATCACGGTTTTTCCATTCCTGATATTTTTAAGTATAATGTTATGTTATAACATATAGAAGAAATCTTAGGTCTGCAAGTATTGTTTTCGACTACCTGTCTTGCTTTTACGGGGTGAGAGGGTCACACCGGATGTTACTGTCAATCAAACTTGCGAGCTCCCGCCCTCTCACATACTCAGGTCCATTCCGGATGCAAGCGCTTTCAGCCAATCACATTTCGAAAAGGCGCACAAGTTTTCTTATCTTCCAATGAAAAAGATGCAGGGAAAAGCCCTTTTTATAGCCGCATCTTAAACGCGCTAAAACGACGTAGCCGACTTGAAACGGCTCAGTTTGCGATGATAAACCAATTGGTTAGACATAAAAACATTTGCATTACCGAGCCCTCTTGAAAGCGTTACAAGAGTTGCAGTGCACGAGACATTGGTTGGACTCTCTTATAAG
>Ga0099804_1109016_pt1 | contig 13237 bp, 9 predicted proteins | sample OrbCnscriptome_FD_81150 | JGI IMG/M metagenome (GOLD analysis project Ga0099804, IMG submission 81150) | Coral microbial communities from Puerto Morelos, Mexico - Orbicella C A metatranscriptome (Eukaryote Community Metatranscriptome) | ecosystem: Host-associated > Invertebrates > Cnidaria >...
GTGATGCTTTTTATTCACCCCAAAATATTCCAGTTGTTAGACATTTAATTTTGTTTCATTAACAGAGAAAATGATCACTGCTTATGAACTCAAATTGGAGGCTATAAAAATGAAAAAAAAAAAACAGGAACAATTGTTTACCTCAGACTCAGTGAATGTAAGTGAATATTTAACGAGATAAAGTCGAGGTGGATGAATACAGCATATGATAGTGGATGAATTTAGAGTGCAATGATATAGCTTTTTGAGATACTAAAATGTGTGATTCTTGAATTCACCAGTGGAAGTATCTGGGAAAGGGGTGGCTGATTGGAGGTACAGTGAGATGTGCTTGCTAAAACCTCTTTCTTCATTCCCTCCAAGTTTCCCACATTGCTCCATAATGCAATGTCTCAATAATTTGACATTTTTTTTTTCATTGCATCAGTTAATTTGCCTTTAATTTGTCCAGGTGTTTCCTCCTTCAACTTCTTCAACACTGTCCCCATTCCCTTTTGCACATGTCCAATACACCCGTGTTTGGTCACTTCAATTCCAGCATGTGAGTGAACATCTTTAACTTGCTGATGACTTGTGCCATCACCACGTCCATCAAGTTCTGTATATCTGAGTGTGTGTGTTTCTGTTGAATGCCCAAGTATGTGTTCAACCCCTGCAGGCTCCAGGCTGGTACAGATCATTGGGGGTTTTGCAGTACAGTATATTCTGCTCTCCACAACTGGTACTCCACACTGAAATGACAACAGCACATCTAATTTGTGGGGTAAAATCTATGCATCTAGAGATTGCTATCACACCACACAGGACAATTGACTATGTCACTATTTTCAATGTTCTGTGTTCTTATTTCTGTAGCAGGATCTGATATACTCTTCCAATCGTATTATTGCTTTGGTAATGGTGTTGCTACTCTTTTTGAATGGTTTTGCTGCTGAGGATGGTGGCATGTTCATTAGAATGCAAAATGTCTTGGCACCACTGTGAAACAAGGTGTCTATTTTCCTCGGAACTGTGTGTCTGTTTCTTTGAAGAGGAGAGGTCACTTTTCCAGCCACAGTTTATGCAGGAAAGCTGCAGACAGGAGACACAGCCTCTTCTGTTGAACTGGTGCTTGGTTAGTGTCACACTCAAGGGAGGTCTTAAAAAATTGGGATTTTGATTGATCAACTGAGATCCACAAAAAAAGAAAACAGAAAATAATCATATTTCCCATGTGCACTCATCAGCAAAATTCATGATTATCGGGTACAGCCAAAATGAAAATACCTGTATTAGTCAAGGCTTTCAATTTCTCCGCAAGTTTGTACAACCTTATTGCTGTCTTGCATGATCTCTTAGATTAGAAGGCTTTAGCTTCCTGGACATCAATTTGTGTACTGTGACCTATGTTCCTATTGCCATCATGCTCATTGAAGACGGTATCTGACCTTTGTAACCTCAAAATAGCAAAGTATCTGTGGGGGTTAATTTTTAGAATATGAAAATGAATGTTAACTCATCTTTGTCTTAATTTTAGAACACATATTTGCAATTCTGCAAAGAAATCAAGGTACAGGTAAACTAAGTAGGGAACTTAAAATACAACAATGCAATACCATATCTTTATTGACACTCCCCTGGTGGAGCTTTTTCAGTGACAATACAACAAAATAAAATAAATAAATGAATAGTAGTTATTTAACATCTATTACAAACTTTTTAAACTACATCATATAAAGGTAAAGATGTTTATGGGTCATCACTGTTTAAGAAGTCCTTAATTTATTTTTGAGGAAAATTTTGAGAGAAGAGGTTGGCTTGAAGGTTTTAAGAATATTGTCAAGATTGTTCCAAATATTTACTATGCAAAAATACAAAAAGAACTCATACCAGTAATTCATTTATACGGTGGTGTATGTAAGAGTTGAGAACCTTGGGTAGTGCACTCAGTATGCTTAATTCTTATTGTGACCTGATTGCTAAGAAAGAAAGGTCCTTGACCAGTCATACTTTTAAATGCCATAATGGCATTACAGTATGTTCAAAGAAGAAAAAATGAATTGTGTAAGTTGAACATTTAACTATGTTCAGTTCCATTAATAAAATGATACTGACAATAGCTCATGAGACCTTGCTGTCAGGATATAACTAAAACAAGCAATTTTCCTAACCCTAAACCCTAACCCTAACCCTAGGTGAATTTTTTTCAAAAATTTGGTGACTTTTCCCTTTTCTTTCAATTCTTAACAGTTGACCTTTTAACATCACTAGGCTCGAGGTAATCATGATGTTGTCTTCAATTACAGAGATTCACTGAATTATTGTTGATACCTCTAATAGTATCAAATACTCCATGCAAAAAATTTAGGCCATTTCAAGTTCTTTTATTCATTTCCATGTTGCAGATCCCATATTTTGATCAGGCTGCAAACGTCATTGATTGAAAACATTTCTGATCAGTGGTCAAGAATGTGTGAAATCTGAATGTCAGAAAATTCAAGAAGGAACTTGGGATGAATGAATGGTTTTACTTTGTCACTTGCATGTCTTTTCATTAGATTTGCTATTGGACCTGTTTCATGTCATTTCATGTCATTTCATTTCCTAGAGGGTTCATTATCAGATGGCTTCAAATATGCATGATATAGCTCAACACCGTGTAGTTCTCAGATCATACTTGCAGGTTACAGAGCAGTTGTTGCAATAAAGGTGTAATGGGTCAGGTTGGTGAAGATGCTCTTCATCAAAGTATTGCTGTTGAAGTGTCAGTCTATGGTCTTGTTTGACGCACTCTTCCGTGTCTTTGTCTCTATGCATTAATTATATACCATAATATAGATGGTAAGCTGTTGTTGCCTGACAGGGGAGACTAATGTTTGCGGACTAACATCTTTATCTGGGTGTGAAGGATCCTTTACGACCTCTATTGAACTGCTGCTTTTCTCCCCTGCACAGGCAGTGTTCAGGCCAGAAAGTGAAACTGCCTTTCTCCACCTCACCGGAGTTGGTTGGGTACTCCTGCCACAGTGTGATGGATGGTCAAATTTCAGTGTCCTTTACATGGACTCAATCCTACTTGATATCTCCTCTGTGGACCTTTCTTGGTTTTCCTGGAGGCATTTCTTGCTCTTTGGTTCAGCATATGAACTAAACCATAGAATTTAGGCATTCGCACACAGGTCTCAAGAAGTTTGGAATCACTGAGAGTCGAGAAAGTGGGCCTTAAGAGTTCAAGAAAAACTTCTGGCAAACAGTCATCTGCTTTGTAGGTGAAAGTACCTGTTACCTTATCCTGCTGCCACTTATACCATGCTTACATGAATTGTGTCATGCTACAAAAGAAATAGCTTAACTTGTTGCGATTACCATAAACATGGTATCAAGAGTATGTGGCATGCAGGAACACTGAACCGTGTAAATCAGTGCAAACGACCCAGATAACAAAATTTTAAAACTTCCTCTAATTATGGAGAATTATTGTTAAGTACAAGGAAATGCTTGGTTGTTGTTGTTTTTTTGGGTCTCTGTTTTTTTTTTGTTCAAAGGCGGATATAAAACAACAATTTCAACATCAGTCATTTACCTGCACACTGACAAAAATTTAGCAACTATTTGACATGATTCTAACCTACAGTGAGAATTAAAATGTTAAAAGGATCTTAGTAATATTCCATTCAATTCTTACTCCGTCATTTCCAAAGGTTGGTTCAAAAAAAACTTTATACCTCTCAGTATCAATATTCTCTTCCACAAAGAGATACATGTAGCTATTGGGGTGAATTTGTCAAAAGTACTCTTCTGGTAAAATTGCAAATTTGCAAGGCATTCAATCTGTTTAAATCTTCTACAACATGTGAACTTGTGATTAAAAATGGCTGTAAACTAGACCATAAAAATTTGTTCCATTGATAGGAATTTTAGTGGTCTGGTTTCTTCAAAGTAATACAAAAATAAGTCACATTGCCCCTTTCTAACAACCCAGTTCCATGCCTTCTCCTTAGTATCCTGTGGAGTATCTGGGTCCAGCTTTTTAAAATGATTTTGTACTACCGTAAATCCTCAAGTTAGCTCCTGGGGCGCTTATTTCAAATTTAGTAGAAGACGGGGGCGCTTATGTGAAGGGGCACTTATTTAATTGTTAAAAATAGTGGCCTGAAATGATCATTTTTTATTTGTCATCTGCACATAAACAACAACATAAGCTGTTAAAAGGCATAAGAAGCTTATTCTAAAGTTCAAATCACGGCACCATTGGTGCTTGCAATTTTTTTCCCAAACTTAATGTGTTCACAAATTGAAACAGTGTACAAATCTAATACTACACGGCAAAAACTATACATCCTTTGGCGTCTCATTACTCATCCACAAAATGGGGGAAGGGGAGGGGGACACTTATTTGAGAGGGATGGTTATTTTAAATTTTTGCCGATAGGAGGGGTTGTTATTCAAAGGATGCGTTAATTCAGGGGTTTATGGTATTCTAATCTGTGGACGTTTGTTCTGGGTGAAGAAACTGTAATAAACTGGTGCTTTTATATGTGATTTAACTAGATAGAATGACAAGTAAGGCCAAAAAGCATCATGTCTGTACAAACTTTACATAACCTTGATTTTTTGTCTAAGTTACCTATATATACCAGTAATTACTTCAATGTCCTGGTCCAGTTCATGCAGTCTTTTCCCATTCATTTTTTCTTTTGGGTTAAAGATAGATAGCAAAGTGCAGGCCGGTGCTGTCCTTGAAGAAGAGTCTCTGACACCTGCCTTGATTTTGTGTGAAAACATCACAAAGCTCACACAGTTTTATTTTGATCACCACTTCCCAAAGGTTGGTGAGGGCCAGCAGGGCTCGAAATTGCGACTCACTGGTCAATGAAGATTCAGCCAAAAGGCTGATCCAAACTTTGAATCCTTCATCAGTTGTTGAAAGGCGTCGAGGAAAGCAAGTCGAAAATAAAGAATGGCATTTCGAAGACGTAGCAAAGGGAAAATACGCAATGACCTGTGTTTGTCTCATAATGGAAGCCATGGACTTAAAATGTTTTATACTTCACTTCATTTAAAATGACTGTGGAGACAACCATTACCTTCGGACCAGAGACATATCACCTGAGAACAACGGTAGCTTTATAACTAAGTATTACTCGTGTTGTTTCTAATTGTTTTTGCTCTTCAATTGTGACTTCTCTTGAATGCAAAGTAACGTATAAAATCGTGTTCTTGTGTAAGTTATATATAAAAAAAGTTGGCGACCAAACTTTACGATCTGGCGACCAAAATTTTTCAGTTATTTGCCAGCTGGCTCCCAGACGAAAAAGTTAATTTTGAGCCCTGGCCAGTCATAGCCTTATTATCACTTATCTATAAGGATAAAGGATTGTACTTTATGTGATACCAGTAAACAAGTAGCAAAAAGAAGTTCTTGGGGAAGTTACCAGTTGTTATATTACAGCAGATCAAGAAGAGGCCCCCCCTCCCCTCGGCCACCAGCCCAAAATCTGGATCTACCACCATCACTGACGAATACGTTATTTGCTGGCAAGTTAGAAATAATGGTTTGCTGGGTAATGAACAAGTGCACTTGTGCATTGTGCGTTCAAAGTGGGTGTGTTAAGGGTGGGTGTTGGGGTAAGGGCACAAGGAGCATACACCATCCGAAAGACTATTTTTAAGATAATGTTAACTCCCGTCACGATGATGAAGATAAACATACTACTGTAACTACAGTAATGACTGCACCCTTATTTTACTCAGTAAACCCTTGATGTATTGTTCCTAGTTATTTTTAATTCCATTTCAACAAGTTAATCATGTTCATAACCCTTGCAACCCTCTTTAATGAGAGGAAACTGTAAATTGACTAGTGATGCACATAGTTTGCATGACACCATAAATATGAGGGAATAAAACTCAAAATCTAAAAATCCTTAAGCCTAGCATTTGCCAGCTCAACATGGATTCTGCATTTTTCTGTGGCTTTTGTTGCCTTTGCTTCACTCTTGGTGCATATACCTTTCAGTACAAGATCCTGTACCACAAAACCTTGTCTCCCAGGACAATATCTACAGCAGTTAGGTGGTTTAACAATCCTGATTGCTGCACAATTGCTTTGTCAGATATTGAGCCTGGATCGAGTTTATTAACATAAGTAAGGGGCTATGCCCAAAATAACCTTGAAGGAAATCATTCCCCTATGGATGGAGTAGGTTACATTTTTGCTGGCTCATTAACCTGGATGTGGTAATATCAATATCTGTACAGTCTATTGCAACTCTACAAGAACCAAATTGACTAAAATATGAAGGGGCAGATAACTTGTTCTTATCTCTAGATGGAATTGATGTCATGAGGTTGTTAAATAAAACCGACTGCAGTACATAAATAAAGGCTGTTACAATATTTACTCTTGTGGATATGCTGTAACTAACTGTGCAAGGTGAATGCCTGTATAACTTTTTTTAACTTTTATTAAGGTGATAAATATTTGGTCTTTAAAACTGATTGACTCAACTTTCCAACCATCAAAGTAAGTGATTGACTGTTTGAACCTATATGTATAATTGAGAACAATATGGAAACCTTCCTTTGCGGGAAGCCCAGTCTCCATCCTTAAAACATCTCCACCAAGGGCTGACAGTGTGTAATGTTTTTGCAAGTAGTCATTTTTTTCTCTTTTAAGTCAGTTAGGTCCCTTTTTGCCTGTTGAAGCTCTGCTTCCAGTAAAATTTCTCTTGTTCATGATGGTTTCTCCAAATTTTGGCCAGTGTCTTCTTGAGATTCTTGTTCTCTTTTCTTTGCAGCTTTTATGATTTCTTGGAGAGACTCCTGGTTTGCTGACTTGATCTTATACTTTTTTGGCTTTCCTTCTTCTGCAGCAGAGTTTGTCTTTATCTCAGGACCATTACTCTTATTTCCTTCTCTGAAATGGCAATTTTAGATTCTAGGATGTTTTACTGGCTCTCTATCTTGTCTCCTGTAATGAAAAGGGCACTGTTAGCTGTAACAATATCAATATAAAATAAGGAAGAAAAATGAAAACAAATGCTGTGGCTGTTTCATGATGTAATGGAACAACATTACTTAATATACTTAAAGCAAATAAAACCAAACCTTCAGCACCTAAACTTAATATTCAATAGAAAGGAAAGAAATTAAGAATCTGAGTACAGGTAAGGATACCTGACAATAACTAATGATAACCTTACTGTCTGAACTTCTTACTGAATATAAACTCAAGGTTAGTTTTGTAACAAAGATGGTGACAGTCCGCATCACCAAGATTTCATCAAACACACTTTTCTCATCAAGTATTTATCATAATCCAGGATAAGTATTTGAAACTCTGAATGTGATCAACCTCAGTAGCCCACTTCATCTTCTGTATTCATCCAATTTTTTTTCCCATGTTAGGGAATCCAAAGTACCAGCATGTATGGCTTTCCAAGTGATGGTCACACTTGGGCGCAAAGCAATGCACCATTCAATTGCTTTCTTTACAATTTTTTCCAATTGTAAACTCAAGTAAATTGAATGTAAATGTATCTTATTCAAAGTCTCCTTGAGCTTGTGTAAACGATAATTACACACTTGATCTCTTGAATACAAAACACACAGTATGACAAAAGTTTGTGAAGAGCATGAATTTTTGGCACCATGGCAATGTGACCACATTTTAGGACTCTATTTTGATTCTTTGATATTGTCAGAACATGTTGTGATATTCTGATATCATCATGATATTTTGATATTATCATGTTCTTTTCATCTGACCACCCAGTATCTTTATATTTTGATATTTAAGTGGCACTTTCATATTATCATGATATTTTCATCTCTAGCATTCTCATAGTCGCCAACTGAAAGATACACAGCTCCAAGGTTTGCGTAACAGTAAGCTTCTCCATTTCTGTCTCCAGTTTCTTTCTGGATGAGAGAAGTCAAGATTACTTCCTCAGTCCTTGTATTACAAGCACCTGTAATGGTTACAAATGGACACTTCAATCTTGACAGATGACCAAGTTCAGCACAAGCTGGTCTGAAGTCAAACCCCCACATTTCAATACAGTGACACTAATCAATTACAATGTGGCTAAGTGTGTTTCTTGATTCCATCTTTTAGAATATTTCTTGCCTTTCTGAGGAGGTAGCATTTTATGGTGTTTCAAACAAAAATGTGTCAGGAAGAAAGTCCAACAAAAGATTATGGATGAGAAGATCCCTTTCAGCTGATGGTAGTTCTTAATTAATATAGTAAACATTAAGACCTCTTGCTCACAGGTGGTTCACTTGATCAAGCATCAAGGAAAACATTGGAGAAATAACAACAGTAACTCCACCAGTTACCAGTGCTGGGATTGCAAAACAGATTGTTTTTCCAGCACCTCTTACCAGCATAAGGAGGCAGTTCTTTTTAGAATGGCGCCAATAGCATCGTTAGGCAACTAGCCTCCAGGCACAATTGTTTTTCCCTTTTACAAGCCTCTTGGACCAGGCTTTGAAATACTGGAAAATCTGCCATCAAAATCGCTGCCATCTTCAATGCAGGATTTGACAGACGCTCTGTGTTTTCTTTCCTCTCCATGATTCCCTGCACACCTCCTCACTAGTTCTTTCAGGTGACTGGGGACGAGGCAGGTGTGGTCTAGCATTCATTTCAAGTATGAGTGACCCGGCACCAGGGCTAAAATGTTGGTATGCCCGATGTTTCAATTTTCAAAAAGCAATTGCTGTTCTTGCTTCTGGTTGAATGGGTCCCTTTCCTACACAGTTAATTGAACAATTCCACAGTCATCATCTATCTGGGAATATCAAGGCATATGTTGTTCCCCCTTCCTCCTAATCTTAGGTTTATTACACAGAAGCACCGTTCTGGATGTTTTGTTGAAATATTTCATTAAATTATATCAAAAGGGTTTTGAATTAAAGGTGTTGATCTATTTGGAAAAAAGGTATTAAAAATAGATCTAGGGTTTTCAAACCCCTTGTTCAACTTTTGAGCAAAGTAAGCTGTCTAAAATCCTCTAGCAGCATAGGTAACTCTCTGTGCTTCTTGGGTCTTGTCTTTTGTCTTCTTTCTTTGTCCCCTTAACACCTTTCTCTTCTTTTTATCTCTCTATCTACTCTACCACAAAGACAATTCAGGTCAAGGCATTTACTTTCTTCTTCAGTCTGTTTTCTTGGGGAGATCTTTAAAGCATCAAGTAGCTGTGTAACAGTGTAACAGTTTTAGCTCCAATGTTGAAGTGACTCGTAGCATCAAACAAGCCAAATTCCAACATCTCTCTTCCAACAAAAGTTTCCTTTTTGGTATGCACTCCCAGACCATTCCATATTCAGCTTCGTTCTGGTTTTGAGTTTTTCCATGGAGGTATTTGTCGAACAGTGGATATTCACTTAAACTTTGGAGTATAGGCCTCACCTTTGCAATGACATTATCAGGCAGGCAAGGACCATGCTTAAAACTGTTTGTGTCATGTTAGAAACCAACTGATCACCCAGTGGGGCAGTGAGTATAGAGATAATGCCTTTCACTTGAGGCAATTCAAAGTTGAAGAAACTAGCATTTATTGCCTTTTTCTTTTTATTGAAGTCCCTGTCACTGGAGCGAATGGCAATGCTAAAATAGGTTTGTAGTCTGTCAATTATGGCATCAGTAAGGTTCCTGTCTACTGAGGCCAGACATTTCTTTCTTAAGTTTCCTTAGTGCTGTGCTAACTCCTTTTTGCACATGTCATACCCACGCCTTCTTGACAACTTGAACTCTTGTACTACTCGCTAATTTATCCTTCTATTACCTATTGTAACTCTACATGTTCGTCTACACATGTAAGTAACTTAAATAGAATTTACTGTTTGCAAGAACGGGCTGCGTGAGCTATTACCAATTCAGATTATAGAGCACATTCTGCTCCTTTATTCTCCAAATTAGGAATTTTAGACACTTATCAAATCAACACATTTCAAATGGCTAAATTTATGCACCATTATCATAACAATCTGTTGCCTCCATTGTTTTTCAACTTGTTTTTCACAAACAGTCAAATTCATGGCTATAGCACCAGAACAGCCAATAATTAGCACGTGCATCATTGCCAGACTAATCTAAAAAAATTCACAATTCTTTACCAAGGTCCAAAGATCTGGAATTCCCTTCCAGTTACAATCACTTCATTGTCAAGTTTTCCCAAGTTTAAGAAAAAACTGCTAGAGTTTTTAATAAAATAATTACTGAACTGACAAAGCCACACACTGTTGCACTATTTATGTAACCGTATTGTTACATACAAGGTGGCCTCAACTAAAAGCCAGATGGTTTCTAGAGGTCACCTCGCCTCACATTAAAACATTTATAAATACTGTATATTAAGTAAAAAGGCAAATAAACAAAAACAGAATGAATGAAACAGAATTCCATTAGCAGCATAAATGTCCTCGACCTGGTTGTCTAGATGTGACCGTTTAAATGGAAGTCGGTATATCAAATTTTATGAGTGGCAACAGGACGTCTGAAAACAAAAGCTGCACCCTCTGCATGTGGCTGAGGCAGACCTCTTGTAATGGGCTTTGTAATTATTGTGCTGTGCTCTCCATCTATGGAACACTTATGGTTTGACTATCTATTTGCCTAATGTCTGTTGATTTATTCTTTACCAGAACTTTCAGTCATTGTTCTTGTTAGCAGCAGTACACCTAAGGGAGAATTTGATAATAAAACCATTGTTCATACAAAATTTCATGATACCCTGAGTGGCTAGTTCTCACCACAACTCCTGCTACATTTTACTCTGAGTAATGCAAAAATTGCCTGCTCCATCAAGTGCTTAGTTTTGTGTATAGAAACACTAGAGTTCAAACATAAACTTACATGTGCCAGATGTACATCATCTTGTTGTGGTTCCTTATCATCAGGTAGTGTCAGCAAAAGTGTAACTTAAATGCCAGCACTGCCATGACAACATTTTTCAGGGAGCCACTTCATTGGATATTGTGCTGTGCCCATTGGGATCTTATATTCACCTTCCACTTCACCCACCCAACCTCTTGTAAAGTTGGAATTTTCCTCCAGCAGCTTAAGGTTTTGGGTACAACTCAATTTTTTTGAAAGTTATGTCACATCAAAATCCCTAAAATTCTTCATTGCATGATTTTGAAAATGGCAGATTTTTATCGCAAAAAGGTCTCTTTGCATTTCTGTATCTAGGTTAAGAGGATGGAGTTCTCTTCTCAAAGGTCTCTTAAGCTTTCTAAGCCTCATAATTTCAATGATGATTCTCTTAAAAAAGGTAATTCAAATGACCACAGGTGGCAAGCTTTATCTGAAGTTGTCTTCTGCTGCTTGAGATCCAAAAGCTGCAGCAGGAGAATACACTTACAAAGCCAGATTCCAACATCTTTAGTTCATTCCCTTTTTTTGTTTTTGCCTTTTACTCTCCTTGCTGGAGATATTTCTGTCCTTGGCTTTTTCTTCGTCTATGTATACACTGATGCAAGAATCATTCCACTAATCCTTAGCCTTGTATTAGGAATTTAGATACATGCATAGTCAAGTATTTCTCATCATACCAAAATATGAAAATAAATACAACACATATGATGTAAGGATATCTTCTGTTTCTGTGTCAAATCCTTTTTTGGTCCACACACCAAAGATAGTTAAGGTCAGCTCACTTACAAACATTTAAATAAATAAATAAATGAATAAATAAACAAACAAACAAACAAACAAACATATTTATGGAGGCTGACCATTTCAGTTAAAAAATTGCTATCAACATGGGTCCTGCATAAAATAAATAAATAAATAATTAATAAAATTAAATATTAAATATGGAAAAATATAAAAAGCTATATAAGAAATATTTGAAGCTAAAGTTGGAATTAGTACCGTAGGCTTCAAAGTAAGATCATTTGCATTTTTAATGCCACCAAATTCTGAGGTTAGGAAAGCTTCTTTTGGCTGCAGATCTCTGCGTGTCTAGGGGCATTTATATTCTACAACTTTGTTTCGACAACTGTCAGAATACTGACATTGCTGAATATTATCCGGACTAGTACCAAAGAAAGACTGACTTTGAAATAAGAAAGCCTTTTGAGACCAGTTCCAGTTTGTGGTGGGTGTGGTTAGAAACATGCTGATGTACCCTGCAAGCACTCTCCTCATGAAATAACCCCCAGTCCCTGGCATTTGTGGTTTCATTTCCTGTTGCTGAGAATGAATTTGAGGTGTCTTCGCCAATGCAATATCTTCTTTTATCTTTGTGACATTTTCAGCTATTTTTCTCAAGTGCCTCCTGCCTGGTGAAGACTCTTGAACTTTGAAGCTGTTATGAAGGCCATCTTGTTTAGATACCATTCCTTGCATTGCCATTGCTTTGAGGTGGAGCTCTCAAAATGCTTCCTTTCTGTATCTCTGAAAGACAGCAACCTCACAACTTTTTCCGTTGAAATGTTGGGTGAATTCTCATGACCTCTTGTAATTTAGTATTCATAATACCAGTCTCAGCCTTGGTATCATTTGTTTTAGGAGGTTGATCGTTGAGATCTTTGTCTGCTTCTGGAATGCAACAAAGTTTTTTGAATAAGGGCAAGATAACAGGCTTTTGGATTAATCATCTAAGATACTTTTCATCTGGTGGATAAGTGTCCTCAGGAGCACAGACATCTCTGTCACTATTTTGGGAGAACGTGTGTTTATGTTTTCATTTTTAGTAGGAGGGTTTTTATCTTTTTTGATCACCAAATCCTTTACTTTGCATACTCTAGTCTTAGCTCTTGTTCTTTTAACCCAGATGCATGGGGCATTGGTTACACTGCCTTTACCAGGAGTGTTAAAGAAATATTTCAGGGCATACATGGCAGCCTTGGTGCTTGCATCTGCCATCTCGACCATCTGTCCACTTTGGCGACATATACAGGAACACCTTGTTTATTTAACTAAGCAGTGGGTAAAGATACTATATAACCATCATCAAATAAGCAATAATCCTCAAATGATTTGATAGTGGCGAGTACCTGCTTGTCGTAATCAGTGAAGTGACAAAAGAAAAAGTTAAAGATGTCGTACAACCCAGATGGCGGCGGCGAGTTGAAGTTCATGGCCTTCAGGGAAAATAGATTAGGAATTAGCATATCATGAATTAAGGCGGGGGTATACCTGAAAAAATGCAACTTTTTTGAACTCTTATACCAGTCAGGATATAATTCCAAACCACAGACAACTATATATCATTGGAAAGCTATTTAATCAAAGATTATAAAA
>Ga0099804_1109311_pt1 | contig 12937 bp, 6 predicted proteins | sample OrbCnscriptome_FD_81150 | JGI IMG/M metagenome (GOLD analysis project Ga0099804, IMG submission 81150) | Coral microbial communities from Puerto Morelos, Mexico - Orbicella C A metatranscriptome (Eukaryote Community Metatranscriptome) | ecosystem: Host-associated > Invertebrates > Cnidaria >...
AAAAAAAAAAAAAAAAAAAAAAAAAAAAAAAAAAAAAAAAAAAAAAAAAAAAAAAAAAAAAAAAAAAAAAAAAAAAAAAAAAAAAAAAAAAAAAAAAAAAAAAAAAAAAAAAAAAAAAACAGTCAGAAAAATTTAATTCAAGAATATTACATTTCCATACCAAAAAATTTATCTGTAAATGAATGTTTTGGTGTAATTTGGTAGTAGGTTATGAATATCACACAGTGAGAGTTTAGTTCAATGCCTGAAACAAAAGTGAGTAGACTCAAAGAAGGAGGAATTCTTAACAAAAATACATTACATGACTGCTGAATCTACTTTTGATTCAAATACAATTATTGTAACAATTTTCTTTTGGTGGAATATGGAATGGAAGTATTTCATAGGTGAAAATTGTCTAACTTTAATTTGTACTTCGCTAATCCTCAAATGCTTTGCTTATAGCTAAATTTGCAAGCAAAAGAGAGACAGAGTTTTCATAAAATGTGTATATGAATATTCAAATAACTTCTCTTATCTCAAGATAATAGACTGCTGTCTGCATTACCCAAATATGTGCATTTGAACATGGTGAACAAATTTATTTCATTGCCTTCAAATTTCCTTAACTGACAAACTTTTCCTTTGATCTGAGTCAATTAAAATTCAAATCCCTTATACTTTTTTCACAGACCAAACATCCTCAATGGACAGAAAATAAAGCTTTTCATGAAATACTTGAGGAAAACAGGATTTGAATATAGATGAAAATTATCATTACTTCCCTCAATTATATTTTTAGCCCATAACCTGCTGAGAATCATGAAAATAAATCCAGGATATCATATTACATCAAACTTGCATTCACAATTTTCAGAAAATACATATTGCTTTGCTAAAATGTGGTACACATATTGACTTGGCAAATCAGGGGATGCGAACCCACTAATTAAGAAAACACCAGCTGTGTCGTCAGTGTCCATTTCCTTCTCCTGAAACCATTTATTGATTGAGCAATGTCTAGACCAAACACTCCTGACACAACCTACCAAGGAGCTATGTACTAAAAATGTGGCATTCCTTTATTATTGCAGATTCAACAAAATAACATAAAATGTTGCGGCATGATGAATTGATCTTACATGATCAAAAGAACACATCATATCTTAACAGATGTGCCTTTGAATTTTTTCCTAGGATAGAATTTTACAGGAATTTTCAAACAAATAAATTTTAATTTTGTGGCTGCTAATGGCCAATATGCGGCTTGAGGCATTCAGCTACAAAGTGACAGTCAGGAAATTTTGTGAAATAGATTGAAGCTTAAAAATTCAATGTCGGGATTTCCTATAAATTCTGCATGTAATTAACCACAATTCTCAAATTCTGAGATCTGTTATGCCGCTAACAAACATGAAAAAAGGTACAAATCATGTGTATTGCAAGGCTATGAATGAAAAACTAGAAATGTTTAAACTGCTGGTGAAAAATCACCAGTTGATTGCATTGAAAATCCACAGTCATCTTGTAACCATCAAGTTTTTCCCACACCTTTTAGCTCAAAGCTCACTTTGTTTCACAGACAGACATAAACCTATTAGAAATTGATTTAGCCAATAGCCTGAACCAAATATTGAAGCCTTAATTTAGTTTAAAATCCCTGGCAAATTTACTGGAAGTGGTTCGTTTGGTTTTTCAGCTCAATGACAGACCATGACTGAGTGTTACAAACATTCCTTATTCTGATCTCATTACAAAATTCTTCTCACTGCATTGTTTTTTTCATTGAATCTCAAGAAATCAAAAAGCATAGCTTCTGCAACTGTTACTAATTTTAAAGCAATCTTTACCCAATTTTCTGCTGTTTTTCATCAACTCAGGTGGTCATATGCAAAGCAGGCAGGACTATGTGTGGTTATTTTAAAGAAAACAAGTTAAATGGAACACTTTTCTTATAAAAAAAAAAAAACTCCCTAGGTATCCATTAACAGATAATTCCTACAAGTGCAACACAAAAATCTGTGCAAATGGTTAAATGTTTCCTAATGATTCTCAACTTACAACATATCTTTAAATGTTACCGAGTAGAAAATGGATGGAAACCTTAGCCTAAATATTTATTCTCTATCCTCAAAATCAATTTTGTAAGCAGGTAGTTCACACACAATGCCAGATTAATTTTAATGAAATGAGTTTTTCCCCAACCAATCACATCACATCATTTTTCTACACCCAGCCCACTGCCACCCTGTCAAACCTGATTCATGATTAATTTCACTTTTTCTTTTCTGGAGTTCATAACACCTGGACACATTTTGGTGAAATGAACCACTTTGTCAAAGCAGCTGTTTTAGAGAAGAAAGATTTCCCAAGTAAAGATCTGACCAAGAAGGAAGATTTGAAAACTTGACCTACAAAGAAATGTTCACTGTTCCATGAAATATTAAATCAGAAGAAGGAAAGAAAATAAACTAATCATTTATGGCATTCTTAATCTTTGATGATCTATGTGATAAAACTTGTGGCAGTGTGTTCATCAATTTTTAAAGAGATGGTTACCTGGTTCATTTTCCTGCTCTTGGGTCCTTTCCAACCAGGCTTTCGACGTTTTCATCCTTTGACCAATGTTTGCTACCCCACTCGAATCAAAAACCTAACTCCCTTCACATCTATGCACAAAATCTACTGCCTTAATTAGAAAACTGAGAAAATAAACACAAAACTGAAACTAAATTGAACTCCAATGGTTTGCTACAGTCACACTTGTATAAACTAGGAAATTTGCTCGAGTGCATTTACTTTAGCAAATGCTAAACATTTATTACTTGGGCATGATAAACAGAAGAGAAAAGGAAAAAATGCAAGAGAAATAACTAAAATAAATACGCGTGTCCCCAAGGAAACTAACAATTAATATTTTCGACACAAAAGTGAAAGCAATAAGTTTTTATCTAACGAATGATTCTCGAATGTTATCTTCTGCGTTCTTCCCAATCACCAAAATTTAGAACAAATGAAATTAGTAATTTTATCTGTTTTTTTCAGCTATCTTATATAATAGCGCGCAGAGGGCAAAAAGAGATCAAACAGAGATGAAATATTGAAGAGACAACACAACTCAAAACAAAATAAAAATCAGCAACACAAAATACACTGAAGAAAAATTTAATGAAAACAAAATAGAGAAGATCGTGAAAATGCTCGATCCAAAACGGAAAGAGCGATCGCACTAGAAATAAAAAATACAGCAAAGTAAATAATAAAGATTCAACCAAAGAAATCGAGAACCATGGCTATTATGCCGAACTGTCAAAACACCTAGAACTCGGTCTCACAAAAAGTAAGAAGGTTCTAACGAGAAATAGCTCGAATTACCAAACAGTGTACTTAAAGTAAGATCTGGCCTAAAATATATAACGAAGCATTCGGTCAAAATGCGGCCGATCTCTAAGAATTCCAGTATACCTCATACAGACATACTCTATTTACCTTTCTAATTAACACACAAAGTCAAAGTAAAATCTAAATTTTTCAACTAGTTTCAACGGCAGAAAGCTCTTCGCCAAACGGCAATCAAAGCTTTTCTCAAACTAAACTAAGTTCAAAAGATCAAACGAAAACCTCCAAAAATTTACGCAAAAAGGGCAAAAAATCAAAGCTTTGGGAGCGAGCTTGATGTGGGGCGGAAGGAAGGGCGAGACGGCGGCGACTCGCCATCTTTCTTGGCACTCTGGCTGTGAATGTTCGGCGACTGATTCAAGTTAGTCAAAGCGCTCCCATATTTATTGCTTCTTGACGTTGGGTGTCTTAAATGATACTTGAAGAGGCGGTTTGTCCTCGTGCCCAGCCAGTCGATGTCCGTTGAGACCGGCGATCGCTTGTTGAGCATCATCATAGTTTTGCATGTTAACGAAGCCAAAATTTTGGCCTTTCTTCACGCGCACATCTGAAATTGCACCGTATTTGGCGAATAGTTTGTACAACAGCTTCTCTGGGTCTACTTTAACAGTTCCAGCGTCGTCTTTATCCGACGGTAAGCCATACACGAATACACAATAACTAGGAACCAGAGCGTTTGGCGTAAAGGTGTTGTTGTTCGGGCTTTGAAGAAACGTGAGCGGCGAGTAGCGAAAATTCGCGCCTTGGTGATACAGAGGCCCTACCCCGCTGGCGCTGAATGGCGATCTTGCATTTGCACGAATTTGTGGCGGAGTTAGACCGAGCGGTGACTGAAAGGCAAACGGAATCTGAGGCTTGTTGCTGGGAGGATTGGCAAACTTCACGGTCAGTTTAGAAGATTCCGTGGGACTTACACCCGGCAACTGCGCGCCATTCAACGCGTCGATCGCAGCTTGCGCTTGAGAGCGCTTGTCAAAACGGACGAATCCAGCACCACGACTGACAGAGTTTTCGTCTTTAAGAACTTTTGATGTTATAATCTCGCCGTATTTTTGAAAGAGCATCTCGAGTTCTTCCTCGTTCATTGTCTTTGGTAGTCCACTAATGTACAGATTGGCGTTTTTTATGTCATCGGACGAGGGGCGAGCGTAACTCACCTTGATATTCTTGGACTGAACTCGCAGTCGATTCAACTCCCTGACCGCTTTTGCCGCATGATCGGGTTCCAAATAATTCACGAACGCGTATCCAAGGCTGTTCCCGGATACTCTGTCCCGTACGAGTTTACAACTCGACACGGTTCCGAATTCACTGAATAAGTTTTTGAGTTCCCCTTCGCTCATCGAAGGCGGTAGGTAGTTGATGATCAAGTTTGTCTTTGAATGGTTATGGTCTGTGCCGTTTTCCAGTGATTCGCCGTTCATTTGCACGGGAACTGTACTATCATTCATCTTGTCCAACATCAAGAAAAGAATTAAAGCAAGAGGGGAACTCTTGGAAAGATAACGAATAAATTACAGGGTCACCAAATGAACTCAATCGTCTCGTGGACTCAACCGAACGTCAAAAATTCGAATGAGAAATGAACTGTCAGAGATGGCGGCAAAACTTATTTATGTTCCACGTGGTCAGAGTGCGTACAATTTCTCATTAAATGATTCACCCTCTAGGCGCAATAACAACTAACGCAGTGGGGATGGTTGAGTAATTATTTTTTATCGCTCGTTATTTATGTGTATTTCTCTGAGGTTTTCTAGGGTGATAAGGATTTTCAAGACATATTTTGGTCCGACATAATTCAATAGAATTTCCGCCGGTTTATCTTTTCAGCGAGAAAGCAACGTTTGAACGTGTTTACAAAACGTAATGGGGTAGGGTGGGGTGATCAGATTGTCGGCGGCATATTACAAAGGACCGGAAAATCGGAAATTGCAGCTGAATTCGCACGCTTGAAATCCATGAAGCGGATGAATATGTCTGATCTTTGGCTAAAGGGATTATTCCAACACTTCTTAGCAAGGCGAATTTGAATTTTAGGCGACGAAAGTGAGAATTTACCCCTTTAAAACTTTGACAGATGCGCAGGGACTGAACAACGGCCAACGTTATTAGTTGTACTTTGTTTAGCGCGTGTGAAGTGCTTGATGATCAGCGATTTCGTAAATTAATGTACATATTCATTTCATTGTCGAGTTTGTCGTCATTCCAGTGAAAGCGTCGCTTAGCTGTTTTGTTTTGGCTTTTCATTCCTTAATTTCTTTGCGCCTTGGGCGAAAGCAAAACCTGCAGCGGCTGACAATATTTTTCAAGTTGAAAATAATTCCACTTTGTTCATTTCCGTTGTTTGCACATTCGTTTATGCGCAGAGCGATCACTACCGCTGTTGGTAGACGAATCAAAATGACATCAAACACAGGAAGCTGTCACAGGGCTCGCTATGGTGTTTTAGTTTGCGATAACGCCGAGAAATGGGGAGGTATAGCGGGGCTTGGAAAACGATTTATTGATGCTTTCGGAAGCAATTCTGACTTGGAAGAGTGGCACGTGTTCGCTGCCTGTGAGGGTGAACTGCCCGCAGAAAAGGACTTGTGTACCTATAATGGCTTCTTCATATCGGGAAGCCCACGTTCCGCAAATGATAACATCAAGTGGATCAACGATTTGAAGACATTTATTTCCTCTTCGGCGCTAAATTCCTCGAAGGCTCGTGTGGTGGGTGTTTGCTTTGGCCATCAGCTAATTGGCGCTGCTTTAGGTGGGAAAGTAACGGCGAATCCATCACAGAAATTTGTCCTGCAGAGGGAAGAAGTCAAAACAGACAAGAATTTTCAAGGAAATGAAGCCATAAAAAAGATCATTGGAAGTGACGAACCTCTGCGTTTGCTCGAATGTCATGGAGAATGTGTTGCAGCCCTCCCCGCTGGAGCTCAAAGTTTAGCTAAGTCAGCAACCTGCCAACATGAACTGATTCAATTTACAGAGAATATATTCGGAATACAAGCCCATCCAGAATTTACTGTACAAGATTACAAAGAGTTGTTAATCCCCGAATTGTTCAATGCCGGTAAAATCGATGAAAACGGTAAGAGACTTTGCGAAGAGTCCATTGAGCAACCCTTAGATTCATCAAAGATGGCTGCTGCTTTGAAGAAATTTGTCTCCAAAGAAGATAATTAACTGTCTACAGGAACATCCATCAATGAAAAACCTTGAACTGTATTTGCATATTTCTCGTTTTGTGCAATTTAGATGCTATAAAGATAAGCTTATACCATGTAAGGAAACTCCCACAGAGATTTTATGACAAGAGGTGTCGGCTAGAAATCCTACTTATGAGTAGTGGGTGGGATGTGAAATTCAAGAGAACGTCTACTTGACCAAGTTAATTTTACCACGCTTCCTGTGACACATTAATATGGAGTAAATAAGAGTGCTGAAAACTAATTGAAATGACACAGGCAACACTTTTATATATTTTGACATATAAATTACATTGAAGTGCTCTTAAGTTCAGAAAACAATGCTTATTTCATACTGCTGTATGCTACGTCAACCAGTAGCCCCTGGAAAAAAAGAGGCAAATAAAATGGGTCCAAATCTACCAGTTACAACCCACAAACAAGACCTTTTCAACCAGCTGAAGTAAGCATTTTTGTCATTTCCTGAGATGTATGTTAAAATATTATTTTTAGCATCATAAAATGCCAGCCTTTCATTGAGTTCTTAACTTCAGGTTGTGTATGTTGATGGTTGTTTGTTCTCACAAATTTCAATGCACAAAGGACTGTGTAGCTCCTCTTCTTGTCCTAAAACTCTTTCTTGTCTTTCTGATTTTTAAGTGGAAAACAGATTGCAAGCAGCCATGGTGAAAGTCACTGAGAGTGATTATCTTCTTAAGCAGGACGTGCCAGCTATTTTGATTGTAAGGAGCTTTCATATCATGGTGATAGGCTAAAGGGACAAAGAAGTCCAGATTTAAGCCATCCACAGGGGATAATTAACATCAATCCTTTACCTTTATTTTCTGAGAATACCAAAATTTTGTATAACAGTTTTGTATAAGATATAATCTAATATCTTATAATTTGTAGTTGCAGTAATTTATAGAAATGGCTTTAAAAATAAAATGGCTGCATGAGTAATAGAACTCTGGTCCAGTGTTTATCCATCACATCTTAGATTAGAGACAGACAAGACAATAATATCCAAACAGAAAGAGCTGAACAGCATTAAACATGTTCTCTAGTCACCTAGTATGTTTCTCTACATATTCAAAGAAGCGTACATAAATGTTTTGTATAATTCATGACATTAAGCTAGCTAGGCTGAGGTCTAAGAAAAATTACAAGGAGCATAGAGGTTCCTAACCATGAAATCATGGGTGCCCAGCACTTAAGCTTATGTGGAAAAAGTAAGTTTTTCCAGTTGCCCAAAGGCGAAATTTAGTCATCTGTGGCACCTGGGTGCTTCGAGAGCACAGCCCTGGCTAGTCTTGGTGTTAGAAACAGGATAACAGTTATGGATAGCAAACTACCAGGGAGAGTATAGTGTTGGAACCTCTACAAGGTAACCAATCTGACAAGTACGACTTAGTGCTTAAGAATGATTTTTCTAAGGTTTCTGGTATATTCTTTATGTGTTCCTAGAATTTAATTCAAATGAGGATATGCGTAGTACTGTACTTGATGTATGGTTGTATTTATGTGATGAAATGTGTGTCACCAACAAAATTTGGCATGTTATTTACTTTGCTAGTAAAATCCTGAATGTAATAATATTCTTTCTCTGCTAAAGTTAATTTGCGTGCTGTGATTTCTCTGCCAGTTAGCACTTGCACTTGTCAAACAAATTGGCCAACATTTTGGATAGTCTCCTTCACAGCTCTTGTTTGTGTTGTCACACAAAGCTTTTGTTATTTGGGTTGTCACACAACACTTCTGCCTGGTTGTGTGATGACCCCAATAACATTACTGAATAGGAGACTGCATTTTGAACAGATGGTGACATGGGGCTAAAGATGCATCAATTAATTGTTAATGTATACAAACAAATTGTTTGAGGGATAGGAATGAATACTTTCTGAAAAGGACTCTTATGAGGAGAGAATTGACGGTTTATAATTTGCTAGTGGGACCTGTATCCAGTGACAAATGTCCAATACATGTATATGATGGCCTTAAAATGCATGAAGTAAAATAAATAATAATAAAAAAACAGCCATGATTGTTGCTAGGCCTATTTTTCAGTCTATGCGACATGGCTTGAGATTCAGACCTCCTACCATATCAGTCCATATATACCTTCCTTCTTCCACTGGTAGTGCCTAGTTCCAGTTTTATCGGTGGCACGTGAAAACCACGAGATCACGAGATGCATACACCACGGGATACACCACGTCCACCAGTCCGGAAGTCAGTAAGTTATGCCGGCATAATGACGCAATAGTCGTCCGGAGGGGTAAGGAAGCTACCCCGAGATAGCTGAGGGTATTTAGTACAACAAATTTTTGTAGCGCTGATTTGAAAACTTTGGCAAGGAACCATCATAACATAAATGAGTACATTCCAAAAAGAAATCATGAAAAATAAAAAAACAATGAGTTAGTATGCCTCGTCGTCATGAACTATCGGAAAGATATTTCTATCTCCCCATACTACCTCCCTTACCACCCCCGCCAACTTTACAAACCTCCCGCTTAGTCGCCCGCTCATACTTTACAGGTCTTTATACGTGTTGCTACCGGCGAGCTAATAATGAGTTCCGAGGAAGCCAAGAATCGCAACCGATTCGCCGTTTTAGTATGTGAAGATGCAGAGAAGTGGGGCGGACTAGAAATTATGGGCAAGCGTCATATAGATCTTTACCGAAGGGAACAAGACACGGAATGGCGTACTTTTAACGCTTGTGAAGGAGACATCCCCTCCGCAGAAGATATTGACAAATATCAAGGCTTGGTGATCGGTGGAAGTCACTATTCAGTGAACGACGATAAAGAATGGGTGAAAAGAATGGAGCAACTCATTGTTTCGTTGGCTAAGAAATCGCCGTCTCCTCGCGTGGTTGGCCTTTGTTTTGGTCATCAACTTTTAGCCAAAGCACTCGGAGGAAGCGTTAGCCGAAATCCTTCAGGAAAGTTTATTTTACAAACCGAGAAGGTGAAGCCCACGAAGAACGATACTGTTACAAACTCGATTGTGTCCAAACTGTTCGAGAGCGGTCCTCTCGATTTGTTAGAGTCGCACAGCGAATGCGTGACAGAACTTCCTCCGGACGCCGTAACCATTGCTAGTTCGGCTTCCTGTGACCATGAGATGGTTTTGTTTACGGATAACATATTGGGCCTTCAGTCTCACCCCGAGTGCAGAGCTGAAGAGTTTGAGGAAAAAATTCTTCCGTCCTTGATGAGTAACAACTTGTTCACTGAGGAAGACAAAGTTAAAACTCAAGAATCGTTCAAAGTTCCTCTGCATTCCAGCAAAGTAAACAACATTTTAAGTGACTTCCTTCATGAATAGACAATAGCTAAGTGTTTATAGTACCATGCAAAACAACAGTGGTAATAATAGACAATGAATAAACTTTTATCTAGCGTTAATACATTGCTCTCCTAAGTGCTTTGCAGTGATAACTTCCTAGAATATTCATGACTTTTTACCATACTGAATTACTAATTACAAGGGTTAATTAAATTCAATATAATAATAATGTTACAAATTCCATGTTAATTTAAACATGTTTATTCACTGATTGACTAATGTTTGTATTTGGAGTCTAAGGGTTTAAGAGTTGAACAGTGAACATCCACTTGTTTTAGGATACGTCAAGGGGTCTTCCTGGTTTTTAGCAGCATAGTACACTATTTGTAAATATGTGGGGGCTATTTATTTAAACAGGATCTTGACTCTTATCTTAGTAACACCCAGCCAGAAGTCAGTTTTTTTTCTTAATTCCTTTGTTTCTTGGGATATAACCATAACAGACAAAAGGTATCACTATCAGTTTCAGTAATTTGCGTGGCTCAGTGGAGGAGAACTCTAATGTGTAATGGATACAAAGGCAATAGATTATCTTCATTTACTTTTCAAGACTTGTCTCAAACCTGTATATCCCAGGGATGTCATTGAGTTTTGTGTCCCCATTGCCTTGGTCTTTACACCCGTAACAAGCTTATTGCTTTGTGAGTGAATTATATCAACAACGGGTAAGCATCAAGGGCTCATCAAATATTCACCTGTGACAGGTGTTGGGGGTTACAACCCTAAATTAAAGCAAGCCACTCTCTCAACCCCCATTTACTTCCAATGCCTGTTTATATTTTCAGTAAAGAGATTTTATTCAAGATAACATGTCTAGATCACTCCCTGAAAAATCAGCCTTGCTGAGCTGCAAACTACACCATGGGACATGCCTATTTATTATTATATATCCAGAACAGAGTAACCCACACCAGTCAAGCTTGAATATTCCTTGATTTGACTGTTCCACTTTAGAATAAATCTACTAGCGTTCTATCACGAATGCTGTTCTCTGATTGGCTACGCTACTCACAATCTGTTCTGTGATAGAGTGAGTAGCGTTGCAGTGTTCCCTTGTAAACAAAATGAGAGCCACTTCTTGGCATTGTCAAAGTATCTGTGAAGAGGAATACCGGTAGATAAAGTTTTGAACGACTAGGAGATTTATACTAAAACAATTAGATTATTTGTTCTATGCATGACAGTTGACTTGGGCTGCACTCTCGTCAGCTATCATGCAATAGAAATCTCAAGCTCATAATCTAACTGTTTAGTAGAACTTCCAGCCCAGCATGGTTGATGTTGTACCACATGACCCATCATTATTGCTTACTCCCATTGATACACTAATGGATGGAGAGAAGAACATGTACTGTATCACCTTGTCCAAGCCAGTAACTTTACAAATATGGTAATGTTAAAGTATACATAAATTTGAAGTCTAGTGGCACATCAAGATGGCAATATCCCTGGTTTCTGTGGCATTAAACAACTTGGAGTATTTATATGGTTGCTTGTCTCTGTTATGCCATGAAAATCAAATGACCCCATTTATACCCCTGGGTGTAGAGACCACTGTGAGAGTTTATTGACTTCCCCACAAAGAACAACACAATGACCCTCACCAGGGCAGAACCCAGACTGTTTCACCCAGAGTCCAGGTGACTGCCCATAAGACCACTGAGCCTCCCTCAACATAAAGACATCACCATTAACAGCACAGCTCACACTTATGACATGGCCACTGCTGAACCTTTGCCCGTGGCTGTCTTCTATTTCATTCCTGGTCCAATTTAGGTGGGAAAATGGATGTCTACACTGCGTTTGTGACACCTATCACCACACATTTCAATGCACTAAAATCAAGAGACATGCACATTCCATTTACACGTTAAAGAAATTTATTTCATACAAGTTTAAAATGACAACAGTGAGCAAAAAACCCTTAATCAAATGTCTTCCTGGACTAGTCTCCAAAAGTTCTCTTCAATGGTTAGAATGCAGCATCACATTTTGTTACGCTTTCTAAAATAATAAAAGTGTTCTTGTACATTGTTGAACTTGCATTCAGAACTTAGCAACCAGTAGAAACAGACCAAGTATTAGTCCTACAAGTAGTTTATCCTCTTTTGTTTAATTAGGGAAATATAGTCTGTGAAAGGACTGTTGTTGATCACCGAAGTTTCACAAGATGCAAGTCAAATAATAAAATAAAGCAACTGTATTTTTCTGCAGAGGGTAAAATAGAGCAAGAAACATAGTTCTATTTCACCCAGAAATTGCTACAATAACTGACTGAACAATAATTATCTGACTAAAACAATATTTCAATACCCACTAAAAGCACTCAAGGTCTCACTCTTGAAAATATTAGGTATGTTTTAACAAGTTATTACTTATATCACATCAATATGAAATAATTATCAAGGAAATACTTTAACTTTAATGAAGGAATACTCCAGATTTCATTTGACACTGACAATAAACTATTTTGTGTTATGATAACCTTTAATGCATATTACATTACAAATAAAACTATAAAATGCCATAAATGTCACAAGAAACTAGCACTTTACTTTCAAGTGGCAGATTGTTCAAAACTGGTTTTAATAGTCTTAAAGGAAAAACGTAGAGTAAAATGACAAAATCTGACTACAATGTTAAATGTTTCCCTTGAGCATCTAATTGGTCAAACAAAAGATATAAACTTGCAGGCACACTAAGCAAACTGCAGTAAGTCACAGCCTATTAGTAACCACTGAAAACACCTGATAGAAACGCACATCTGTTTCCATATTGATTTGTAATTTGTCGATCATTTTTAGATGCTTATAGATACTGATCTTTTATCTAGAGCCATCTGCTAAAGGTTCTTGCATAATTTAGAGTAGTTAAATGAAACTAAGAGAAACCATACAAAGCATGCACTGATAAACAGGACTATAATTTCCATGCATTTCTGATCATCAAATCAAAGTAGGCATCACTCTCAATGTTTGCTCCAAGACATGAGTAGTACTCTTTGAATTCTTTCAGTGTAACCT
>Ga0099804_1231900_pt1:0-2500 | contig 12846 bp, 10 predicted proteins | sample OrbCnscriptome_FD_81150 | JGI IMG/M metagenome (GOLD analysis project Ga0099804, IMG submission 81150) | Coral microbial communities from Puerto Morelos, Mexico - Orbicella C A metatranscriptome (Eukaryote Community Metatranscriptome) | ecosystem: Host-associated > Invertebrates >...
GCAATGCAATGCAATGCAATGCAATGCAATGCAATACAATACAATCAATTCAATACAATCCTTTATTTACCCACGCAACATTTAGGAGTAATAAAACTAAACTTAACTAATCCAAGAAATAAAAATATTTTGATAAAGATATATTTATATATATGTCTGGATTTATCAAAACCGTGTTAAAAACTGAATGAAGTGTTTTTTTTAATGAATTTTTTTTATTAATTTTTTTTTTTGCTTTTGCTATGCCAGCAGCTTGTAAAACTTACCTAGCATGAAATAATATTATGGAGAACTTCTTGCCGCGTGTTTCATTTATTTATCTATTTATTTTTCATTATTTATCTCCCCTTTTCAATTTGTGTTAAGTTTAGCCCAGGCTACACTCATGTGAATTCAGTTCGCACAGTGACTCTGACATGGAGCGATTAGCATTCTGTAGTTGCTGTCTAAAGGAAGTCTGCCCGAGGACACCATTAAGTCTGATAAAGGCACAACTCTAATGATTTGCTAGCAAGTGTTGTCCATTAATGTATGTGAGGCAGGCCTGAGCTGTGTAAACAGGTAGACATTGAGCCCCGTAATAGTAGGCCGTCTGCCCTGTGGCGATGTTGCGCTTGCTTTAGACAGCAAAAATCTTTAGCCACATCAATTTAGGGCTTAGACCTGCAATGGACTAGACATTTCTAGATGCTGTTGGCGTTATTTGCTCTGAACTTTGATGTCATTAAAGACTTAGGAAAAAATCTGTGAAGTGTGGATAGGGCCATTCCACGCTCAACAAAATTCAAATACATCCGGGACATTGCTATTTGCAAGCAAAACATGGCCACAAGCAGAGTGAAGAACATTAGGTCAAGCGCTGATCATGAGTAGAATTTCCTTGTTTTATCAATTTTAGGCGTTCTCAGCCTAGCTAACTATTGGAACTGTCTGTGATTCGCTAGCGCAGAAGAAATTTACTTACGTGGCTTCCAGGCCATAATTGACGTAACGACAACATGTTGAGTGTTGGCCATAATTATCATAATTATGGCCTAGTTTGTTTGAAGTTCAATCGGTTCTCGATGTAGGAAGCTCTTGTTCAGTCCATTTAGGACGATGCAGGTTTTAGAAAGCTATAGATCAGTTCTCTGCCGTGACTTTGACATCGGCAGCTTTGTGTTGATTTTGACTCCAATTTCGTGTTAAAAGCATCTTAATTAAATTGTACAATTCATGATTCAAAGAAATGACGGGGAAATTAGTCTTCCTGGCCTCAAAAGGCACACATGAGAGTTATTTCCTTTTATTTGAGCTACGATAAGCCTTGTGGAAAGCTAGCTCTAGGACAGAATTGAATCAAGATTATCAGTGACAAGTCGAATTCTGTGGCTATGTTTTTGCGAATCCAGACAGATACTGAAATTAAATGTCACGTAAGGGGCCAATTTTTTTGATGAAATATAGAAGTAAATAACCACTTCCACTGCTTACAATGCTCTTGTCACCATGGTTGGCTAATTTAACCCACAGTAAAGACATAGTGAGGTCATTTAGGTGAAATCGCAGAGGTTAAGAATGTCTAGATTAGTGCTGCACATCAAATGATCAATTTATGCTCTAATTTAGCTTTGTTTGGCTGTTCGACTCATTTGCAGCGACTTCAAAGGCTTGTATAGGCATGGTATGGCCTCTATTAAGAGTACACGACGTAGATAGCATTCTCAGTACAACATGGCCATATTTATGTACACCATCTGACCGATTTTCCAAAAACATGCCCACTATTTTGGTGCAACATCTTTCACACGGTTTTCATAAATTCAGACATATATAGAATCACCATAAAAATTAGAAAATATCTTTATTTAAAATACGTTTACAAGTGAGTACATCCTTGGCTTCTCTAACATAAGGAGGTAATGAATTCCACATCTTAGCAGCTACGCCATTCTAAATTAAAATTAGGTAGTATCAAAAGAGTGTCCGACCCTCTTAAACTATAATTACAAATTTTGGTATTAAGAAAATCTTGTATGTAGGATGGGGCTTGATTATTCATGCATTGGTAAACTGAAACTAGGGGCTGAAATTTTCTTCGTTCTAGCATTTTTATTTTAACTATTGCTCATAAATAATCATAGAGTGTATTTTTCCCATAACCAAAAATGGACCTGAGATTATAATAATTTGTGTCCTCTAGTTTTTTTCAGTTGACATCTACTAGCCCCAAGCAATAGCAGACAACAATATTCTAAATGACGTAAAATGTATGCCGACGATAAGAGAGCTGAGAAGTAAAACCTACGAAGAAAAGGGTTGCGTGAATAATTCGAAATCAAAACAATGTTTTGTCCTCTAAAACTTCTGTAAAGCTTCATTAATCAAGTTTTGCCCGCTGTATTTCCTTATAAACCATAAGGAATCATAAACTGCTTGCTAATGAGCCATGGCTCTTTCAAAATAACAGAAATAATTTGCAATAAATGGAATTAAAAACTAGAAGCTTAAGGATGGTACC
>Ga0099804_1231900_pt1:5000-12846 | contig 12846 bp, 10 predicted proteins | sample OrbCnscriptome_FD_81150 | JGI IMG/M metagenome (GOLD analysis project Ga0099804, IMG submission 81150) | Coral microbial communities from Puerto Morelos, Mexico - Orbicella C A metatranscriptome (Eukaryote Community Metatranscriptome) | ecosystem: Host-associated > Invertebrates >...
GACAGAGAAAAGACAGGTGTCTTTGTGAGTCATTTGTCACCACAGGAGCATGCACGGGTAGTTCGTCTTGTGGGGTGTAAGTGTACTGTAAAATGCTTGCTCAATGGGCTAGAGACTGATGCCCTTTGGGATACTGGAGCTCAAGTGTCAAAGTTGGTTGAAGCAGTGTCTTCCAGGGTGTGACATTCAGGACATAGCCGAGTTGTTGGGCATGGATGGGCTTGATTCGAAGGCAGCAAATAGAACTGACCTACCCTATGAGAGTTGGGTGGAACTGACTTTTAATCTCATTGAGGATGACTTTGACCACACCGTTAAAGTGCCGTTTTTGATCGCCAAGGATTCCTTGGGTATGCCTATTGTTGGATTTAATGTTATTGAAGAGATTACTAAGCTTTTTGATAGTGGTTCTTCATGGATTGTTAGTGGACGTGCTTACTTCAAGTTTGACTGGTGTTGAGCAAGGAAAGGTGGAGGCCCTTGTTCAGTTCATACCATCTGAGCCTGCAAAGGAATTGGCTACTGTAAAGTCAAGAAAGCAGGATACTGTAATTCCATGAGGACAGTCGGTTATTGTTTCATGTCGTGCTACTGTAGGTCCAGTTGGTAAGATACCTGTACTGTTTGAACTTGATCCAAACCAGTCTTGGCCTAGTGGTTTTGAGATACCTGGGACACAGGTGACTGTGGCAGGAGGTTCCACATGTAGGGTCAATATTCGCGTGGATAATCCAACAAAACATGACATCACCTTGAAAGGGAGAACAATTTTAGGACACCTTCAGCAAGTGAAGTCAGTCACCCCTCTTGAGGTGAAGTTGAAGGAGGAAAAATCACCCAGCATACATGTAGAAGAATCTCCAAATGTTGACATGCCAGAACAATGTGTTAATGAAGGCAGTAACATGACTTGTGAAGAACAGCCATGTAGTTACATTCCTGATATTGACACCAAAGACCTCACCGAGGAACAGCGTCTCATAGTAAGAAAAATGCTTGCAGAAGAAGCCGAGTCATTCTCAAAGACAGATGATGATGTTGGAAGGGCAGAGGAATTGCATGTGGACATTAACCTCACTGATTCAGTACCAGTTCAGCGGAAGTATACTGCCATTCCCCGAGCACTTTATGCAGAAGTCAAGCAGTACGTTGAGAACCTGTTAAATCGTGGGTGGATCCAGAAGTCAAAGTCAGCTTATTCATCTCCGGTTGTATGTGTTAGAAAAAAGCATGGATCATTAAGACTGTGCATAGACTATAGACAGTTGAATTCAAAAACGATTCGTGACAGCCATCCTTTGCCCAGGGTGCGGGATGCTTTGGAAAGCCTTGGTGGGAATCAGTGGTTCTCCTTACTTGATCAAGGAAAGGCTTACCATCATGGTTTTGTAAGTTCTGGAAGTAGACATAAGACGGCTTTTGCCACGCCCTGGGGACTGCATGAATGGGTTCGCCTACCAATGGGCTTGAAAAATGCACCAGGAGAATTTCAATGCTTTATGGAACATTGCCTTGATGGTTTGAGGGATGATATCTGTATACCTTATATTGATGACATCATTGTATTCAGCCAAACACTGAGGATCATGTTGACCATATTCGGAATGTGCTTAGATGGTTGCATGAACATGGGGTTAAGCTTAAACCAAAGAAATGCAGACTCTTTAAGCGAGAAGTAAATTATCTTGGACAGATTGTGTCAGCAGCAGGCTACAGACTAGACCATTCCAATGTGGAGGCAGTTAGAACTCTGAAGGACAGTAAGCCTAGTACAGTTGGTGAAGTGAGGAAGTTACTGGGGCTTCTTGGGTACTACCGCAGGTATATCCAGGACTTTGCTAGGATTGCCCACCGACTCTTCCAGTTATTACAGGCAGCTTCTAAAGGTGTGGCCAAATCACACAAGAGCAAGCAACGTTCCGATCATGGTTCTGTATGATCTTCTCGACCAGTGGTGCGGACGGAACAGCATCAGAAAGCTGTTGAAACATTGTTGGACCACCTTGTGTCTCCTCCAATTCTTGGCTATCCTGATTTCAGTAAGTCCTTTGTATTACATACTGATGCATCACAAGAGGGACTAGGAGCAGTCTTATACCAGAAACAGGATGGGAAAATCTGAGTTATTGGATATGGCTCATGATCACTAACCAAGGCGGAAAAGAACTATTTCCTCCATTCCGGGAAGCTAGAGTTCCTCGCTCTTAAGTGGGCTATATGCGAACATTTCAGAGACTACCTCTACCATGCACCTGACTTTATTGTCTATACTGATAATAACCCCCTTACTTATGTGCTGACCACTGCGAAATTAAATGCCACCGGTCACCATTAGGTATCGGAGCTTGCAGATTTCTCACTCACCATCAAGTATAAACCAGGTCACTCCAATAAAGATGCAGATGCATTCTCAAGATTTCCAATGGACATTGACTCTTACATGAACCTGTGTACTGAGAATGTGTCCCAAGGTGATATCAAGGCATGTTGTGTGGGAGTAAGAGCACAAGGATGAGGAGAGACAGTTTGGGTGTCTGCAGTAAGCAATGATTCCAGATTGTTGAGCATGGAAGAAGTATCAGTCACAGTCAGTCACGTGATATGTAGAAAATAGTCGAACACAAGGTCGAGAGACCAAAAAAGAAAATAAAACGGTTGGACAAGTCTATGGTTTGATCTTGCCTTATTCTTTTGTGGCAACGAGGGCTAACACGTATCTCACACTTGTTTTGCGCGTGCACTACACTATCTGTAGGTACATGTTTAAAGTTGGATTGCAGTGTAATTTTCAACAGATAACAGCTAGTTTTTCAGCTGGAAGACGTCAACAGTTTGTGGTTAGTGATATGCTTCTAGTCTGGTGTTTCTGGTTAAGTACAGGCAAGAGAAGGATCATTAAACTTGATTTGGTCACAGCAGGACAATTTTTCTTTCATTTTAGTCGTGTACTTGGTAGCGTAGTTGATTGCATGAATGTCAACCCAATGCGCGCATGGCACTTAACCATGCCTTGTGTGATGCGCAGAACATGTGCGCACTAACAAAAGTAGGCACCGTCCTTAATGGGAGAAGTAGGGTATGTTTTGCTTCAATGTAAGTGGTAAAAAATATGCGTATTCGTCCCCTGTACCGAGTCACACTTCCAACAAATTCTTGTTCAACTTACAAATCCAAGAGTAAATATGTACTGTGTGGATCTATTTTGTAGATAATGGGATAACACAATTTTGGTCTTGCTCAACTTCCTTGGATGTGTTTAAAGTAAAAGGTCTACAAATAACTTTGCCTCAGACATTGCCACTGGCAATATAAATGTTCAAACTGATGAGAGTTAGAGATTTCTCTTCACCTAGTGCTTAGGTGTTGGATGTAACTTGTATCCTGGGTTCTCAGTACGTGTGAGGCCATGTAAAAGGGAAATCGGGCTCAATGGAAAGAAGGCTTGGTTGAGTTACATGAAATGAATGCTTTGGACAATAACATACCTCATGCTATTTAAAATGGTTGCCACTAAAACTGCAGATGGGAAATGTGAAAAAACTGACTTACATTTACTTGCAAATAATAATTCAATTCCAAAGTATGCTCTTTAAACTGAATATTTGCAAAGTACTGACAAGCACAACAAAAAACCAGCAAAATAGCACAAAAACCATATTCTGCAAACAGCGGCCAACATTAAGTTCACTTATATCAGAGGCAGTTTTTAAGGCTAATCTTAAGACTTATCTTTTTAAGCGTGCATTTGATTTGTAGTTTTTACTTTTTATTTGTAGCCTAATTGTACTATATAGCGTATTTAATTCTTAGGATTTTAACTTTTAGGATTTAGGATTCTAGGTTTTTAAAGGATTAGGATTTTAATTTTAGGATTTTAAACTTAGGACTTTAATTTTAAAGTATTGTAAAACGCCATGGTCAATTAGTGGAAAATGGCGCTATATAAATGTACATTTATTTATTTATTTATTTATACATTAGTAAACTGGAAGATTGTGAATAATAGGCACGGTCAATTAGCAATCAATGAATAGCTCATGAACTCTCATAGTCCTGACCTGCCTTCATTGCATGTCCTCATGTCACACCTCTGCTGATGTTTAAGGTTCAATGTAACTTGTGTAAACTAAAGGGAGCTCTTTACCCAGAACAGTGCTATGCAGGTCATTTGAAATATCTGTCAGTTTAAAATTTATTAGTTACTGTAAGTCTTGTGGTCAAAACCACAGTGATCATGTACTGGTAGGAACATTTCCTACATTGGCTGTTAAATATTTTGGCAAAAACAGTCTCCACAGCACTTCCTCGTGTCAACTCGTAATTACTGTGACCAACTGAATTCAGAATAATTTGGCATGTAGCTGTCTCCTAGATCATCTATAGTGAGATGTTTTGAGTGCGATAACTAAATTGTAACAACATTTTAAAATACAAGCAGATGCACTACATTGAACACTTGCAGTAGCTCTTAAAACTTGGGATTGCCATGCAGCTTTCTAAGAAGTCACTTGCATTATGTCATTATGTATTCTGTTTTGGTCTATTCCATTCTAAATTTGTTATCCTAAACAGCAGCATGCTGTAGCTTTCCTTGTTTGATCACTACAGTGTAAGTGGATAAATTTAGCTCTTGGGAAACATAGCAAAGTTAATTCCAAGCCCATAGTCTTTTAAAGTACCAGCTGGTAATTCAGCATTTGCTTCAAACATATTGGCTGGTTCTGTTCCAGGTGGGTTGACAATTATCCGTAACTATACACACGAAACACTTATTATTTATTGATGTATAGTCTCCCAATACCACCAACATTCAAAGGAAAACAAGCATAAACAAAAGGGAGATCAAAAAATAATCAGCTATAGATGACTGAACAATAACATCCGATCCAACAGTAGTAAATTTCTGTTAGAGATAACAGACAGGCAGTGATCATGATAGTGAAAATTCACTGTAAATGAGATGGTATCTTTAATGGACTAGCATCCAAAGCAGGATCCAAAAATCTTGAAAATCGGCCGAACAAACAGATGACATACACACTACAAAAAAAAAAAAACTAGAAAACATTGAGAGATGTAAAGGGAACTAGTCGAGCCACAAAATTATACTTATAAAACAAGGGCAGAGATCACACAATTACTACAGTGAAATACCGCAAACATCTGAAAAATCAAGAAAAATGCCCCAACTTAGACTCTGATTTTGACCGTTAAAATGGCAGGGCCTGCCTGGGCCCACTGGACTTTTCTTAAAGTTCAACTCTCGAACTAAAGTTTCACACAAAAATAATTTACAATACTGATCCCTGTTACCCCACAAATGACCAAATGAATATCCATGTCAAGCGCGTGTGATAAACAAACCTTTTAAACATAGCATGATTTCCATTGACTAGTTCTGATGCATAAATTGCTTACCTGCACTTGAGGCTTGGCAAATAACTGGTCTAGATATTACACTAGCAGCTCCTAGAAAAGGTTCATTTGATTCTCATAATGAGTGCAGAAATCGGTCGAGAAAAGACAACTTACTCTCCATTCGCAAAAAAAAATTGTGTCCGCCATTGCTCCGGCCGAGACGACATATGATTGGTCGAATACTGTCACATGAACCATGTCTAACACTGCCTGATGCAGAGGCTTTAGCACATGCCTCTTTCACTTGCTCTTTCACATAAGCTGCAAAGTTAAGTTAGCAGTCTAGCGTGACACCAAGGATTTTTAAGGAATCGGTAGTCACCACAGCATTGTTATCTACATGTACACTGAAATCATAGCAATAGGATACTGGGCCAATGGCCATAGCCTGAGTCTTAGAAACATTAATCTCAAGATAGTTTTGTTGAAACCATGTTGATAATAAATGAAGATCAGAATTAATAATGTATTCCATAACTGGAGGGGGAAGGTTCGATGCACATTCAGAAGTGTCATCTGCATACAACCATAGTGAGGTGTTTGTAACTAGAAAGTTCAAATCATTAATATATATGTTAAAAAGCAAAGGACCCAACAGGGATTCCTGAGGGATACCAACTTTTACTGTTTTCCATTCAGAATAAACACCATCAATTTTGACCCTCTGCCTCCTATCCCGTAGGTAGTTCTCCATTAACTCTAATGTTTGGTCAGCTCTAAGTTTTGCTAGCAGAAAGGCATGGTATACAGAGTCAAACATCTTACTCAGATCAACTGCAATTGTGGCAATAGCCTCACGGTTGTCAAGACTCGACCTCCAATCTTCTACCATTTTCAGCAGTGCAGTACAGCAGAAATGACCTTTAAGATAACCAGAGAGGTTAGGCGAGAGACTTGAAAATGCAGAGTACATTTGATCTGCTACTACCTTCTCATAAATCTTAGAGAGTGCTGGAAGGATTGACACTGTCTGTGGAAGAAACAAAGCAAATTTCAAGTTGACATGTTCACACTATTTGCTCCATCCTCCAGGTACATAGCAGAGTATTACAACATGGACCTTTGACTCAGTTTGGACTACTAGAATCTGATCTGCTTGGTCTTTCAAAAAGAAAAGAACACACTCACCTTCGGATTTCCAGTGTCACATTTGCATAACAAGTGTGGTATTTCTTTGTCTTTGCATCTTTTCGTCTTTTCTGTTACACGGAAACTCTTATGATTCCTTCAGATTGATCAGGAATGGTCGCCATTTGTTTTGCTTTTTTTTTTTTTCATAAAGCATGTCAGTGAGGGTGCTGCCATCCAGGCAGGAAGTAAAATGGAATGCATAGCGCTTTGTAATTTTTATTTCTTGTGTGCATTCATTTTTTGTCAGCCAATGAAAAAATTCAAATTTTTTGGTGCGTCCAGAGCTACTCATCAACGACATTTTAAGACGAGTAGCACTGGGGACGAGAATGGTTAAAAACCGCATACTGCCGGGCTAGATGATACCGTGATACCGCATGTTCAGATTTTAATTACCGAAATACTGCGTGAAAAAAAGCTCAATGCCGTAATACCGTAAACCCCAATGTCCCCCTCTGTATTGGCTAATACATTAAGGTATTGGCTAATACATTAAGTAAAGAGACTTAAACCACCAAACTATTAACATTTCAACTACAAATCTGTCAATTTAACAGGGTTTAGTAGCCTGAATTTCAGCCATCTCTCTGAGTTTCCCTCCCAAAAAGACATCTGAAAAGTCTTATCATGAGGGAGGGGCTCAGAAGAAACACCTGAAATTCAGGTGTTTAGCAACATCATAAACACATAACAGAGAAATAAAGATAATAAAAGCTGTCTTTGGAACACAGAGCACACACCTTGGAAGGGTTGTAATTTGAATAATAAATATCAAGATAAAGAGAAGGAAAATGCATGCTGTGTAAGACTTGAACATTCTGTCTTTTTCTTGAGAATACTGCAATGAGAAAAAATATTCTATCAGTCCTTGAGTTTGCCATCCTTTGATGCTAGACAAATCTTTCCTGCCAAATAAAAAAATAGCTCCAAGGTACATAATATATAGATTTAGCCAGGCCTAATAGCGAAGCTCCTGGGCCAGGTTGTTCAAAGCCCGATTAAGCTAACCCAGGATAAGCGAGAATTTTGATTTGAGTTTTGTAACTTTGTGCTGAGGTTTTCTGTACATTGTTTGGCGTTCTGTTTTAAGTCTGAGTAATCTCAAACTACACGCAGCAGAAGCAGTGAAAAACATTTCTATGCAAGAAAAATTAATAATTTGGTTAACTTTTAATCCTATGTTAGCGTTAACTGGCTTCTGAACAACCTAGCCCTGATTACATCAAGCTAACTTGACATGAGCCTGCAATCCAATTGAAAACCAGCACTTGGTCAGCAGTCAACTTCAAAAAAAAAA
>Ga0099804_1223881_pt1 | contig 12759 bp, 5 predicted proteins | sample OrbCnscriptome_FD_81150 | JGI IMG/M metagenome (GOLD analysis project Ga0099804, IMG submission 81150) | Coral microbial communities from Puerto Morelos, Mexico - Orbicella C A metatranscriptome (Eukaryote Community Metatranscriptome) | ecosystem: Host-associated > Invertebrates > Cnidaria >...
AGCTTAATGAGACAGAAACGAGAAAATGACAGCGAATTCATGGCGTTTGTACACAATCAGAGGGGCTCGCATCGACCGCAGCTGGATTCGTTATTGTTAAAACCAGTGGGTATTCTTTTTTTTGTTTTGACCACTTATTGGTATGTTGATCAGCAAGTTTATTGTGCTGAAGGAAAGGCTGTGGTTTATGTCGGTAGACGGTCGGTGGTGTAATATCGGCCGCTTCAACCGCCAGCGCATGGCTTTTAGTATGTAAATGCAATTTAATTTCTCCTTCACTGGACAGTTCTCATAAACGGTGTGACAGGGCTTTGCGAGGGAGGTTTTGGTAATGGGTTCCTCTGTGGTCTATGTTATGCCCTATAGAAAATCGGTAAGTGATCGATTTAAATCCAGTTTGTTTTCTTGTAAGTCATGAAATAGTTAATAGCGGTGTTGCGATTGGTAGCGATTTTCAACTTTGAACTTTCTGTTCTCAGATATTGAAAGCCAGACTGGTGCGATTCACTTGATACATGACTTGATTTCCTCTATTCGTTGTAAAGGGATTTAAGTCACGAGTTTATTACGTCAGGTCGAGGGGAGCCTTTTAACATAACTGTTGAGTGGAGTGAACAAATTCAGAAAATAATTGGCGAGGATTTCATTGCATTTCAACTTGTCCATTTAATTTTTGTTCTGTTCATGAAATTGATTGTGAGCTAAATTTTGTAAAAACCCAATTTCATTCTTGGAGGCCAGCTTTCTGCCTCATAAAGTCAACTCACAGCGTAATTAACGTGTTGATCCTATCTGTTTTAAGTCTAAACCGCTGCCAAACCGTTACGCAGACTGTGAACTGATTGATTAGCAGTGTTATTACCGGGAAGGTCAGAGCCTTCTTTCATGAGTTCTGCTATCTTTTAGTCATCCACAAGCGAAGTATCGTGCATTTAATATCGCATTATTCTGATCAAACTACACTGCCATCAACAATGCTTCTTGAACTCAAAACTCATTCGGGTACAGTGTTTCTCCGAGTTTTCCTTTCCAGAGTTCTGCGCGCATAACTTGGACAGTCCCAGAGGTCCTTTCGTTATTTTTGTCAACCGCGGTACACACGTTTTATGGTCATCATAATTTCCTATATTTGTTATCTTGGTGTTTATTTATTTTCCGATTTGCTGATATGACGTGCAAAAGAGTATTATGTCAGTTGTATTTGAGAAAGTAAATGCGCATTCAGTTCTGCAGAAAATCGCGAACCAACGATTCATACCTGGTTGCAACTTGTTCTTCCAATTACGGTCATTTTTTTTTTGCCCTTCACAGTTCATTTAGCGCATGTTTGTCAATAGCATTGCTTCGACTTCACCACATGTGAACTATTAAAGGTGAATACAAGTTTAGGTTAAGCCTTTCTGCACTAATTCTCATCGATCTCTTCTGTCACTTTTCACTTTTTTCCAGTCTACCATTGGATTGTTTCGCGAGATAACTTACACACACTCATCAATCTTGTCCTTAAATGGTGATCATTTTTGTAGCGAGATTATTCCATGTTACGATAATGTTATAATCGATTTTGCCCGAGGAAATATTTTGTTTAATAAACAGAGACTTGACAAAATAGTTAGTTTTGACTTCGACGGTCGACTTGTGTGTTGCACGCTACAATAGGCTCGCTGGCCAATTTCTATTATCTTTTTAGGTCTTCATTAGACGAAAAAGCACAACGTTTTTGGAAATTAAAATCTGGGAGGCGAGATGTTGCGTAGACAAAAGTCGTTGAAAAGAAGTTATTGTTTTTAAGTGTTTTTTAATTTTAGAATCCGGCAGAGCGTTTCGTTCATTAGATTATGAAGTGCGTGCTGGGACGTGTTAGTCAGAGAGCGGTACAATCTGTGTACGATAACTTTATCACAGTTGAGCATTTGTAGCGTATATGCATACTTTTGGTTCTTTATGTTATCATTTGCTGTTGTCCTGTGATGGTTCGTGTGTACTTGTGCGGTATCACAGAAAAATAGAAGCGCTTTGATTAATTAGAACTCGGTCTAAAGACAGCCTGGAAAACTCGGGTCTTTTGAAGTCAAGGTTAATTATAACGGTTCTAATAATAAATAGTCTTTTATTGTATTGCATTGTTGCCTGTTTTCAATGGGAGTGAATGTTTTTGAAAATACTTTTGTATCGCTCATATGCCGGGAGAACAGTACTATTTATAGAAAAAAGATGCAAAAACCTGGTTTGAAATTGTTTTCTCATTTTAACTGATTACTGGCATTTCGCCTACGAAACTCATGTGAAAATTTCCGTAAAGTTGAACTTCTACTACAGAAAATGATATGTATGTAATTAAAGGGAGCGAGAGTAATGAGCAGTGTTTTGGGACAAGAGCTGTTAAGTTGTAGTTCCCGATCGATCCGACTGTTACTTTAAATGTACTTCAAGCTATATGTATGCAAAAGAGAGAAGAGGAAAATGTGTTCTGTACGTCTCCACTTTGTTTGAAATTATTATGTCCCTCGGGTACTACGCGCGCCGTGATTGGCCAGTTAAGTGGGCCATATTCTGCTCACGGCCTGCTGAAAATGTGTTTTTTGATTTATCGCCAAGGTTCATAAAATGTTTTATTACGTGTACAACATGCTATGAATTAAACGTTTTAGCAAAGATTTAGAATTGACTCGTTTTGCTTTTGACATATGTCAGTCATTTGAAGCCGTTTCGCGAGTCTTGAATTGGCTTCCTGAACCCGTCAGACACACATACAATGGAGATATAATAAATATGTTATTAACCTCGCTTTCTCGGTCCGTGCTTTAATTTAGATATCCTCCTTTCTGGTAGTGTTTTCAGTGTACGGTTCAAAGCTATACTATAGACTACGAGTAGTCCCTCTTTCTCTTAGTCTTGCGGTCTCGCTCGACGGGCTAAGCGAAAGAGAGCGTCACTACTCGTCGTCAACAGTCGTTTGCTGAGCAAGCGTTCAGTAAAGCGGATGAAAAGATCGCAATCAACGTGATAACAGGATTAACACGAAGATTTAGGAGATCAGAAGTCTTTTATCGTGATAACGATTACAGAATACAATGTGGATAACTGAATTTGTCCCACGGTTCCGCATACAGGTACAAGGAATATAAACGAGGTTTGGTCATAAATAAGCCCTTCTAAAATTGTTAGGGGTTTGTTTGTCACGAATTTCTCTCTTTACTTCCATTTTTAACCTAAGACTGTTAGTATTTCCTCTCCGCAACCCTAAATCGTAAAACGAGGAGCGAAAGACATGAAAAAAGAAATAAATAAATATAAACCGGCAAAAAGTGGAGGCGAGGATCAATTTGTTGAATTTTTACCGTGCCTTTTTTTGGGAGTGAGTAAAGGAGGCGCTAAATCGCTTACCGAATGTCGGAAATCCGTTTACGAGGCTGTTAATGCACGTGCTGGTCAATTATGTCTTATTTGTTAGACTTAATTCTAGTTCAAAATTCTTCTTCATTCTTTTAAACAAATATTAACATAAAGAAGAGCAAATATGTACATTTGCGGTACGTTCGAGTCGAGTCTACAACAAGGAACATGGAATCCATTTGTTGTCGTTAGAGAACTGACCGCAGCGAATTGCGTCTGAATTGTTCTCGTGTTTTCCAGATTAAGAATCTGGAATGTTTATTCATTCAAGGACGTACGAATTGTGCGAATGCCTATTATTCCTGGTACGTTTTTTCGTTGAGCCCACTACAAACTATTTGTTTCGAAAGCGTCAGTTTTTTTAAGTTACCAAAATTCACTTGAATTGGCGAAAAACTAGTCCTTTTTTTTGCTGGGAAAGGAAATCGGTAATTGAGATAATAACTTCTTTCTCATGACTTCGAGATAACGGTTGTCAACCGGGAAGAAGTTTTAATTGTCTTCGTAATTTAAAGAATTGAAGTGTATTGCTATTTGTAGACATTCACGTATATTTCTGTATGTGGGTGGCGGGGTATTTCCTTCCAACCGGAAAAACGAGGCAGCTATATCTGTCAGCACGAGAGACTGATTTATAACACCAAATTATGACTTGACTTTCGAGAAGCATCACATCCAATTACAATTTCCCTTTGGAAGTGAAGTGGCCAAAATTATCGAGTATGCTTGAACGTTGGCGAAGAAGATTAACGCTCACCGCCTTCCACGTTTTTGGAAACTGTCTCTTGGCCGGAGCTTACATCACCGATGAAAACATTCCACAACTTATTGAAGAAGATATTGAAAAGGTATAATTGTTATATTGAGCAGGTTTCGCTTTTTCTTTGATGTGTTTTATGCTCGCGAAAATAACGCAATTTGTCCGCAAAATACTTCAACGACTTTGAATAGGTCTTTGCACTTTAAAATTCCGAATGACCAAAGTGTAATTTCTCCGCACAAAATCGATACAGTTTATCAAGATGAGAGATGACGAGAACAGAAGTCGTCAATTAGATACTGTCTTGATGTACTTTGAATTCTCAGAACTAACTTGAAGTAAGGAGAATTCGTATTTCAAACTTCGTGTTGAAAGAGTCAATCTTAGTTTTTGTTTTCATCAATGATACTGTCTAGTCGGTGACATTGCCCAGACTCAAATTTGTGGTTTTGTGATTCAGTCTGTTATTTCATTCCGTCGTATATTTCGCATCGGAGAAAGCAAGAATAGCTTTAAATCCGAGTTTGCCTTCAGCGAGGGCAGTTCAAGGAACAGTTTTGAATTTCAGTTTCACCTTCATGGTGGCCGGAACACATGCTATTTGGTCGGATTGTTTGTTTATGTTTCGTACTCAATTTATAAGTGAAAATGTGTCATTTGAGCGTCCGTCCAACATATGACATCTGATACGACATACAAGGCTCGTTCTGTCACACACGCCTCACAACACGGTCCTCCGAGCGTATTACGTCCAGCATCGGAGAAAGATTCCTTGTTTTTGCCCACCTGAATGTCTCCACAGCGGAGAAGACGGTTTAGAAAGTTAAGTAGCAGGATCAGAAAGAGCTTTCGCGCTGCTAAGAGATGGAAGAGTTCGTTTAGAGTTCGCCGAAGAAGCTCGACATTTCGGGTAAGCAATATGTTGCCCAATATTTTGCTTTGATGATGGCGTTAACGTTGAATTGCAGTTCTTTTATGTATCTAGAGTTGCTTTCGAAGCGCTCAAGACTTGTTTATTTGAAGTACGGCTCCTTGTGAAAGACTTTTTAAAGCGACAGTATTCTGTTGCTTGTTTTGAATTCAAGAACGGCCGTACACAAGAAAAATGTCGCTCTTGGTCGTGGAAACCAACTTCGGAAACAATAATATGCAGACGTGAATTCTTTAACTGTAAATCCCTTGACCTTATGTTTTGTTATTTTTTACGGACAAGAATTTTCTTCAGCTCTATTTTGACCAGTTTGCGTGATTAGAGATGCCGACGTTTCCGGTCCAGGAAATACCTGGAATTATAATTCTCCTGGAACTCTGCGCGATGCAAGTGGTATATTTATTCGCTTTTTCCTGCTCTTATAGCCAGTCGATAGTTGTCGGGTTTATATACATCGTAGTGTTTAAAACAAGCATTGTTCAATAATTAGGGATTGTTTATACTGAAAACAGATCGCCTACAACCCTGAACTGAATAACCACTTTGTAACAGGACTCCACGAACATTCCAACAGCCATGGTGCTTTAATTTTTTTGTATCATAATTATGATTTGCCTTTTCACGCCCCTATATTGATTTTGTTGATTAATTCAGAATGCTATTAATTGATATGCTTTCTCTTTGTAAACGTTGTGGTCTTTCATGAGTCTAGTCAAAGGTCGTTGGGAGAAAAACAGGAAAATATTTGTCTTTGGAGAGTTTCATGCATCGATGCCCTACCGGAGAAGTTTCACCCGGCAAGATGATAAGATTTGGCTTATTGTCTTCATGTTGGGAAGTAGAAAGACTTTGTGGACTGGTGTTATTTTCATTGTGGGCTTCAAAGCTAACACAACAGTCGTTTATTGAGCGTTATAACGAAAGAAAAGATTGCAATCTGCGTATCGAAACGATGGAAGAGGCTTGGCACTTGGTCGCTTGTGATGAAATTCGAAGCGCTCCTTCCCGCGTAGGCGTTTGTCGTAGATTTTAAAGATAATTGGATCCACTTGATGGAGAGCCTACGTACGTGAGCTCAACATGTGTTGTCTGCTTAGAAATTCCAAAGAACCGTCCCCCGGCGACATGAAACTTTTGCTAGGGTCAAGAACATTTTCGTTTCACGTTAATTCTCTTTGAAAGGCTAAATGACGTCAATACACAGTCTGATGATAGTGACTTTTCCACGCACACATGTTCGCTGTTTTATTAGATAACCAAAGAACAACAACAAGAACAACAAGCTGTTCTAGCATTTGCTTGACGGCAATCAATCGCTTAATCTGGTTCCAGGTTCGTTTTTCCAAATTCGCCGCGGAAGAGTGAGGAGAGTTAGGTCGAGTCGAAATGTAGACTAAGAGAGTAGAGGTATGGACGAAGCTAAGAAATTTCTCGGCGACCGCTGACTCAGTGCCCTAGACTAAATTTGGCCAAAATGTTATTGTGCACATGCTCAGAGAGGGAAGGGGTAAATGCCTTTTTGCTGCTGTGATTTTTTTATTCCCTTCCTTCATCCCCTAGCAAATTTGCGTTTCGTAAAATTGTTATTTTCCTACTATACTGTTTAGAAGTTTGTGAAATTTCCCACAGATAACTTCATATTTAGTTCTAATTGGCACACGTGGTACAGATGGCGGGAAACAACCAGAAGCTGTGACGGATGCGACAAGTTATGGCGGGAAACCAATGAGAGTTGCGACGCGGCGTGCGAAGCACATTTTGGCGGGAAAAAGCGTTCCAGCCTCTTCGTAGCGTGAATGCTGAACAAGAACGGAATTTATTATATGGATGTGTCTGAATTGAATTTGATTGGCTGAAATCGATATTGACCGCGGTCTAGATTTTCCTATCTAGACCGGCATCTAGACCGGCATCTAGACCGGTTATATTTTGCGGTGAAAAAGTTGCAAACTAAAACACAAAAATATTGACTATTTTCGTCTATAGAAGTGCCAAAAAGCCTGATGAGGTAGAAAGAAAAAGTAAAGAGGACGGGCTCAGCAAACTTAAGATTTAAGCTCAGCTCATCGCCGTTCGCAAGCAAAATGTCAGTTAGTACAAACCAGTTACAGTAAACGAATTATTGTTTTTCTTGTTTGCCATACAATAAACATCTGTAACAGGGGTTAGTCGGTCTGTATGGGAGAATCTTGACCTCGGTTGTGTGTACAGACCTCGGTCAAGATTCTCCCATACAGACCGACTAACCCCGGATAATAAGGGCTAAAGAATGTTCCGTGAAGCTAGTCGTTAACCAGTCCATAACACTGCTCTGTGACTTTGTGATTTCAGGTTCAACATGTGGTGGAGTGCGAGAGAATCTTGTCCAACTTGCTGGAAAAGACACCCGAAACTCATCGAGATTACACAGAATTAGGAAAAGTAGTCTCAAAATTTAAGCAGGTTTGCGCTCATGTTCCAGTAGTTAGGAATAGGCCATTTTACAGTTGTGTGCTTAGTTACCTGGCCTATGAATACAAGCGAGGCTGAAGGTGACCTTGTTTTGATACAAACCCGGCTCTGCTTTTCTCATTTAAATGGCAACTAGAAAGCATAAGAACAATTTGATGTACACAACAAAAGTAGTGAGGGCTGTTTCAAATCAAGGTCACCTCCAGCCTCGCTGCTATTCAGAGGCCAGCTTACTGAAAAGACAACTGTGAAATGGTCGAATGACGGATTTCCTGTGAGTAGGGGGGAGGGGGTTGGAGGAAAGCTCTCTTTTTCCTTCACCCCGTATTCTAAGAAAACTTGCTCGCAGGCTAGCTGACGTCACTATTTTCCGAAGTGCTTGCTAGCGGGTGCTGTTTGTTGATTGGATAGTACGAATTGGAATCTCTTCGATTTTTTTTTTCTGCGAAGACGTACGACAAAAGATACTTTTTTTCCACAACTGACTTTGCTTAATGGCGAGTCAGTGTGGGTAGGTCGAGCGACGTGGGTAACAGTAGCCTGTAAATAGGATCTCTAGTCGAGGATGGGGGGAAGAGAAAGCGGGAAGAAAGAAGCCCTCGGCCACTTCACTCTCAGCCAGGTCCATCTCAGCCCTTCTAGCCTCAGTCAGACCCTTCCAGCCGGCGCCTGTTCACAGGCAAGGGTAACAGCGTTGGCTAGGGTCACTGATTGTGTTGTTCTCGGACCCGACGCTTTACTCTCACAATGGTCCACTCCACCCGGCCCACTCCACCCAGGAAAACACTTCGGTAACCAGTGAATTGTTGTAGGGAATCTGTCAGACATAACTGTCGGCAAAGGACTGGCATCTCATCCAGGGAAAATGTATTTCTTTTCGGTGGTTGCTTTGTATTAGTTCCCATTGGGTTAATTAGACCTTTATATACCACTCCTTGAGAATATCACACCACTAGACGCCGACCAGTTTACTCGAGGCTGTTTTTTCCTTAGTGTTAATATCGTTATTTAAAATAGCATGTGACATATTCTTATATTTTCTGGCTTGTAACCTGTATTCAGCGTGTCTCAGGTTCTTGTAAATAAACTCGATTATTGCTGGCGGCTCCCTCCACTATTTGTTGTGTTATTTGTCTCCTCTACTTATAATAGAAATGTTTTCTATTCGGCCGAGCGAAGCGAAATATGATAGAATTAACATCATGTTAGTTGCTTCATACCATGTAACCGAGATGGATCATGGCTCCGCTGATCTGAAGGGTTGGAGCAGACCTTATCTTCTGCTAGCCTGCGTTGGAGTTGGAGTTGTAGGAAGTGTACACTGAATATCCTAAGGAACGTGATACGCACAATATACCTTGTGTGTAGAAGCCGAAGTGGTAAGAAGCTTATAAAGTTAGCGGAAGTAATTATAGGAGACAAGTAAACGTTTTGTTCTTTCAGATGGTGAAGGACAGAGAAGAAGAGGTGGTGGAAGCAGAAAATGAGGTATGAACTCAAATTAAACAAATTTTTATAAAGCCCCAGTGAGGGACGCAAATTTGGGCGACCTGCACCTTTTACAAGGCTCGTTATAATTGGCCAAACGAAGCGATAAATAATGAAAACAAACAGGGCCCCTCGGCCTAAGAACAAAAGAGGCGCAGATTAACAAGAAATAATTAAAATAGAGGTTTTTAAAGAGGTGGAGATCAACCGTACAATTCTGTCGTTCATACGTTTGTTCATGTTGTTCGTGTTACCTTGGTTGGGCCGCGGAGGAATTTCAAGTTCGTTGATTCCAAAGGATGAAGCAATCGTTGCTGACGTCACTGTTTACATTTTCCTCATTGACATACGACTTTGTGCAGAGAAGGCATCACTCTAGACACGAATTGACTACAAACAATTAAAGAGCTTGTGAAACTTAGTATTGGGTAAAATGTTTGGCCCTTTGGGTGTAATATTCAAGGGGAAATTGGCTTTCAGAAACTGAGAAATTTCTGGATGGCAAAAATGCTATCCGTGTAGAATTTTGAGTTTTTAAACCCGCGTCGCACGAACAGTATTCAATACATTGGGCTCAAATTCCTTGGGATTGTTAATTGAACTGTGCCCTTTCAATATTCCGAGCTAAATGTTTTTGTGGCTAAATGTTTTGGAGACTCTCCTTTGAGAAAAAGAAGCCGGCTGTCCAGGTAGATTGCATTATGGGCGATTTTAATAATTTCTTAGTATTTTATCCTTAATTAATCTTCCGGTATTAACTTGAATTGAATAGGTGGTAAACAACATATACATTATCAGTTTGATTTATTTTAAGCAATTTTGTTCTATATTTATATCGCTAGACCCAAATCCCGTCAAAATGCGCCTGATTTATTACAATTTTTCAAGCTTATTATTGAATTGTCCAAATTAATCCTGCACTGGGATTCGTGTCCAAACAGGTGAAAGAGTAAGCACTTTAATTGAAGAAAAAAAAATGCTTAAAATTGGAATTGCAATCCTTGGAATTTCTTATTTGGGCAGCAGGTTATACCATCACGTGTATTTACAAAAGTAAAGGCGGGAGATGAAAAGTTCATTTTAAGTCGAATTTCTAACCTTATTATTAGTAAAGAGGATTTCCAAGCACTGTAAATAACGCGCTCTCTGTAAACTGAGTCAGTTAAGATGAAGCTACAGACATCTGAGCAAGTTTCGGACGGAGTGGTGACCATGTCCGATCTCTTATGGCCCCTGGGCACATGTCTATATGTCGCTTCTTCAGTTGCTTTAAACCATTTAGAATTTTTGTATTTCACAGCCGGATCACTTATCTTTTAGCTAAGTTCGTTAAATTCAGTCGAACTTAAGGAGCTTGTTGAAATTCTGAATATTTTCATCAGTGTTTTCATAGAGAAACAACTCCAATGTTACGTTCTTCCAACACTGTAATCGCGCCAAGTTATGAGCGCTTTTTCTTGTCCTCATTTTGTTATCAACGTGAAGTAGATAGCAGTTAACTGGTCGCTATAAAGCGCCTTGGGAAATCTGTCGTTTCGAGCTTGAGCTTGTAAAGGTTTACTCAGAGGAAGAAAGATTTACTCCGAGAAAAACAGTTTTTTTGTATCGAAAATTTTCCTGCCAACAAGCAGTACGTTGGAAGGCCTTGAAACTATGCGTAACATGTTTTAGGTGTTAATCTAAAACCTGGTGAATGTGATGCAAATACAATGGCACGCGAACGCCCCCAGTCGACACGAAATTCGTGTGGAGAGTATTTATAGTTAGTTAAAGTGATGATGGCGCATTTTTTCGTCGCTCGACCATTGTTCGTTCATTTGTCCACGTTTTTGTGTTTTTGTATTTTGTTGTTGTTTTTTTAAATTTATCGTTGTTTATCTACGTGCTTGTCGTGATGTTAATCTCATTTTCGGATGCAGTTGACCCACTAAAATGAAATCCCATTTAAAAGCTTTGCCGACTTACATATTTAAGCTGGCATTCCTTGCCGCCTTTTTCTGGTAGTTTGACATTTTTATTGTTTGTTTCCTTTAATTTTCCTATATCTTTGCGAGACATGTAGGCTCCGTTGGTATGTATGAGAGACAAGAAAACATGAGGAAGAAGTATCAGAGAGTTGAGGGGAGGGTATAGATGTGGCTGTCAGGGCCGCAGCCAGTATGAGGCAAACAGAGGCACTTGCCGGAGTCATTTGTTTTTTTTTCGTTTCTGTTGTTTCTCTTTTGAAGAGAAAAGTAAAACACTGCAAAATTTCTAGGAAGACAATTTAACCGTGGACATTGCCTCAGTCGTAATTTTTTTTTTGTTTACGTCTGACAGTATTTTGCGCGTTGTTTAGAAACGCTTTTGTTTTTGTTATTAAAAGCTTTGTTTTAGCACTTATTCCTTCGGTGAGATATGATCCAAATCTTGTGCTTAATCCAATTATAGTCTTTACCGCACCAGATTTAGAAATGATTTTGGAAAACAAAACTTCAGCCAGACCAAGGTCACGTCGAACCTGCCCCTCCAGTGGTAAATTCGTGGTATGAATTTTTCTTCAAGTTCTTGGCTGATTGCTCTTGATTCAGTGGATTTTCCGTCGGAGTTTAAGTAGGAAAAAAGACTCTATTTACCGTGGGATAAGAATTTGCGAGCTTTCACTGACAGCGAACGCACTCATTTGCCCAATCTATGACAGTTACGGTTCTTACTTAAGAGAGCTGAAGTTCTTTCATAAAAAGAACGAAAAGTTCTTTATTCCAGGGATCTAAAAATTTTAACTTACTTTACTTATGGGAACAATCTCGATACTCTTTATGAGTAGTCTAATCATAGAAGCTGTGCTAGCTGAAATTTTGTATAAAGGAAAAAAGAAACCTGGCATTTGACGAACGTTCAAGAAAGTATCACAGTCGGCATCTTGAAAATTACTGACAACTTGACAGTAATTTTCGAAATTCAAGTGTATTTCATGTAACTGAACACGGCGTTGATTGGTGGATCGGAAATAGCCAAAAGTGCATTCGCGAGAAAGTGTTTAATTAGATTGCTTTCGGAACCGTAATGGCGACGAAAGAGCGATCGGTTGCGCATGCGTATGACACGACGTGTTACGTTCATGCATGCGAGTAGTGTTTACAATCCACGAACACAACTTTAGACAGTGTCTGCAAACGTTGCAGTGTCGGGTTTGCTTTTTGTGAGAGAAAATGTGATTTGGACAGTCAATGAGAGTGTTCCGGAACTTTGTGCGAAGACAACAACACGTTTTTCGAGCAGTGAGAATTTTACAAAGAGGAATGTGGGATATTTTAAATCCGGAAAAATGCGACATCCTTTCGTCACCAAATTGAACACGTTCACGCCCGAGATGTCGACCTCGTCCCTCGTGGAAAACTTGTCTGCAAATTAAATACTTTTTAAAAGGTCTCGTCATCGCTAACGATGATTGAAATTGCCCACAACTGTTCATGTAATTTTTCTGGCTTCGAATTTAGGGAGTTCTTAACAACCACCACTGTGATGTTTTAAATTAACGCACGAGATTAAGGCACTCGGATTTTGTGTGTTCTTTAGAATCAGTAGTTTGAAGTCAATACACGGACTTCGTTAATTAGCTAGTGACGAAGAACGATGATGGGTTTATTGAAGTCTTGTTGAAGAGAGTCTTCATCCTATTGAACTGGAATTGTTTTTGCACGTTTTATGTTTCATGGATTCAAATCCGAAGACTTTTTGTGGCAAATTCCCA
>Ga0099804_1196228_pt1 | contig 12474 bp, 6 predicted proteins | sample OrbCnscriptome_FD_81150 | JGI IMG/M metagenome (GOLD analysis project Ga0099804, IMG submission 81150) | Coral microbial communities from Puerto Morelos, Mexico - Orbicella C A metatranscriptome (Eukaryote Community Metatranscriptome) | ecosystem: Host-associated > Invertebrates > Cnidaria >...
ATCTCTTTTCCATGTCACCCTTGGCTTGGGTTTTCCATCAGTGCTGCAAGTAAGTTCTTTGGAGTCACCTTCATTCCATGTTAACTCTATAGGTAGCTGTGTTATAATTCGTGGAGGATCTACATGCACCAAATAAAGAAGTTGTGATAGAAATTTATCTTCAGTACAGAACTGTAGTCACCACTTTAACCATTAAATGCTGGAGCAAATGGAAATGCAGGCAGCATTATATTACACAGATCCACTCAGTCTTGGTTACCCCAATCTCTGACTAACATGTATTTTTGAAGCAGTTCTTACAATACCTGTAACACAAGATTACCACCTGGGAAACATATTTATTTTAGCAAGCAGAAAACCAAAACTTGCTTTTGAAAAGTGAAAAGCCAAGTACATCATTTTCATACGAGATGTTGCAGGGACATGAAGCAGGGACATATTGCAGCAACAGTTATTCTAGTGTGACATGCCCATTTTGGCAGTCAAAACTTTGTACAACTATTATTTGGTGAACCCATGCAATCTTAATAATTTGAAAACAATAGGCTCACAAAGTGTGCATGTGGCTACTGCTTAACAGTTTATGCTTAATGCAATCAGAGCAAAGAAAATAATTACTACTTAAAGAAGTGAATGTAACGATTTATTAAACATGGTTATTTTGACAAAAAAAAGCATTTATCATCAGGTAATTGAATTTCTAACATGATGTTTCTTGAGAAGTTCAGAGGCAAGACTGTGTACAACAGTGGAATGATCCAGTTGTACATATGATGTTGAGATTGAATCCAATGTTCTTTGAACTGAACATGCACACATTAATGACATACATGTGTATGAAGCTCATTTAGCTCTTCTTGTGATCTATTAAATAGAGCCTATTGGCTATTAACTGTAACAATTTTTGACCTCAAATTACCATAAAGCATACCAGGGAATGCAAAGCTCCCAGCACAATGGTCCATAGCTATAGAAAGGCCCCCCACCCTAGATTTTTGTGATTAATATAGATGCCATTTGAAAAATAATCTATAGCTTGAAATTGACTAAGTCAAACATTCAGCAGTTCTGAAGCTCTACGTACAGTGTCAAATTATTTAAGACCATTATCTCACTCGCTATGTGCTTCGTTGCTACTACCCCAAGTCAAATGATGCTCAGTGGTCCCTGTAAATGACAGTCTAAATATCTGTCATGCAGCTTACAGGATGACTTTGTCACTGACTGTAAACCTAAAGGTTTTGATTGAAAAATATTCTAGTAGTTGGTTTTTGGTACAATCAGTGACTTTATTTGCTACCTTCTATAAAAATGTGTTCATAGTTGCACCAAAGATAGTGTAAGTGTACAGTATCTGGTTCAAGTTATTGGTAAGGACTAATATATTCTGTTCCTGATGTGTCTGGGAGCGTACTAACAATAAAACTGGTTAGCTTGCATTTATGACACTTTACAACATTATGATCAACTATCTGGATCTTTGTGTTACACATCAGACAACTATTGTATAAAGTTGATTTATAATAAATTATTATTAGCACATACTATTTGGCATGACTGAGGCAACAACAACTTTACCAGATGATTCTCCTTGTTCTGGTTCAATATTAATTGTGATCACATCCACTTGCTTTACAGTACTGTGTTTGCTGGTACAATTGTATACGTTGTATGTGGTGAGATATGTCTTATAATCAAAACTATGATACTAATGCCTTCAATGATGTAAAACCTTCCTATCTGTAAGTTTGCTATGTGTTTAGCATTCCATCTGCAGTGTCAAAATCAATCTTCATCAGCCTTTACCCCCTAATATAACATTTAACTCTTTCACAATCACCTTTTTGTAGGATCTTAGCCTTCACTGATATAGCCTGGAAGCCACACATTTATTGAAATTCTTTGTTGCATCAAATAATGTGTTATTCTGGATTAAAACCAATGCCATCTTTTAATCTACAGAAATTGCTATAATGAACCAATCAGCAGCCTGTGCTAAAACTACCTTCTAAGGGTTGATATTTAATGGCAATACAAAACTCTTATATTGCAACTATCTTTTAAAAAAAATTGACTTTGATTGTACTAGCCTTACATGGTAGCCATGGCAACATACTGGCAGTATTAGAATAGAACATCAGCAAGAACACTAAAAATATATTACCTGTATCTTAAACTGTATTGCATAATAGCTTTTGAAATGCAATTCATGGTGCAAGCAATCTGCATTCATATTCATTTGAATCAAAGAGAGCTGTTTCGTGGAAAATTACCATGCCATTAACAACAGCACATGGAGTTTATACTTTACTGCATGTCTATGGCATGTTTTGCAAACCCATTCATTAACGTCAACACTTATTTCAAATTATTCATGTTAGCCCATTGATGACGTGCTGGTTAGCCTGTTTACGGTTAGCTATCAATGATGGAAACGGTAACATGATTCAGTTAAAAAGTCTGCAGTCTGCATTTTACCCTCAATCTGCATTTCACCCCAGTCTGCAGTCTGCAGTCAACTTTCTGTGTTTTACACCATCCGATTTAACACTGAATTAGAATCAGTGCTGCATATTCCTCTTAAGAAGAGGCAATATTACTTACTTGTTGCAGGACTTATCGGCGATTTGACAATGAAACATGTTTCTCTGATGAATTACATGAAACTGTACATATGTTTTAATTATGTGTTTCACAAAACAATTGCTGTAGAAACTGTCCAAGTCTTCTAAGTGACAAACCGGAAGGTTCTGTATCTCTTACTGTCACAATAACTGCTACATTATTGTCACATTCCAAAATTACTGTAACAACAGACACAGCTTTGTAAGCTTTCAAGCACGTGTCAGTGTCCAGCAGGCTATTTTGCTTCGCATGTACTACATCATGACAACCATGGATGTTGCACTATTGCTCTGTGTTTCACTACTACCAGTGATCTATCTAGTCAACTGAAGGGATTTTCTTTTCCCAAAGCAAATACTTTTGTGTCTTTTAAGACATATTATGTTGTTCTTCGAAGGGATATTCACGTTTCCCAAAGCATAGATTTTCTCTGGTTTGTGTCTCGCAGGACAATATTTTGATCTACAAAGAGAATTAATAGTTTCCCGAGGGAAAATTTCGTAACCCTGAAAAGGTTTATAAACTGCCAGATCCTGTACGATCCTGTACATGGAGCATTTTTTAATGCTAAGCTGGACAAATCAATCGGCTATCATGGCCATCTTACACAGGACCTTTTGTGCTAATCAGCGATAATTCAGGGATGTTTTCCTGAACAAAATTTTATCTGCACCTTCAGAAGCCTAAAATCTTTTTACAAAGAAACACTGTGCCCATTGCTTGAACGCTTTGTCTGATTACTGGTCCAATAGGATAAACACATAATGCAGAGTACTCTTACCTGAAAACTCGAGCTCCCAACCAGAATGTTTTTGATACGTTGTGCGTGAATAGTTGATAAAAACTCAATCATTGGAGAGAGCAGGATTTAGCTTCGCTGGTTGTTCAGTATCGTTTAAGTCCAAAATGAGACCAGCAGACATTTGACTATAGCGTTAGTGTAAAACCAAGAGAAAATGGATATTATACATTTGTCTATTTTGTGACTATGAACATCGGACCTACTTCCATTCGACTTCAAGCCTGTGGTACTTAACTGATGTACAAGTAGCACAGTGTGGTAAGCGCTGGCTCGCCATGCAAGACATTGGGAGTTTGAATTCTAGTGGTGACTACTGATTTTTTTTCCTTTTCTTCTTCTGTCATTGTTTTATCTTTTTCTGTCAAGAAACCATTTACCAAAAGGTAGCATCTGTCTTTCTGTTTCTTGTGTTAAAAAAATCATCTGGAGCCTTTAATCATTCGTTTTATAACATATCGATTGCTTTCGAACTCAAAATATCACCTAGGTTTGCGAAGGAAAAACCACGAAGACTTTCCCTGAATCGGATCGCTAAGGAAGAACCTAAGTACTTTTCTTACAATGAAAAAACCGTTATACCTTCTACCTCTCGAAAATAACTAACTTGACACACTGCAAGCGACTGTAAAACGGCCTCAGACAGCGGATGTTTGAAACCTAGGGGGGTCTCCTATATGAAAAGGTTGCGGGCACTCATCGTCTCAGGTACAAATCAAAGATCCTTGTCTCACTTAGAGTGTTGATGACGAAATGTAACCAAAGTATCCTTCAGGGTGCACTCAAGGAAATAATAACAAAAGAAACTCTCTCGTTTAATTTCTGTTTTCAGGCTTGATTTCTGCTGATCTCTCGAGTACGCAAGTCGGGTCTACAAGTGTGCACGGGATCCTTCCTTGAACAGTGGCTACTGATCAAACCTATTCCATTTTAAGTGGTATCTTTTAGGGGTCTAATGAAGTTCAAGCAATTTCCACATTAGTCTCCCTTAGGATTTAAATTCAAATTTCTCCCAAGCATCCCTTGTCTTTTCATATGGGAGTTATCCCCTGGGTTTCCAAATGTTTAACGGTAAGTGAAGGAGTGAAGAAGTGAAATCATTCCACCACAACAACTTGGAAAATAATAAATATTTTCCAAGTTAAAAATGAACAGTTCAGATTAAGCTTTATACATGTTTCCAATCTACTTCTTTAGAGACACTTTTTAACAAAAAATTTTTAAAAAAATGCATCATCAGAATTTGATCTAAAGACTGACCATGAGCACCTTAAGTACACAAAGAAGGTTATTCCCATGCTTTTCAATTAGGCACTTTAAGTGTTCTATATATTTACTGTCAATTCTTGAACAAAGAAATTTTGTTCAATGATAAATAGCTCTGATCTGATAGAAGTTTCCTGGTTGATCTAACAATAGCTGTGCGCAGTTTAACTGCACAGAGCAGGAGATTCTCAGATATTTTAACAAGGCAGTTCAAATAATTTTTAATTATTTCTCAACTGATTAAACGCCACTAATTTTGAGTACATAGGGCAGCAGTTTGCCAAGCATTGTCATAAGGCAGTTAAAACTTTTCAAATTTTAATTTGATTGATTGATTAAAAGTAATGGGATTAGCTTAAGTACATAGGGCCAAAAATTCTCAGTTATTTTAATTATAAGACAATCAAAACTGTTCTATTTCATTTTAGTTTATAGAACTCAACTGTTTATTAATATGCTTTTTCCGCTGACAAAAAATCTGCAATAATTAACCATTTCTGCACTTATTAAAAATCTAACCACCTTCTGAAAAGGCAGATTTTCACCACTATAACTGTAATCTGAGATCTGATCTTATATGTCATACAACTATATACTCTTCAAATAAAATAGACTACTTTCTAGTATGGTTTCCATAGCTATATATTTTTTGTATATTTTTTTGGTGGCTATATGGAAGAAAATTCACCTTTTTGGCGTTAGATTTCACGTGCAGTGTCACGCGACCCATGATGCAAACAAACCAGGAAAGTTCGGACATTCTAGTCAACCACGCACTACACGTGTATGAAGTTTTCAACTTCATCAACTTCCTGTTACAACTAATATAATTTTCCCTCTGCCTTAAGTCTTTGAACGTAGAATAGTTTCAGCTTCAAAATGGCAGAAAAAATGAATAAAAGCGACTTCAATGCCATGAATGTGGCAGAACTTAAAAAAATATTTGCAGGAGCATGGCGTTTCAGCAAGCAGTATTTAACAACTTCGCTCGTGGAAATCGCTTTCGCAGTGGAAAGAATGGTTTTGCCAGTGGATCCAAACTTCGAAAAAGATCAAACCACTGATGCTGACAAATTAATAATTTATGACATGCTTATTCCCAAGCCATTTTCCCTGAAGACTGTGAACAAGTTCAACTCGTCGCTGCCGTTTGGGTTGTACGTCATTTTTAATTATTTGATTTACCACTCAACCGATTACGACAAGCAGGGACTCGCCGCTTACAAGTCATTTGAAGATTATCGCTTATTCGTTGATGGTTACGTGGAATCTTTACTAACTGCTCAGTTGAATCAAGAGGGTGTCCATGTATATGTAGCCAAAGTGCGACCTTTCATGAAAATCAAAACGGATGAAGGAAAGGAGCACTTCGATCTCAGGTTTATTCTTGAAGGTAGAGGTACAAACCCGTAACCGAGGCAGTGTTATTCAGGCACAATGCAAGTGTAAAGGTGATAGAGATGGGAGATGCAGGCACATTGCGGCTGCCATGTACTTTTTCATCAGTCTTTCTGTTGATTTGAGACTCGATCGGTTCAGGAAACTCATGGGTTCGCTCTTCCGGTTCGAATTTCTGATTTCTGCATGCTTTCCTCATCAGGCTCTCCTGAACTTGCCACTGGCTCTGAGCTCAGATCTAAAAGAGTCATGGCGGTGGCACGTTCCTCTTTAGATTTGCCAGTATGGCGATTAAGCGTCAGGAGGGTTTTAGCCACTGATCGTTCAAAACAAATTTCTTGCTTCTCGCTTTGTCTGCCTCCCGTTTACAAGATGCCTTTCGTTTACGATTCACTCACAACACCTATGCACAGTATAAAATATTAATTCAAACGACAAAAAAAATTATAAAAGCACATATTGATAAACGCATCCTTTCTTTCCTGGCAACGGCAGATATAGGATCAGGATCCTCTTTTGTTAGACCATTTCCACCGACAAAATGTAGGCTACAAACTGTCTTTTGTGCACACGAATGAGTCACCGCGGTGACATGCTTTTAGCCCCTTTTTGCCTTCTCTCGTTTTGTCTAACTGCGCCAGGAAAATGGAAGAACTTCAATGGATTGTCGTTTGGGTTTCTTTTCCCTGATTCAGGGTATCGTGAATCGTTTTTACATGTAACAAAAGCACATCTTCTAGTTGTGACCATTCTGTTAGAACACTACTTATTGAACTCGTGTGGTTGACTAGAATGTCCGAACTTTCCCGGTTTGTTTACATCATAAGTCACGTGACACTACACGTGAAATCTAACGCCGAAAAGGTGAATTGTGCTCTGGTCAGCAGGGTTAACAAACATTTTTATAACCCAACCACAGATGCAACTAAACACACCATGCCCTGCAGTTGTCCTTCATTCACTGTTTTATGCAACCCCTAGCCTTCCTGAGTTGACAGATAAGTTTTTTGAACTAATTTAGAAGTGCTGGGGAAGTTGCTGCACTGGCAAGGTCTTGGATTTAACACCTCAAAGTACTTCAGATAAATTCTTTAAGATTAAATCATTCTCTCAAAAATAATAACATTCAATTGCAAACCAGTTAATTTTTAAGCACATGTGTGAGCCCATACAAATGATTTTAGGCATCCAATGCTTTGGCAAAAAGCTGTCAAAGTAATCAATTCCAATTGTATAATACACCCACCTTTTGTGGCATGCCATCCAAATGTGAAAAATCAGTTCATTGCTTATAATATTCTCATTACCAACATTACCCCCTGAAGGGTCCCACAAACAATACATACAGTCCTTCATCACCGTACCGGCTATCAGTGGAAGTTACTAAAGTGCATATGTACAACCAAATGAGGGAATTTTTCGCAAAAAATGACTTAATTCTGTTAATAATTACTTCCCATTAATGAGTTAAAAAGCAATGAATCGTAACTGACCACCTGCAGGTGAACATACTAAGATTATTAATCAAAACACTGTTCTTATGGAGGTGGTTTTCTACAAGTTACTAATCAACAAATGGAAAATTGATTACAAACACTGTAATTGAAAATATGGACTACAGAGTACATGTTTCAATGCTCTGAGAAAGTTTTCCTGTAAAAAAAAATTCATATAAGTATGATTTCATTGCAATTGACTATTTGTTATAACTGCATCCACAGAACAAAGCCATTCATCATACAAACAAATTATCTCTATATATAGTAAAACTGTTGTATGTTAAATAATCATGCAGTCACATAGTTGTTCTCAATTCCTAGCTAACTACCCAATCAAACATTTTTTCTATAATATGATAAATTACATCAGAAGTTAATTTATATATTGAAATTGAGTGGAGATTCATTTTCCTTATTTTATTAGTTGGGTGCCTTTCAATTACAAAACATAGCATTGTATAATTGCCAAAACACAATCCCAATGAAAAATGTACCACACAAAGATTGAGCAATGCTATAATATGAATTGACTAAGCTTGAAAAATGTCATATGCTAATTCTGCAAATAGTATCCATATTTTTCCTGTCTTAACTACCTGTGTAGACCAAAGGTTGTTTCTCTTTAAACATGATAACATTTGATTACTTTCATCACTGACAGGGAACAATTTGCATGCACAGCAGGATTTTCTACCATTAATGATTCATCACAAGAAAACAAAAAACAACTGCTGAGCTGCCCTGAAAATGACAGAAGTCTCTGTATAATAAGCCAGGAATATGTTGCACCTGCCTTTTATAGACCAACACATAATGCAGAGTTCTACAAAAATCTATGTACCAATTAAAGATTTCATTCTAAAAGTAGACTTCTAAAGATGACCCAGGCAGCAGGCCCCAACATTTCACAGTCTGTTCAGAATTTCACTATAATTACAAGTTTATTTTCCAAAAGCCAAGAGGCCAAAAAAGAGAATTGCCAGAATCTAACTTTTTTTCGTTTTTTTGAACTGGATTAAATTTAATTATTTCTTGCACATGGTGAAGATTAGAAAAAACTACACTTTACATTTATGAGCTTAAAGCATCAAAATCAAACTGTATATGTCGAGATCAAAGTTTGGTAACCATATGCCTGACATCTAATTATACATTACTATAAGTGGAGGAAAATTTAAAGATTTAGCTATATTGGGGAAAGTGCAAATAAGTTTATGCTTGAAAGGGGATGTGCCTCTTTACAAAATGACTGCAAAATGACCAAGTGTGCAATCATCAGATCTATCAAATTGGCCTCACACTGCACTGTCCTTACCAAATTATATTGTTCAAAATTTATGTTCATATAAAGGAGAAGGTACTCAAACAGGAGACTGGCTGCTGGACAACACTTACATTTGAGAACTATAACATTTACTTAATAGAAGACTTTAAGTTAATTTGTTCCTTCATATAAACTGAAACCTTATAGCCTCTTCCAGACATTCAGTTAGTTGCAGCGCAATGCGAAAAGTGGCAAGCAAACAAATAGGGGAGATTAGTGCGGCGAGAGAAAGCAAAAGAATGTCTGTGGGTAAACTTAACAACAGGTCCTTCTGCCCACTTATAGACCACCTGCAGGGACCCGTAACATGACCACCAGCTTGTGGTTTTCAGTTGTCAGCAGATCTAGATGTGTTAAGAAATAATTCTCGGGGACTTTAGAAAGAAAATTACTGAAAGCCCCAAAACGACAAACTAATGCTGGGTCACCGACTATAGATACTCCTTCCGTAATGCATGCTAACACCTACTCGGGAGATCAACAAGAATTGAGTGGAAAATCATGGTGTTCTTTCTTGAAGTAAAGCTACAGCAGTCTCTGAAGAAAAATCAGACGAAGATAAATATGTCAAATGTGATATCTGTGATAAGAAACAGCATACTGCACTTGCAAATAGCTCTAATCAAAGAGCTAGGCCCTAATAACACCACATAAAGTGCCCTTCATAAACACGTGTGAAGGAAAGAAAAGTTAAGAGAGTAAAAAGAGAATGGCAAATGTACAAACATCACAAACCATAGGAGTCATGTAGGCCCGTCAACCCCATTTTACACTTACTGCCACCATATCGCATGTCTCATCTGTGTCAGTAACGTTCAAGTGTTGACAAAACCTGTCAAAATTGACCAATCAGAGAGTAATTACCAGATACCACCTTGAGATACTGGAGGTATACCATGTGAACAGGCAAGTAACATTTTATCAAGGCAAGTATGTCATGTGGCATGCTTGCCTGGCTGACAACTTGGAGAAAAAAACCAATATGGATCCCAGCCCATAAATTTCATACCTTTAAAATTAGCACATGGCTCTAATATATGACCAAAGCTAACCATGCATGGATGGCTTCCATTTGCCTAAACATCTAAGAGGGGCCACAAAATTGCCACTGTTGATGCAGGAAAAATTATAGTTCCTTCAAAACAGAATAACCAGTGAAACACCAGTGCAAATTACAACAAAGATGTCTGAAGTTAGTACAAAGATACTCGAAGACTACCTGTGGTCATCTGAGGTATCTGAAGGTGGCAGAAGTTCACCCAAACATATCTGAAGACTAGCCATTTTCCAAAAACTTCCGAAGATTACCTGAATCCTTCCAAAGATCAACAAATATCATCCAAACATTAATTTTGTGAACACCTCTGACAAGCAACCAAACGCTTCCAAAGATTTCTGAAGATTTTCAAAAATTGACGAAAATCACCCAAAGCTGGCCAAAGACTTTAGACAAGAGTCCCTAGAAAGTCAAGGAAAACTCCCAGAATTTTACTGCTGCTATGTAGATGACACTCTAGTCAGGACGCCAGATCTGACACCAGCTACACTGTTTTTGGATACCTTGAACCACGCCCATAGCACCGTGAGCTTCACTATGGAGGTAGAGGAAAATGGGATACTCCCTTTCCTTGGTGTGCAGCTACTAAATCGCCTGCCATGTGTTGAAACAAAGGCTTACATCAAACCAACAAACACAGTGTTACTCCTGCACTATCGTAGCCATGTGGACAGCCGCTACATGCATGGTTTGCTCGTCACCATGCTTGATCGCACGCACCGGCTATCGTCATCTTGGGCGCATTTCTCAGAAGAGTGTGAATGCTTGAGAGGAGTCTTCCGTATCCAAATCACCTTATTGATTCCGTCATCAACAGGTTTATCACCTCAAGAGTCGCAGTGGACCAGCCCAAACAGCATACCGATGACGCCATCGGAACAGTTATCCCCTACAAAGATCAGGATGCTAGAATGTCTGTCAAACAACAACTTAGAGATCTTAGCAGCAAGGTGCAAAAGACCATCCAACCCGTGTTTACTAGCCGCAAGCTTAAACAAGATCTAAGCCTGCGTGAACCCAAGCCTAACGTCATAACCCAGCAATGCATTGTTTATTTATTCAAGTGTGACCTGTGTGATGCAGGTTATGTCAGGTACACAAAGGGCCACCTTCACATGCGCATTGAGGGACACCGTCAAAAGGCGTCATCTATTTACAAGCATTATTCCAAAGAACATAACACTGCTGTTCCGACCAATTTCTTAGCACGCTTCAATGTAATCAAGAAATGCACGAACAAATTTGACTGCCTTGTCAATAAAATGCTGTGTATTCAAGATCTTAAACCAGCACTGAATGTGCAGTCTGACTCTCTTTGTGCTAAAGTATTCATGTAATTAGCTTGGCACTCTTTTATGCAAATTCGCTTCAACTTAGCCTCTTCACAAACCGCTTTTTATCTTTAATTATGTAACCTTGATAATGGCGCAAGATGCACCGAAACGTCGGTTTCTATCACTTATATTTCTTGTCTCAGTTACATGTTAGTCCATGTAAATATTCACAGGTGTCAAGTTGTTAGCTCATGATCAAACAGACCTCCTTTTCAAAGAACCCTGGGTCACAGTTCATTCATTAATTTATTCACCTTAGAATTGACGTTCAACTCATGCTCTGTTCCATATATATGATATATTGTATTTAGTTTACTGACTTCCTGATCCTCCTCGACCCAGCTGGGACATTAGGCTGTGATATAATGTATGCAAACACTTTTATATTTTCGAGTTTAAACTACAGACTGTCAAAGATACAACAACCTGGCTTAGTCAAGATTACAGTCCTTCCTGTTAAACCGTGAACACCAGAGAAAATGTCAGGAATGTCTATTGTTTCCTAAACAGTCGGATGTGAGATGAAACCCCAAAAGGTAACCGGCAAACCGCAACAGCCTGAAAGGTTTGCAAATAAGACTTGACTTGTGTCATGACTTGACATGAAACAGCAAACTGGCTTTTTTCTTCCGCAACAAAATCTTAAATTTTACTGTTTTCAAATATTGAAATTGTTCTTTTTTTTATTTCAGAGCTTAAAATTGTATAGGCAAAGAATAACTATAAATGATGATATATTATACTGAAAAGCAATGTTCAAGCAGCAGACAGGATCAAACACAGCTAGACATCGTGTCTGAAAGCAAAACAAATGAGCCAGTCATAAGTGATGCTGACCAGTGTTTGTTTCATATGCAGTTCAAAAGTCATGCTAGTGGGCTGTAATTGGTGGTGTGGATCCATATTTGTTTTTGTAGCTGAGAAACCTTCACCTGACAAATGAGGCAAACTCAGTTGTACCATTGTAAATTTACACTCACTTTTAGTTCTGTTCAGTAGTTTGGTTTTTGAACCAAACGGATCAAGTGACTGGTGTTGGTTTATGTTCAAAATACAGTAGAACCCCGCTAACTCGAACCCCTATAACTCGAACAACCCCGCTAACTCGAACAGAGTCTCAATTCCCTTGGATTTGAACTAACTTTTCAGTCATTTTTACCCGGATAACTCGA
>Ga0099804_1246117_pt1 | contig 12318 bp, 12 predicted proteins | sample OrbCnscriptome_FD_81150 | JGI IMG/M metagenome (GOLD analysis project Ga0099804, IMG submission 81150) | Coral microbial communities from Puerto Morelos, Mexico - Orbicella C A metatranscriptome (Eukaryote Community Metatranscriptome) | ecosystem: Host-associated > Invertebrates > Cnidaria >...
GATCTCTCAGTAGAGATGAAAAATAAGGGGGCACCCCCGAAAGCCAATGATCACACAGAATTGAAAATGAAAAAACTATTTTTAATCACTTGTTTGCATGTTTTGCAATGAAACTTTTGTACCACTACCAAAAAGCATGACATTCAGTGACAGGACAATGATGAACAGTGTCATTGGCACGAAAACCAACAATTTCTCTTGGGGAATGACGTGTCTGAGTTTGTCATATTTAGGACAACCTAAAGTTTCCAGATTGAGACAAGGAATGTTCAGTTTCATTAACAGATCTTTCTTTACATGTCCTCCCTTGTGTCACACCACAGTTATTTCACCATTACTGCAATCTTTGTACATTGAGTATATGTCCTTGATCAGTTCACCAAGGACTTTGGGTTTTTGGAAATGTTCAGCCTTAAGGGGTTGATAGGTCAATCCATGCATCTTCCATCTCACAAAAATTCCCAGTTCGTTTGTCTTTGTTGCTCAAGTTCTTTTATGGTACAGGGATGAAGAAAGCATGGCACCCGTGTTCTCTGTTCCAAGTGTAATAAGCTAATTCTCTAACATGAAATGTCTTGTTGAGGAAGAAACCTTCTAAATCCAAAATGAAGCAGAGATTATCCTGTAACATCTCCACATTTGAAAATGAATGATCACTTGCAAATGGGTCTTTATGAAATAGTTTGACCAATCAAAGCTTGCCACATCACTTTACTCGTCCCAGATCCAATTCCCTTCAAAGGGGCCTACAAACCCCCACTGTCGCCTTTCCATGCTGTCATTGACCAATCCTCCATTCCTCTTTAATTTTTCCTGATAAACGCGTTCTCGTTCCTGTTCTTCAGGGGTGCCATTTCTCAGTAGTTCAGAATACTGTTGGTCCCTTTCTCTGAATTCTTCTGTCCTTCTCTTTCTTTTTTCTTCTCTTTCTCGAATTTCGGCCTTCTGCCTCTCGATTTCTTTTTGCAGGGGTTTGGACAATTCCCTGAGTCGTGGATACCCTCCTCGAACTCCACGAAAACTCTTCCATCTAAGCTTTGGTTTTGCCTCGGGATTCTTGATCCACGCATTGGAAGAAACCAAACCGACCTTTGGGACATTTTAGGAATAATCTCCCAGGATTCTTCTCAGACTGAGACTTGGACATGATCAATGGATGATGGCAGTAACACTTCATGATGTGTACGGGTTTGGCTAGGTAGAAGTTGTAGAGTTGACGTTTGGCTGACTATAAGTAATACTCTACATTGTCCACACCACTGCCCGTACTGAGTGTTGGTCTCTTTCTTTTGTAAAGTATCATTTGGATGCACAGGGCAAGAGTACAGGATCTCTGTGCTCCCTTAGGTCAGTGGTGACGGATTCCTAAAGGGTTCTGGCTCACGGAGACTAGAAGGGTCTTATTTCCATTGCTGTGCGAGCCCGTCCAAAAAGATGCCAGGGTCAAAGATTTCCCCTTCCTCCGGGACATGCACTTCCACTTGTTCCCCTTTCTCTACAATGGGTGGGACTTTGTGAAATGTCTTTTCAATGTCTATGGAATGAAAGGAGATAAAATAAAATGTCATAACCCTAAAAGCGTGTTCTCTCTAAGCATGGTTTTGAGTATGTGAGTCACTATGTGCACACGTCTGGGTTTGAGTTCTTGCCGTCTCTAATGTCTTCGTTTTTGCTCCTCCTTTTGTTCTCTTCGTTACAGTGCAAAAGGTGTGGTTTTTGTTACCGTATTTATTTACCTATAAGCCGAACTATTTTTTCAGAAATTTGGACTTGTATCGACCAAAAACATTCCCAACAAAGGGGTTTGGCTTATAGCCGAGAGTTTGATCGACTTTTTTCTCTCTCAGGTGTTCAGAACTTATGGAAATGTCACGCAAATTCTGTGATCAGCTTGTAGCCAAGTCAAAATTAGTGAAACACAATAAATTACAATATTATAAAGACAAGATGAAATTGTTGGTCAATGAACTTTTATAGATTTGGTGGCTCCTAAAGGAGCTGTTTTTTGAAGAGCTTTTGACTGATAAACAGTTTACTTGCTATCGCTCTCGCCTTCCCTCTCCATCTCGAACTCGTTGTCTTCTTCATCGTCGTGGATTTCCTGCGCCTCTTCAGTGTACAGCTCGTCATCCTCAGTTCCATCCAAAGAGTTGGAGATTCCACAAGTCTTGAAGGACTTCTTTCTAGCCGGAGTATAGTTGAACGGGCTGCTGATCATCCACACCAAGTACTTTCTTCGGACATTATCTTTGAACGGCTTGTTCAAGCACTTGTCTAGTGGCTGCAAAACAGGGGTCAGGCCTCCAGGGATAACTGCTACATCAATTTCCCGCTGGTTGAGATCTGCTTTCACTTCATCGGTCAAGTGAGTTCGGAATGAGTCCCACACTAACAGCAACTGTTCGTTATGAGGGGTCAGCGGCAAGCACTGGCGAATCCACTCCTTCACACCTGCCTCATCCATCCACCCTTTCTTGTGGAACGAAACACGGAGGGACTCCGGAACGATGAGATCTTTCGGACTCCGGACCCCTTTAAAGATGACCTTGGGTGGAAGTTTTGTTCCACCCGCAGCGATGGCAAGTGTAACAGTGAAGCTCCTCTTTTCTGCTCTGCAGGTTTTTACCGGAACCGTTCGGCTGTCAGTGAACTCCAGCGAACGCGTTGATGGAGGTTTGGAGCACATCGGTGTCTCATCCATGTTGTAAATCCTAGAAGTTCTGATACCAGCCAAGGGAGCCCTTCTGGTTGTGGCAAGATTTGTTTCACCGAATCGTTACTCTTGGATCACTTGGAAGAATTGTTTGTAAGCCATCCCCCCTATGATTTATTATTGCTACCGGGCATGACAAGATGGATTTCGAGACATGAAAGATGCTGGTGTGCAATTTCATGAAGGGATTCCAGAGTCAGACCATCTCAAGTCATGTTTTCCGAAGGATGGATTACTCGAGTTAGACAATCTGAAGGCAGAGGGAGGTGATGACAAAGCATTGCTAGACTTATTCACCAAACACTCTCATCATCAAAATATCACCGTGTTGTACTTGCGCCAAGAACATGTTTCCACCAGGGAAATATGCTAAGAGTATTTACAGGAATGCCCACTACATCATAGCCTTCAAAAATCCAAGAGATCAATTAGGGATAAAGAATTTACTGCTTCAAGCTTTTCCCACTTGCTGGCAAGACATGATGGACACGTATCAAAAAGTGGCTGAACGGCCGCTGGGTACACGGTCCTGGATTTACATCCAGTGATGACAGGAGACACATGTTTAGTCACCTCCTGACGCACAATGGATACCCGTGCTGACATCGAAGAAAGAGAGAGGATGTCTGATCATTGACTAAAATGGTATGTTAAATATCAGTTTAATCCACTTTGCTCATTTGAGCCCGCTATCTTGGGTGAAGGTCAACGAGAATCATGGGTGATCGTTCAACAGATATTTTTGGCCCCGTGGAAGATAATGATGAAAACATAGAAGAGGAAGGAGGTAGAAGAACAGGAGCCTGAAGAGGAACAGCAAGAAGAGGATAGTAGCAGCTCCAAAGAGGAAGAAGTGGATGACGATGAACCAGATCCATGGAGTCTGTTACGTCAAAAAGTCGTGGAAGATCTCAAAGAAACGTACCTGAAAGAAGTCCAGCAGTTCCTGGATAAGGGAAAATCCCAAAACTATGCCAAAAATGCTGCTTGCAATGTCCTCTTACCTGGTTAAGTAGCAGAAGGCTATGAAGGACTTTCTTGGAGCATCTAAAATGGACTCACCAAATCAAACAAGACGCAATATACCCGTAAAGTCATGAAGACTCTTTGACACTTTATTGAGGGAGACAACATGGATTTTGATGAAGCAGCCAAGTCAGCAGTGGGAAAACAGAAATTCCTGTTAACCGTCAAACGTCATGTAAGTTTTTCTTTTGCTGAAAAACCTTTAGAAAAAAGTCAGTCATACCAACATGAAGCAGAATCAACTCTTAAAAATAACTTTTGTAAGACCTGTGGTGCCCAAGACACAAAAATCCGACGATTTCCAAGAGAGTCATGAAAACGAAGCAGAAATTGTTGTGCTTGGAGTGGAAACAAAATTATAGGTATTTGTGATGTCATATTTGGTGAGCTCATTTTTGCGACTAAATAATTTCCTTCAAATTACTGAGTTTGCTTCAAGGATTTCCTGGCATTTATTGACTAGCCGATGTATAAAATAGATCAAGACCCTGATGTCTTATTTGGAAATGTCCAACTACAGCTGTGTAAGTTCGAACCATTGGAATCAGGCAACAATGCAGTCGATATAAACTTGAGTGGATCAGGCTTGTTGAGTGAACAAGATGGCATTACGATATCAACAACGAAAGAATTGACCACATGGATTGGTAAGCCTTTCAGAATATGTTGAAAACTGCTGTTCAAAGATCAGTACTAAAATACGAATAAAGTTCATCTTCAAGTCTGCCTTGTTTCATTTTGCAAAAGATGATGTTTACAATTTTCTTTCTGTCAGTATGAAAAGTTGATAAGCTCACCTAATAAATTATATATAAGCCCTTACTGAAAGCTGTTTTGGGCGAACTTTTAATGTTTAAACTCATCTTGTTTTTGTCACTTCACATAACATGTAGTTGCTTTTTTCGTTGTTAGAATGCTATGGGTTGCAGCGTTTTCACATGTTCAGAAATTTTTAGGGAAAAAGTTCATCAAGGTTAGGGAATTTTATTTTGCGTCAGGGAATTAACGTTGACATTTTGAAAGAAAATCAGATAAAATTAAAACATAACATTGCTGGAATCTCAAAGATTATTTTGCTAACAAAGAAGTAAATTTGTTGAAAATGTATCAGTCATAAATGGGTGGAAAGTATGGCTTTTAGGGGAGGCTGGAGGCTGCTACTGCATCTGACATTTTATTTTGTGATTATTTAGTCAGTCAGGGAAAAGTCAGAGATTTTTAAACCTGATAACTGTGGTAAGCATGATTTGTGGCAAACACTCTCATGACCAGTAGAAAGGTAAAAGGTAAAGTCTACATAAGTGCCAGGGCTTGAACCTGGACTGTTCGCTCCTGATTTGGGGGCACTAACCATGAGGCCACTGCGCCTCCCTCAATGACCAGTACTGTGGGATTATATATGTAAATTGCTTTTATTCATCCTTTGTGATACTATTCCCTGCATTTATAAGGGCTTACCTGTCCATTTAAAGTGTGTCAGAGTATTTTGATAAATTACTTACTTGCTCACTGAAGTATTATACATGTAGCTTTCTATGGCTATTCACAACACATCGGCTAAACATTAGTTAAACTTTATTATTTATAAACTAAATGATATACAGTACATGTACTAAAATGCAAAGATCCTGGTTTTGGTTTCCAAGTAAGCACTCTGGCCTCAATTAGAAACTAGACAGATGTTCAAAACAAACAATATTCTGACAGAACAGATAAGGGGTTATGACACACCCACCTCAACATGTTTCATACAAGGGCATACAAATCCAGACAGATAAGTAACTTCTTCAGTTTCAACTAAACATGCTCAAAGACAAATAATAGTTCTTTTAGGATTTAAAAAGAGATTAGTGACCTTGATAAATTCATTGCAAACTCCTAGTGGAGTAAATTCCATGTGAAAGCACTGTGGATGCTTGTTGTCTCTTTTTACATTGCAAAAAGATGAGAATTGAGGTATTATCATTTGTCTCATGATGAGGTCACTAGAGATATAGATCACAATGCAACAACTGCTCACTACTAGTCTTCATCAGGAAGTACCATTTATATCATGCAAGGGGGCTTGTGATTGTTGCATTTAATCCTTCTTTCCAGCAAAAAGTTGATTTATCAGCATGCTGATGAACAATGAAAATTTACACAACATTATGACATTACTTACAAAAATATATGACTGAGGCAATATCCACAATAAAATTCTCTTCCTAGATATTTAGCAGTGTTTTACCTTCGCCTTCAAAAAAGAAACAACAGAAACGAAAAAAATGGCTGAGGAAAGTGGCTCGGTTTCCCTTACACTAGCTATGGCCTTGACAAGGGTATTCCGGGTGAAATGACTTGTCCTCACTCAACAAAGTATCACCAAGGGTTGCAAGTGAGAGGTAAGAGAATATAGTCGTACTATGTTCTTGGTTTAGGCCTGTCAGTTATGAAATCCTAGATAAAAGCATTGCATACCATTTATGGCTTTAATTTGTATGTCTGTTTTAGAATGGCATCTTTCAGTTATCAGTCAAAGTTTGGGTTACACTGACATTAGTCTCCTTCAGGAGTCTGACTCCACTTTTCAGGCTAGTACCCCCATCCCTCTTCCTTAACATGGGAGTCCCCTCTGAATGCACTGAAACCAACCTGATACTTCATTGCAGCACTGAAGTTACGACTGAAAACAATCCTCAATACTCTTGTAAAAAGTATGTTTACATTTTGTTCAACTAATAACAATGTTGGTGCAGAAAATTGGTAATTCAAGATGATTTATTTAGGCATTTTTAAAGAATAAAGTCTTACATGTAATTAAGGTTATTTACAAATCATGATGGTGTGAAATCATGTTAAATGACAAAATCGACACTTTTCTATTTCCTTTTTTATTTCAACTAGACTAAGTTTAGAAAATGAGATTGTGAATCTAAAAAGTTAAACTTGATATAATAAAACATAGCAATAGTTTTATATACAGCGACTTTACCCTGGGCTTCACCTCGCTTTCTGCTCTTCACAATATCGTTCGCCAAACAAATGCATTCCATGTTAGTAGAGTGTTTGTCTCTAGGATGTCCGTTGTCAACACTTGGCTTTACGGCATATGGTACAGCTTCAAAGGTTTTTAGGCTTGAACTCGAGACCCTGCTTAGTGATTACAAAAGATACCGCTTCAAGAGGTTTCTGCTGAAATGTTTGCTGGTAATGCGAAGACGAGATGAAACTAGATGAAACAGTCGGTTAAAATCCCTTCTTGTGCCAATACTTTCCTCCTTTTATCAAAATGATCAATTCCCTATATCACTTCTTATCCTTTAAAGGGATGTAACAAGCTTACACCACAGATTTTTAAATGATTTCTACAATTAAAGCTGCACAAAATGCTCATATTTGCCCTAATACTTTGTTGTTCTGAATGGGGAGCTCACCAATTGTGACGTCACAAAATCCAGTTCCGACAATTTTCCAAAGTTTCCACGAACTGTTCTGTTTGTAAAATGAAGAAAAATACTGTTTTCAAGGTCGAATATCTTGGCAGCTTTTTGACTAAATCATGCAAAACTTTGGATTGATTATTTGGATTAGTATCTTTTATTTTAACTTATAATCAAACTAGGCCCAATTTTGTTGCATTTGACCTTTAAACACACTAATGCAAAAGAAGTTACTCCCTGATGATGATGACGAAGAGGAAATAGAAGAAGAGGTTGAAACCTGAATTAGCTATGTGACTCTTATGAGAGTGTGTGATTCTAGAGTTTTAGTCATTATTGTGAGGTGCCACACATGCAAGATGCATAATGTTCCAATCAACTGTCAGGGAATGACCAGAGGGTTGCCTGAAAAAAGGCCTCCCTCAAAAAACATTTTGCAAAAAACAGAGAGGGAGTCCTGGCCCAACAAAAAAGACATCGTGCAGAGAATGTTGAGACTCTCAAAACCTGTTGTAAAAGATGGTATGAAATTAACAAGGAACCACTCGCCAGAAGTCAGAGAGCCTATTGTCAACAGGGCTAGAAGCACATCAGAAATTACCAAGGATAATACTGTAAAAACAATCAACGAATATTGGAGAAGTTATGCCAAAAATAAGGAACGGATCAGGCAAAGACTTCGTGACCAAAAGCAAAGAAAAACAGACAAGAATATCATGTGTTTGAGGGCCTGGGATCAAGAGTCTGAGAAACTGGAAATGAGTCTAGCTCCAAGCATTACACAATGTGGAATACCAACAGCTGAGACTAGTTCTACAACAACAACTTGCGAGAAACCTTGAAAGTAGATGAGAAGCCCAGGATTAAAACCATGACAAAGGAGATTTGTACAGGCCAAGAAAAAGTTAAAATTAAAATCAGTTCTCCCTTCGGAGGTCATGTTATTATTATTCAATAAATGCTATAAAGACTCAGACTCTTTGTTTTGTTTATAACAATTTAATGACATTACTGTGGGGTATACCCCCATCACCCCTGATTCTCATTGGTTCTTAACCATGTGATATCGCATACCCCCATATCTCCATCTTCTCATTGGTTCTTAACCACGTGATGTTGCATACCCCATATTCCCCATCTTCACATTGGTTCTTATCCATGTGGAATTGTCTATTCTTTTGCAAATACCCATTTAGAAGTCAAACAGTCTTGAGAGAATTCATTTTACACGACAATGTTCAGCACACGTCTTCTTTTCTGAATGTAACATTCTTTCCTGTCTTGGTGGCTATGGAGTTAAATGATGAAGAGATGTGGGATGCCTTGGACTATGTTTGATTTAAGTGATTTTATTCTCGTCAACACCTGCTTATAATTCGAGCGGTCAAAGTAATATTATAGTGTTAGTAAATGAATTTAGATCTTTACTTCAAGCGAAAGGTTTGTTTGAAGTTCCTTTGATGTTATTCCCGGTTAAGAGACAATCTAAATACAAAGGAGGACATGTGGAGAAAGATCTGTTAATGAAACTGAACATTCCTTGTCTAAATCTGGAAACTTCAGGTTGTCCTAAGTAGGACAAACTCAAACACATCATTCCCAAGAAAAATTGTTACCCAGTTAAGGTTTTCCTGCCGATGACACTGCTCATCATTGTCCTGTCACTGAATGTCATGCTTTTTGGTATTGGTACAAAAGTTTCCATGCAAAACATGCAAACGAGTGATTACAAATAGTTTTTTATTTTGAATTCTGTGTGATCATTGACTTTCAGCGGTACCCCCTTCCTTTTTAATCTCCACAGATATATTTTGCTTTGTGAGCATTTTGTTCATTTAAAGGGAGGGGACTGGGGGAAGTAAATATTTTTAATTCATTCTGATTGGATACCGATGAGATCATCATCTTGACGTGCTTGGCAGTACCCTATATACAGTAGGTCAAACTCGGACCAAGGTCACTCAGTCTTCACCATGGTCGCTTGCAAGAGCAACTTCTGTGCATTTCAGGGCTGGACACTAAGTATTTTATTGATTTTTTAATGATAAACCCATGGAAATCTGTGTAAAAATACTGTAAGTATTTTATCGACTTTTATTGACTGTGTCGCCTTGGAAATCTGTGAGACCAATGCCAGGGCCTGTGTCAAGGCTGGTGGGCTGTTTTCCAACATGAAGTTACCCTCAGGTTTAATTGCGTCATGTTTGCCATCGTTGTTGTTAAATGTTTTAATCAGTCTACAGTTTCTATTTCGGACCCTTATCTGTCATCGTCTTTTCCAAAAGAAAGCCAAGGAAGCTGCAAATTAAATTTTGGACGACAAAAAGCTGTTATTGGATATCTGTAATTGGACACCCACATGATTGCACAGTGATTACCTGACAAATAGGTGCACAGAGAACCAATCACATTCGAGAATTTTGTTATAGATGTGATTATTGATAAAAAACATTAAAATGCTACAGTTGTAAGTATGGCATATAGGCACGTAAGGGGTGCAAGAGTTATTATTTTTTTTGTGAATTAAAAGCCCCTGGATGCAGCAGCACTCAGTGCACTCTTCTTAACAGTTATAACAAGGTTAATCCAACAAGTTTGTTTGGTCATGATGTACAGCAAAAAAAAAAGTTAGAATTTATTTCACCTTAGGAAATGTGATTTCAAGCGTACTTTTACCAAGGTTTGATTTTAACAGTCGATAGGTGGCTTTGTTTTTCAGAACTACGTGGAGCTGTTACCAGCAAGGCAGTTAAACATCATGCAGTCTGCAAATAGTAGCTAACAGTGAATGGCACATTCATGTTGATTCTGGATAATTTTTCTGACTCATTTTATGACAAGAACCAATTAAATTACAACATCATTACACGATAGTATGGTCTTATTCTGTTACCAGCAATGATTGTAGTTTTTTCGGTTTTGATATTCCATGAAACTTTTTCAAATTGATACCAATTTCAAATTAACAAATAAAGAATACAATAATTTCCCCACATGTTCAGTTGAATTTTCAAACCAAACTTTATTTTCCAAACGAATAAAAGTGGCATCAGCCGTGCTCTGTTCTCTGATAAAGCACGCTAAAATAAGCCAATCACAATCCTTGTTAGAATTGTTCAAATTATTTGATTGGCTAACGAAGCGACAGCTGTCAATCACAAACTGAACTTCAGCTAAGCTTTCAATTTTGAGTAGTTTCAAGCGGCTTTCAAGAGAAGAACGATGCCTTGAAGTAAAGTCCGCTTTTTAGTTAATTTTCAAATAAGAATCTAAAGGCAGGTAAAGGTTTGTAGTCCAGAGGAATCTGGCCATATTGTGGCTCATGAAAACATGCACTTTTCCAATGGAAATTAGGAAACCAGGAGCTCAAAGCTTGCGGATGAAAATGCGAAATGCTGAGTTGAATTAGAAGGAAGCTACAGTTATTCATGGCTTGCAGCCGCTTGCAGTAAGATTGCCCGAACTAGGCATAAGCGTAAAAGTTAGACAGCCTAAACTGCTCCCACTGGTTCTACTCCGACCACAGAGGAGAATATCTAGAGCAAGCTTTGAGCTGACCACTCTCGGTTCACTTCGCTGAGATGACCAGAGAACGAGTGTTACGACACTGCATGTAAGTGTTGTTTTGAGCAATTGAGCATTTTTACAAAAATAAAGCTTCTCATCATAAACAGAGATAGCTCAATTGTTGTTTTGTGTCGTTGGTTTACTTCTTAAGTATAATTTCCGCCTTTGTAAATATAATTTATTTTATCGAAGCACTGGCTAGATTGAGAATTTGTTTATTTTGCCGTGTTTTGTTGGCTGGAATCTAGCAAAACTTGTTCTTGTAGTACAGTTTTCACACTACTGTTGCTAACAATGGTCTCCATGAGCCATATTTACTGTAGACATAGAGCTCATTTCCATCACGTTTGTCTTAATCACAGGGGATGTTTAATTTGGGTCAAATTTGTCAAAATTCCAAAGCAAAAATTTGAAAGCCAGCTTACTGTCATCAACCCTTGTTCTGTTCTCTGATAAAGCATGCGGTTTCCGCCAATCAGAGCGCATGTTATATGAAAACTTTATTATAAACTCATTTAAACAAGAAGACAATATTGAAGGTAAAGAGCGTTACCTGACTGAAGACTTGAAACAACCAGACACATGAAAAACTGTATACATTTTACAAGATGCCGTGAAATCTGTAGACTGGAAAGTTTCCCCATCCCATTACCCTGCTCAACACCTGAGCCTTTTTGGTTACAAAAAGTCAGTTACAAAAAGACGTAAGTTTACCTCTTTGAAGTACGCAAGGAATCTGTTTCAAAACCACCGTGTCACCTCAAAGTCCAACCTAATTAATTTGCGGTTTAACTTGCTGCCATGGAGTCTTCAGGAATATTAGAAGAGTGTTAACTACTCTGGATGGCAAAAGTTTTATTGCTTGAACACACACACTAATAATGAATGAAATGCCGAGCTAAACCTACAAGTTTTTATACTTATGTAAATCTTAGAAAGTTCCAGAAGTGTCTCTGCATATATTTGGGCTTGCGGGACAATGCATACTAATTATCAAACACTCTGCATTACAACTATGCCTGAAAGGTGACAGAATGAATAGAACTACATAAGCTGATTATGCAACATCTCCCCTCTAATCGAAAATAGCTTAAGGGCTTAACTGAAATGCTGAAACTAATTAAATTGTCTCTATGAGTCTTTTAGGTCTTGTAATCACATGTCTTGGTTGTTCACTGCTAGTGCTCTCGTCATGCTTTACACTCTCGGAAGGTATCGGAACAGTCTCTTGAGATGGACGAGTGAAGCGACAATTTCTCACTAACTGGGCTCCATTAGTAGTTTCGACACTGTACGATCTCGGTTGAGACGCTACTGGCATTTTGGTAACGGTTGGTGGGGTCCATTGGTTACACTGGGGGTGAACTTGTACGTACACTCTCTGATTCTGTGGCAGTGAAGGTAGATCCCTTGCAGTCTTGTTGTAGTGCTCGCACATTTTGTCCTTGTTTTTCACCATTTGCTCTCAGACAACCTGACAATGGGGATTCTGGATAGGGGATCTGGTTGGAAGTAATGCTCTGTACCTTCGTCCATTCAATAGCTCTGCAGGTGACGGTATGCTGGTAGTAAGGGGTGTGGCTCTGTAGA
>Ga0099804_1180483_pt1 | contig 12229 bp, 18 predicted proteins | sample OrbCnscriptome_FD_81150 | JGI IMG/M metagenome (GOLD analysis project Ga0099804, IMG submission 81150) | Coral microbial communities from Puerto Morelos, Mexico - Orbicella C A metatranscriptome (Eukaryote Community Metatranscriptome) | ecosystem: Host-associated > Invertebrates > Cnidaria >...
GCAAGTCTTATGAATTACAGTATTATTACTTGAAGTTAAAAAAAACATCTAAAAATTTCATTGTTTCGACAGTGAAGTGCACCAAGACACATTTTCAAAATTGTCGATTTTCATGTTGTTCAAGTTACTGAAGTAAACAGCACCAATGCCATGAAAAGGGAGGGATTTAAGCACTGCATGAACCACATACAAGATCATGGGGGGGCAAATTACAGTTGTTGCCACTGATTGCCATGTTGGTATCAGGGCAGACATGAAGCAAAATTTCCCTGAAATTGATCATCAGTTTGATGTTTGGCATCTGGCCAAAAGTATTACTAAAAACCTGACAGAAAATTCAAAGAAGAAAGACTGTGGCAACCTATCACCTTGGATCGAATCCATTTCGAATCATCTTTGGTGGTGTGCAGAAACATGTGAGGGGAACAAGGAGCTGCTGAGGGAGAAGTGGATATCCATTGTGCACCATACTGCTGACATCCACTCCTGGGACTTCGCAGACATCTATCATGATAGTCCTCATCCACCCATCCCTCAAGATGAAGCAAGAAAAAAGAGGTGGTTGCGACCAGGCTCCGCAGCCCACGATGCACTAGGGGAGGTTGTTTTTCATAAAAACCTCTTGAAGGATATTCAGCTATTGTCATTGTGCTGTCACACTGGAAATTTGGAGGTGTACCACTGTGTCTAAACTAGGTACGTCCCCAAACTTCAACATTTCTCATACAAGGGTATGGTTGCACGCACCCAGCTGGCAGCCCTGGATCACAATGCAAACACTGGAAGACAGCAGGCCACTCTGCCAAGGGGTGCCAACCAAGGTGAGCTTCAGTACAACCTTGTCTTTCCAAAACACACAAAAGAGCAGGTGGCAAAACCAATTATGGACAAGCAGAGATTATCTGAACCCTATTCTGGATACCATTGTTGACAAAAAAAGGCAAAAGGACAGTGTCTAAGAGTGCACCTACCACTACATGCTCTTTTCCAAACTGAACTGCAACAAGACAGTTTGCCTCTCCTCATACTAGAAAAAATGCAAGAGGTCGCAATCACTTTCATTGAAGTCTACATACAATTTGTTGGAATTACAGCAGGACAGGAAACCAGAATGGTCAAGTCTGACTGTCACTAAGCAGTTAACCAACCAAAACTCCATCACCTAGACAATGACAATGAAAGGCTACAACAGTTTGCAGCAGCCCAACCCGGACGAATCACAGTAAATGTCAGGGAGTTATTTAATTTAACTCCAAAATTGGAGTTAAAATTCTAGGCACAGGATAACTCCTTTTTGAAAGTTATTTTAACTCCAAATGTGGGGTTAAAATAACTATGAGGCTGGGGTTATTTTTACTCTTCATGGAATTATTTTTACCCAATAACTGGAGTTAAAATACTTCCTGACAGCGTTTGAGTATTTTAATCTTTGGTCAGAAATGCAAAACAATTTTATACCATGTTGTGGGTTTCCAATTCACAAATTGGCCTGATTACTGATATTTTTGTAATTTCTTCTCTTGCACGATGTTTTTTTGTGACATCCTGATTCCTTCTTTATTTGCTATTTCAGGAAGGTGGTCATGAATTCTTGCCTTTACATGGCAATCATTTTACCATTTTTGTACGTGGAAATACACAACATGGTGCAGTTGGCCACCAGGGTCACTTACATTACCTGTGATCACCCTGCAGTTTCACACCTGTGAGCATGTCACAAAAGTTACTGAATCTGAGGAAGGAATGGAATATGAAATGCCTGATTTCCTAGTGGATTTTTTGCTGCAAGAAATTTTCGAGAATGCACATACTTGCAGCAAACACCTTTGCAAGCAATGGAAACTAAGACCAGTATCTTGGAACAAAATTCCATTTCCACTATCAACAACCCAGAATGAAATATTCTTCACTTTGGAAAATGTCTTAAGTAGTGTGCTATGCTAAAAATTAAGCCTCATTTCTCCTTCCCCTTGCCTTCCCCTTGCCTTCCTGCATACTAATTTGGATTTCCTGCATATTAATAAGTGTCTAGGTTTACTAATAAGCGTCACTCCTGTACAATGAAAACAAAAGGCTTGCCCAGACATGCCCGCCAATAGTTAACACAAATTGGTGTATTCCAAACTCTATTACGTTTTCAAAATAAAAACGCACTTTCCGTTGGTAGCATCACTCTTGCAATTTGTTTGCTGGGAAAAAAATTTTTTGCTATCTGCCATATTCTTTAAAACACTGCTTAAATCATGCAAGTTGAATCAAACACCACGCCTTTCTTGACAGTACAAAGTGGAACAAGTGCATCAACAACGGGCAGTCTGTCTTATCGGCCATGTTTTTCAGCTAACGCATGCCACCATACCAGATGCACTGATCCAAGAAAAAGTACCTCACTGCAATGGCTGCACCATTCAACATCCCAGTCAAAGACAGTACTCATGCCTATTGATGGATAGTGAAGATGCTTGGTTTTATTTCCGAGATATTGCGGTGGAGAAAATGAACCTCAATGATGACCTGAAGATCGCTGGTAGTGTGTGTAATACTCTTGGATTTAAGTTAGGCAAATCCTTGGAAGCATATGCGAGTGATCTCGCAAAGATGCCTTGGCCCAGTCTATATCTTACCTCCCCTGAAATGAATAGCTTTGGTGAGATCGCTGAAGCGAAGCAACTGCAAGATCTAATTTTGCATTTTGGCAAGAGCAAAACATTGATATGTTTGAGGATGGTATCTCGGTTCCTGGCCTCACCCTCAAGTACCTGTTCTTGTTCTTGGATGAGCAAACTTATTTCAGTCTCTTTGATCAGGCTAGCAGTGACCAGTATCACTCAATCAAAGACAACAACACTGGAGGAACTTCAATTATCCTCCATCGCCATCACGAAGCCAGCAAAACAAGAAAAAGGGAGGCTCAGAAGGCAGACTGTCAAGTTGTGTGAGAAAATCGTGGGATATGATGCCAATACCTTGTACCTTTGGGCCATCATGCAAGATATTCCCACCGGTAGTTATACAAGATGCCAGGCAGGGAACGAGTTCAAACCGAAAAGTTCCATACAGATGGTGATCGAGTGATTGGAATGGCTCTCTTACAAAGAGAGAATCCATATTCGTCACCAACTCAACAACACTGAAAAACGTATTGGTGATCAAAAACTCCCTGTGGACAGGTTCAACGCCCAGATGCAAATGGTCTATCAGTTTCACGCTTGTTACTGGCACGGTCATGACTGCGAACTTACCCATGGAAAAGAATTAAACGAAAAACAAAAGAAACCCAAGGCAGAGTTGTTAGAGGAAACCAGAGCCACCACCAGTAGTATAGGAGTTGGTGGTACCAGCTCAGTCTGAGACTGACCCATTACCAGCCCAACTCTATACTACTCTCATCATGTGTAACCCATGCAGTGTTGATTATTTTTGTAAAACTGTTTTTATTTCGATTCTATACTACTCTAATAGTGTAAATTATTTTTTGTGAACTTTTACCCGTCTGTGTTTGCATTTGTCTTTGTCATTTCTCAGAAAGACGGGAAGTCTATGATCTCATACCGCCGGGACTTTCCCTCGGAAATGAGTCATGAGACAGTCATATGATTTTTTTTCTAATAATCAGAATTATACCCATAAAATTTTCCAACTGATAATTTTTCTGATAAAAAAGTGGTTTTTGATAAAACCCCATCTTATTATCACAATGCCCTCAAACAGAATTGATTGATTGATTGATCAATCGATGAGTTGACAATGCATTTTCAAAATGTTTGTGACAAGATACAAGATTCTATTGTTACATCGAAAGCAGATGGGATCAACTCAGGAATTCAGTTTTGACATCAACAGAGAAATTTATGGTTTGAATTCCATGAAGCTACATTCTACTTCTCAAGCTATTGATCGCTATTCACTTGTCCTACAAGAATACGAGAAGATGCTTGCTTATGACAAATCAAGATGTAATCTTGTTGAAAAGATTAAGAAAACCAATGAGATGAAAAAGGTGAAAGACAGCTTGAAGAATATACGACATGCAAGCAACTCAAAGAGTAATCCTTACCAAAAGGACCCTGATGGTGATGAACATTGAACTTTTGTGAGTAAGACTTTGAACTCTTCATATTTTATAATGCCCGTAAGCATATGATTCTGTACCATTGTTCAATATGTATCGTTTATCATCGAAGCATGATAGACACTTTGTTGAGCTCATAACTACCAAGTTGATGATTGTCACTCCTAATGGTTTTCACTGTGTGATGCATTTGCTTATTATTGAACAGTGTTTTTTTTATAGTCTTCATGTTTGATATCTTTTTTGATTACAATCTTTGATACCTTTTGCAGTTTTACAATTTTCATTATTATCTTTGATCTACGAGTACATTTTACTTCTCAAACCAATAAATTCTTTTATCACTGAACCAGCTGCTTCATCTTTGAATTTATTTGTTTTGTAGTGGAATTTATTATTTTCAGGGTAATCGCTGTTATCGAATTTGTCTGTCATTCCAAAAGTCTTCATGCACGTCTTTTGTTTCGATTTCATATGTCAGGCTGTCTGTGTTGGTGAATAGTAGCTTGACGTTGTCATTATATTTATCTACCATGTAATTATAATGGAAAACGTACATCAACGTCTTACTGAGATCTAAAATGCACATACCAACATATGCTGGCTTATTCAAAGTTAGTGTTTAATCTTGTGTACGGCTACCAGATTTGCGTTGAAAATTTTTGATGAGACATAAGTTGGTGTCAATGTCATTTTTAACAATTTCTCCTTGCTTGTCACCAGTCTGACATCAACTCTTTTACGGATATTTTCCCTTGTCTTTCCGAATACCAAATTATTCACTAGTTTGAAGAAGTCTTTTCAAAGTGAATTTTTCACCTGTTTTCTTTTCTGCTTATTGAAATCGATGTATTTTTTTCAAACGAGGAGATTGATTGAATTCTAATGCTCTGTGTACTTTTTCAGTTTCAGTCCGAGATCTATATACAACTGTAGATTCTAGTAGTGCAGAACATATTCGTGTTTATCATTCAAAGTTGGAATTAATTTATACTCAACCTCGATTGATATATTGTATTTATTCTTGATTTTTTTGACAATACTCTGGAGCATATTCATCAGTCACTGTTACTTTTTCAGGTCCAAGAGGGTAATCATTGTGGAGATCGTGTAGTTCTTTTGGATATTCTAAATCGACTTCTAAAATTAATCCTTTTTTACTATCGTCTTTGCACTCAGCTAAGTTGATGTTGTTGATTTCTATTTTCAGTTAACCATCTGAAACCGCCAGTTGGTAAGTACTGACTCACTGCCCAACCGTATAAATTATTAGTGTCAAGATACATGATAAACTTTGACGGCTTCTTTTTAACATATGTCTTCATATATTTATTATATGCTTGCCCATATTGGTTTGCAATATACGAAGTACCACCATGCTTACTTTTCTCGATGAATTGGTACATATCAACATCAATCATACCCTCTAATATGATGTTCATCATTTTCAGCATTGCATCTCAAGATAATCCAGGGCTTGTGAAGTAGTGAATGGGATCTAATTTAAAGTATTGTAGACAAAACTGTCTAAAATTTTCAAACACATCAGCTAATAATATGTCTGTTATCAGATACCATTGCATTGTATTGTGGGTGGCCAGAAACACATTTGCAAGTGTTGTTGTTGTTTATTTGGGCCCAGTTGTTTAAAACTGCGATTAGCGCTAATCCACACATAAAAAAATTACAACAAAATGCCTGACTTGTTGTTTGACAGTGTTGGTGTTGATGGGCAAAGAAAAAGGAAGCAAAGACAGTTTGGGAGCATTGGGTTCATGATAGATGGATATACAGACGAGGAATTAAGAGCAAGGTATCGCTTTGGAAAGGAGTCTATACAGTATACTACCGACCTTTTAGCAGATAATTTTCATCGTAAAACCAACCGAAATTACCCTCTCTCCGCTCTCCAACAAGTCCTTATTGCTTTGAGCTTCTACATAAGTGGTAGCTTCCTTCAAGTGGTGGGAGACACTGTTGGTGTTAAAGTGCCTATGAACCCAAAAATTATTTTTGGCTTAAACAAATTTTTGTATAATTCTGAGCAAAATGGCGCAAAAATTTTTGCTTTTGGTTAAAACCGGAATTTTCTATGAATTTTTAAAGTGGCGGAAAATCTAGATTTTATAACTCATTGCCAAGCCACAGAACTTGTAGAAAGGGAATGGGTCGAGTGTAATTTGTGACGTAAAACCTGGACTATGATTTTCGCATGTTGCAGCATGTTGTGATTTTGATCGTAGCTGACCAGTACCGAAGCAATATGCCTGAGAGATGTGTTGTTTTTGGTTGTAGCAATGTTCGAAACAAAGAGAAAGGGATACTGCTTCATCCCATACCTTTTTACGGTAAAGCCGACTCCGAAAAGCAGGGGCGAAGGAGAAAGTGGATTGATTTTGTAAAATCAAAACGCGCGCATTGGGAACTCAGCGAACATTTGGCGGTGTGCTCTGAGCACTTCTCAGAGGAAGCATACACAAACTGATTTGCCAATGCTCTGGTTCGGAGGCTCAAGAGGGACGAAATCAGCGCTTGCGTTTTTCCAACAAAGCATGCTTGTTGTGTTTCAAGCAACAAAGCCGCAGATGAATCCGAAAGCGAACGAAGCAAACGAAAGGTGAGATAGTTTTCAGTATCAGTCAGTCTACCTGTCAAAACGACCTGAGGTTTTTTATCGTTGATTGAGATTGTTTCTTTTATTTTCCTTTTCATTAACGTTTGCGCAGAGTACTGTATGTTCAAGTACAAATACTAACTGCGACCTGTCTACATCATTTCAGAGACGGAAAGATGCAATGGAAAGTGCCAGTACAAGTGCTTATCAGCCTAAGTCTAAGCGTCAGAGAAAGAGCAAGAAATTAACCCCTTCTTCTCCACTGCTGTCCACTCAGGAAGAACCAGAGCACGTTGTTGAGGCAATGGACGTTTCTGGTCCTGTAGACAGGCAGACAGGGTTAAAGCCTGGATGCTGAGTAATGCACGTAAGCTTGGCGTCTTCAGGAAGGTCTTAAAGCACCAGGTCGCTAGTCAGAGTTTTCACGCATCCCTCCAGCTCACAACAGCAGTAACACTCGCTGATATTTTGCAAAAACTGAAGGTCACAATTTCCACACTGACACCTGCAAATGAAATTCACATGGAAATAATATTTAGGGCATGAAAATGTAGATGTAACAATTTGGATGTTGACAACAACAAACTCACACTTGTTGACTGCAACAATGGGAGTGCGATTATCGTAGCAACTTATCAATTTCGCACTTTTTCTGTACCATTAAGGCACTTTTGGAGCATCTTCTCTAGCGCCTCTTCCTCCTTTCTGTCCTTTCGAACAACGCTAACCATTCTTCGTCCGCTAGCGGATCGTCGGCATATGCCTCTTACGTGCCTTCCTCGTCACTAGTCATGTAGCTCGAGTTTGGCGAACCTTTGACTTCCAACTCGTAATCTTCCATTTCTGCGACTTCAGAATCCGAACTAGAGGACAAACTGAAGTCATTCGAAGCCATTTCTTGATCAACGTGTATGCTAATTACAAATGTTGGCCGAATAAAAATTGTTTTCCCCCACATACAACGAAAACTACGTCTCCGCTTTTGTTGTTTTGTCTCTGTTATTGCTTTCTTTTCCCTGTTGCTAATGTCCGGGTTTTACGTCACTTGTCCCAGTCTCCCTTTTACCCGGTTGTGGGGCAGACAAACCCGGAATTCAAAAATTCATAAAAAAATTCCGGTTTTGACCAAAAACAAAATTTTTTTGCCATTTTACTCAGAAATATACAAAGATTTATATGAACCAAAAATAATTTTTGGGTTTATAGGCACTTTAACAAGTTGACAGTGTCAAGAGTGGTGGAACTTGTCGCTAGACAACAAGCACATATCAAGTGGCCAAGACAACAGCAAGAGCTAGGCAATTTAAAAATGGCCTTCTACCAGCGAGGAGGATTTCCTTGCATGATCAGATGCATCGATGGCATGCATATCTGAATCCAAGCGCCTAACAAAGACGAGAAAAGCTATGTGAACAGTAAAGGTTTCCACTCCATCAATGTCCAAGGCATTTGTAACCACGAAGGTAATCAACGTTTTTAAAATAATTTCTTACAACTTGGTTGACTGTTGTATTTGCAGATAAAAACGACTTTTGTAACATTCATGTAACACACAATCTACTATACCTACCTGTTCAAGTAAGATTACCCAGTAGCAACAGGATGTAGACAAAGTGATCTATTACTGGATAGACTTCAAAATTTTGTCACATTCACACTGATTGGCTGCAGTGAGTGCTTCACCAAAATAAAATGCCTTAGCAGCTTACCTTACATGATACTATTGCTTGCCTTCATTTCAGGTTTGTTTACTAACATTGTAGCTCAAGTGAGTTGACATTTTGAGCATTAAGACTTGACTTTTGCAATTAAGTTTTCATGGTCAGGTTAAATTATTGTTGTAATCTACATGGCTTCAAAATACAATAAGATTACATTTATGTTTTATGTTCAACACAACCAAGGGACAGGGGGTTATTCCAGCTTCAAAGTGACAGTGGAGGACAAAAAAGCTCTTCAATTTGAGTTCAAGACAAGTGCTATGACTTAGGGTATAGAAATCATTTTTGTTCACTATATAGCCAAAGCAAGAGTTATTATCATACACAAATACTGCTCACTGCTGTTTGTGAAAAGTTCGCATTTTATTATTCTGTAAAGACGTAGAATATTAATAAATAACTTAACCACTCTTATGTTGTTTTATTTATATAATTCACTGACTAATAAAGGCATCTTAAGTATTTCAATACATTTTATCTAGATCTGGGGGTACTCCGAGGAAAATTGGGAGAGGGTGTGCAGTTTACTTCCCAAAACCCTTATCCTATTTATGACCAAAATCTGTGATTTTCAATACCCTATTTATGACCTGACCCTAAATCAATACCCTGTTTCAGACCTCCCTTATACTTAGTTCCTAGTTCAGACCGATGTTAAAGGCATCGTGAAGGGTTTTCATTGATTGGTCTTATCCATAATGATGAAAAAGTAGTTTCTTCTAAAAAAACATGTCAAATTCAAGACTAGAGTCTCATCAGGTTCATCACATCCAAAGAATAATAGGGTTCAAGGAGACCAAGTGCTCATCCATATCCACCTTCACCTCCTCCATGAGCTATATCCACTTCCACCCAAGGTTTTCCTCCTCAGAGCCACTTTCCCCCTATCCAGAGTTCCCTTGTTCTCCACAAATGGCTACATACAGCAGAAAGGAAGATGAGGACAGCCAAAGTGGTAGTGAATGTCAAATTTTAAACAGTCCAATTAAATGTCATATAAACATGTTTGGCCACCTATGGACTAAGTTACACTATTTTAGGGTTCTTCCCTGTTTATCAAATAGGAATTCCAATTTGAAATCTGAACTGGTGTGCTACATGTATCTTGTTTCTTGATAGTCTTGATAACTTACTAGATTAATTCCCTACAATTTCTCAGCCAAATGCTTGACCTTGTAACTGGGAAGCTGCATAAACATGGGCACAAAGCAAAATTAATGGTGTTTCCCCATTACACCTGGGATAAATTTGAAGATCTCCTGGCACAAATTATGGTTGAGGAAGATGCCTAGACCTATTTGATGAAATGATGCCATTTTTTGCCACCAAGAATATGTACTCGTCAACAAAACTGCAAATATTTGAAAACGACTATCAGCATTTCCTTCAAATGGTCTCTGGCAAAGCAAAATCGCGTGAAACAGGTATTAGCCGTTTTTATGCTAGGGACGTTAATGTCGTCTTGGACATTAAAGGGCATGTAAACCCAAAAAATGCTATTTTGGAGACCACATAGTCTTTTAGTACATAAATGACATCTGCCAAATCTGAAGATCTTTTGTTCACTTTAACCCATTTTTATGTTGAAAATCCCTAAACATCCGCCATCTTGAATTGCACAATTTTGCAAATGACGTCATGGGTGGACTAAGTTTACAGGAAGTCAAAGGTCTCTCTTGAACATGTTGTGAAATATACAAATGTTTACATAGTTTCTTTTGGAAAATACCACATCTCCATATGGTAAAACACTGTGTCGTTCAGTTTTGCAGTAATTTGAACAAAACAGGCCATACTATTCATAAGTTTCCAAGGGGCAGCAGTGTTCAAGTGAAAAGGGCCGATTTCGTAGAGCCAACAAAGCATTTAGTTATTTGCAACATTCATTTTTCTCTGGATTGTCACGAAAAAAGTTTCAAGGTGGAAATGGGGCTGACAAAGCAAAGTTTGTTACTTTCTGGTGCTGTATGAACAACACAGTCTCCAGCAGCAACAAATTCTTGTGACACAAGATCCTTGTGTCATTCTTTGAACAACAGTTTATACACCACTGTGGTAGAAATAATTTAACCAGAGATATTGCTAGCAAAGTGCAGTTGGTAAATATAGCATACACTTTAATCATTGTCAAGTATGCAAGAAATATAAAGACTTAAAGCGAAATTATGATGCAATAAAACACTTAAAAGTAGAACTGCTGTAGTAAGCAGTTAGAGCGGGACTATGATATAATAAACAGAGGTTGAAACTTAGATCTGGAGACCCATTTCATTCATTTCAAAAAGAATGTTCAAACCTCTTGCCGATCTTCTCAAAAAACTTTAGACCCCTTTGTGGAGAACTTTAGACTCCCTGGCTCAGGAGACTTGGGCAACCACTCCCCGTGTTCTTGACGTAAAATAAATTACCTTACCTTACCTTACCTATTGTCTCCAAAAATGTGTGATACATTAGTCGAGGGGTTGTTGAAGCTGAAGCAGCAAAAGACAGACTCAGCTGTGTAGAACAGTTGCTCAGTGCCATCATGCAGCATGCTTCATGCTTGGGCAAACAACCTCGAATTTGCATATCCACACTTGTGTTGTGAACTGTGGCTAAAAGCCGAGATTCCAACCCACACAAGTGTTCTTCAGCAAATTATTTACCTGACTCTTAGATCTGATATTCGAGAAAAATAGTTTCTGCAAGAACTTGGCACAATTTTTTTTCTAGAATCTCTACTGTTAGAGTCAAGTAAATAATTTTCTCCAGAACCCTCATTATAAATTTTGGCCCAATATTGTTACTGCCCTTTCTCCACTGAGCCAAGTCATACGAGAGGGTCAGGTATTTGTTTGTAGCAACATTCCTCAAATTTGCCAAATACCTAAAAATTATGTTTGGTGAAGGAAGTCTTCATTGCTATATTCTCAATTCATCGTTTTGCAGTTGAGGTATTTTAAATGAATTGTTAATTTCTGCTACAATCACCAAGTATCCAGATAACTTTAAAGGATTGTCTCAGTTTTATATTACAGTGAAAGTAAAGACAACAGAGGAGGTGATGAACAACAGGCCTCCACCTGGATTACTTGATCCTTCCTTGGCTGCAGAATACAAGGCAATAATCTTGGCTCTTGTCATTTTGGACCTTTGTGGTTCCTTTAATTTGACTATTTGTAACAATTTGAACTGTTGTAATGTAATATTTAATGATGATCACTGGGATCTTAGGAGTGGCATTTTATGTGACTGTTCATGGCCCATTACCTCCTGGGGACATTGGATAAAGTCAAATTCAGGTTCATAGGTCAAGTTCCCATGACCAAATAAAAATAAACCAATCACAAATCCAGATAATACCTTCCTGTAATTTCCTATCATGAGTCTAGACAATTTTGATGTTCAAAAAGGAAATAGTGTAGTTAATAATGTATGGAGTATTCTACTAGTTCTCCAATCACTAGACGTGAAAGAGGTTAATATCTAAAAGCTGCAGGAGGATTGTGTTTAAACACGAAGGTGTGCTTTATAAGGAAGTCTTCCCTGGGAAGACCGAGGCTCATTTGTCAGTCACCGTTGACCTGTGTGGGTCAAATTCAAAATGGCGGGTGATTTGAATACACAAAAGGTAAGCTGTAAGAGAATTAATGTGTCTTTGCTGTCTTTACTTGCCATAAAATGAAATATCTTTATCTATAACAAAGTAGTACTTCACAGATTCCTATTTTATTGGATGAATCTCTAATCGAGGAGCTTACCAATTGGCCTACCAAGAACAACAGGGAGATTGTCCATGTAGAGAAACCACGAAAGAAAAAATCAACGCCAGGTTAGTTTGCT
>Ga0099804_1108048_pt1 | contig 12220 bp, 14 predicted proteins | sample OrbCnscriptome_FD_81150 | JGI IMG/M metagenome (GOLD analysis project Ga0099804, IMG submission 81150) | Coral microbial communities from Puerto Morelos, Mexico - Orbicella C A metatranscriptome (Eukaryote Community Metatranscriptome) | ecosystem: Host-associated > Invertebrates > Cnidaria >...
AGCTACTCTGGTAATTGAAAATATCACCTTTCTAGATAGTACAACCTTCCAGTGCATTCTAAGAGGAGAACGATCTGCAGGTCTTCAAGATCAGATCAGCACCATCAGGCTTATTGTGACAGGTATGGTTTGATGCTATCATTTAAGACTCCTTCTGTAGGGAAAAAAGTAGGAGTAAGTACCTGTACGAAAATTCTGAGCAAGACACGGGCAAGGTTCTGGCCATAAAATATCATGCTAATGAGCGAGACAGAACATGATGATAATCAGGCTGACAGGACCGATAAAACTTAAACGATAAATGAACACGAAAGGAGCGAGACATTTGTACTGCCCCAAGATCTGGGCAAGAAACCAGTGAAATCAGGGCCATAACATAGTCATGCTAATGAACAAGACAGGATGTAACGGCCGATAAATGTTAGCCCTTGTTGCCACCAAAGAATTAGGGAAGGTCAAAACATAGACTTGTCCAACTGTTCTATTTTCTTTACGGTCTCTCAACCTTGTGGTCGACCAGTTTCTACATATCGCATGACTGTGACTGACTGTGGGGGTGGGGTGACCCCTACATACTCCCCCTCTAAAATGAGATGCATTGCTACAGCTTCCTACATCCTAGCAACAAAAACTACTTTGAAGGGTGATCAGGTCTTCACACTCGAAATCTACCTGCTAATAAGATAACAAGTAATGTCTAATTACCAGCTACAGTGTTCTTGCACAGTCTCTAAATTGCTTAACAATTTATCACTGAACAAGTCTCTGTTTTTCTTTGAGAAACAAAACATGATACCAATGTGTTAATAGCTCAATCAAGTCCAAAAAAGTTCAATGAGTTCAAGTCTAACACAGACAATCTTGAAGTTTTCTTGAATAGTGGCACATACTGGTAAATGTTTTGGGGGCACAAATGGTACAGACGCTAAGTGCACTGGTGTATGATAAGGTATCATCCAATGATTGTGCATGGCTAAGGTTCCGTAAGGTGTAACAGGAAACCATGGTGAAGAAACAGAAACACTAGCAGTTGTCACTGGAGTACTCAAAGTACAAATTGGGTGGTATCTTGGATTTCCAAGATGATCATAACGTAGAATATTTGGTGGAGAGCAGTTTCGCACAGGATGAGATCCTCCTGGCTCTTGTTATATTACGGGTTCCTGCTCTGTTTCGAGTCAGATGGAGAACAGTCTTCTGTCACTGACGTGTCCTCACCATATTCTGACAAATCCTCCATACTTTCAGGCAACAAATCTTCTTGGGCACCATCCATTTGCTCTTGTCCACGATTGTCTGCTCTGTTGTTGGTGTTGACAACATTTCCAACTCAGTGGGTGAGAGGCCAGGTAGCTTCCCATCGTCCCCACTGTCACTACCATGCTGATGAACCTCTCTTCCTTGGTTAGTAGGGACTGACATTCTCCTCTCTTTGGGACGCTGAGGGACAGGTTTTGACAAATCGCTTTGTAGGAAGTCACAAGGCAACAGAAGGTTTCTGTGGAGTATTCTTGATTTGCCTTTCCGGCCTTCTGGTGTTACTTCAAATACAGGTAGGTCTCCCTTTCACTCCACTATGAGATGTACTTCTTGCTCCCAATTAGACCTAAGTTTCCCAGGACCACAGTGCTCTGAGAGGTTACATACGAACACTCAGGCAGCTGGCTGTAAACTGAAGAACCATACTTTTCAATCATATTGCTTCTTTCCATCGTCTACTGACTTGGAGGTATTCTGCCTGGCCAGTTCATGGACATCTTTCATTGCAACTTTCCATTTCTCTGTGTACTCTGTATGATTCATACGAGTGTCTCCATGTGGAAGTCCAAACATTAGGTCAACTGGGAGGTGTGGTGAGCATCCAAACAATAAAAAATAGAAGAGAGAAAAACCAGTGGCATCATTTCTGCTGGAGTTATACACATGGACAACTTTGTAAAGTGAGTCCTTCCACTTGTGTTTCTGGCTTTCTTGGAGAGTTTTCAACATATGCAACGATGTTCTATTAAAACTTTCTACCTTCCCGTTCCCTTGGGGTTGGTACGGTCTTGTTCACAGAGGTGTTACACCACTAAGCTTTACCAATCTGTGAAAGAGTTTATTCTCAAGCTCCCACCCTTGATCAGATGAAGTATCTTTGTTGGGAAACCAAACCATAGCACAAACTCATTAAACAAGCAATCAGCTGCAGCTTTGGCTGATGTATTCTTTGTTGCATATGCTTGTGCAAATTGAGTAAAATGGTCAACGATGACTAAGGTATACTCATAACCAACAGAACTTTGCTCCAAATGTAAAAAGTCAATTGACACTAATTCAAAGGGGTATGAGGTAGTCACACTGTTTAGTGGTGCTTATGTAGGCAAATTTGGCCATCGCTGTTTAAGACATGGGCAAACTTTGGTCACAAAGTGAGTAATGTCATCTTCCATTTTGGGCCAGTAGAAACGTTCACATGCCAACTGAACTAGATGAGGGGCTCCTAAATGTCCCATTTCCTGATGGAGTTCTTGGAAGACAATAGTGTGAAACTTCTGAAGTAGTACCAGCTGGGAGTATGGTCCACTCCTTCTAGACAACAGGCCATCTCCATCACAGTAGAGGTTGCATCACTGCCTCAATGACACGTTTGTGGCTAGTAGTTCATATTTAATCTCCCACAACTTAGGTTATTTTCCTGTTTTTAAGAAAGTGAGAAGTCTTCCTATCACCTGGTCTTGTTTCTGAGCATCAAGAAGGGATCTTTTGCTAATTTCATCTACACTTGAACCAAGAGATACTTCTTCCATGTTCAACAAGCTGGAATCATTGCTAACTGCAGACACCCAGATTGTCTCTCCCCATCCTTGTGCTCCTACTCCCACACAACATGCCTTGATATCACCTTGGGACACATTCTCAGTACACAGTTTCAAGTAAGAATCAATGTCCACTGGAAATCTTGAGAGTACATCTGCATCTTCATTGGAGTGACTTGGTCTATACTTGATGGTGAATGAGAAATCTGCCAGCTCTGATACCCAACGGTGACCAGTGGTATTTACTTTTGCAGTGGTCAGCACATAAGTAAGGGGGTTATTATCAATAACAGTAGAGTCAGGTGCATGGTAGAGGTAGTTTCTGAAATGTTTGCATATAACCCACTTAAGAGCTAGGAACTCAAACTTTCCTGAATGGAGGAAATAGTTCTTTTCTGCCTTGGTTAGTCATGAGCCATATCTAATTACTCGCATTTTCCCATCCTGTTTCTGGTATAAGACTGCTCCTAGTCCCTCTTGATATGCATCAGTATGTAATACAAAGGACTTACTGAAATTGGGATAGCCAAGAATTGGAGGAGATATGAGGTGGTCCAACAATGTTTCAACAGCTTTCTGATGCTGTTCCGTCCACAACACTGGTCCAGAAGATGGTACTGAACCATGATCAGAATGTTGCTTGCTCTTGTGTGCTGATTTGGCCACATCTTCAGAAGCTACCTGTAATAACTGGAAGAGTGGGTGGTAAATCCTAGCAAAGTCCTGGATATACCACGGTAGTACCCAAGAAGACCCACTAACTTCCTCACTTCAGCAACTGTACTAGGCTTACTGTCTTTCAGAGTCCAAATGGCCTCCACATTAGAATGGGCTAGTCTGTAGCCTGCTGCTGACACAATCTGTCTAAGATAGTTTACTTCTCACTTTAAGAGTCTGTACTTCTTTGTTTTAAGCTTAACCCCATGTTCACACAACCGTCTAGGCACTTTCTGGATATGGTCAACATGATCCTCCAATGTTTGGCCGAATACAATGATGTCATCAATATAAGGTATACATATATCATCCCTCAAACCATCAAGGCAGCATTCCATAAAGCGCTGAAATTCTCCTGGTGCATTTTCCAAGCCCATTGGTAGGCAAACCCATTCATACAGTCTCCAGGGCGTGGCAAAAGCTGTCTTATGTCTAGTTCCAGAACTTACAAAACTTTGATGGTAAGCCTTTCCTTGATCGAGTAAGGAGAACCACTGGGCAAAGGATGGCTGTCGCAAATCATTTTTGAATTCAACTGTCTATAGTCTATGCACAGTCTTAATGACGCATTCTATTTTCGAACACATACAACCCGAGATGAATAAGCTGACTGACTTTTGGATCCACCCACGATTTAACAGATTTTCAACATACTGCTTGACTTCTGCATAAAGTGGTCGGGGAATCAGGGCTGTCATTAAGGACCGTAACCCGTAACACCTGTTACGACTGAGTTCACTCGATGTTATGGGTGAAGATGTCGATTGCTGGTACGAACATGCTACACTTACCTAATTTATTTTTACACATTTACTTGTTGAAATAAACATAACTGTTTCTTGGTGTCTTGCCTCCTTGGTTCTACTATTTATATTTTACTCTGGAGATGAACTTTCAGTTTGCTTAAGGTTATTCCCCAGAATTGCATTGCGCATCCCTACTGCGCGTAATTTCACACATGATTAGCACGCGCGCATCAAAAATTGGCAGCTTTTTCTTTACAGCTGGACCTCGCCATAGAGGTAAATCGTCATTTTCTTCCAAACGAGTATGGTGACCTGTCATGTTTTTCTGTTGTTTTGAATTGAGTAATAAATTTCTCTGTGTAAATTAAATATGGACCAATTCTCAGTGTAGAACAAAAAGCAATCGTGACAACAATCATGGTGCTATTATAAGGATTTATATGGGTATAAACAAGGTGCTTTTGCTCCTAAACGAACATGGGGACCCCTCATTTTTATTTCCAAATTTAAGTTCCTATAATATAAACTATCAATAGGCAAAGTTTCACAAAAATCTCAGTGCAGGTTCTATTTTAGTGGAATGACCTTAATTGCCGTGAATTACATATAGACGCCATTATAAGCAGCAAAACTTATTACGCAATGCGCTGCTCCTACCTTTTGAGAAATTCCGCTGACCGATGTAGAGTGTTGTCCAGGCTGATCGATCGTGTTTGGTCCCGAGCGTGTGTAGAGGAAGTTATGTTTTAATATGAATAAGAGAAAAGAACCCACGTCAAAACAGCCTGGGATCAACAGACTTTTTCTAAATCCCAACGGACTCAAGTAGTTTAGAGATATTAATAACTTTATTCATTTGATCTCTGCATAAAACTTGTATGTATTGTGAAAATCAAATTGTGCTAAAATGAGAACAGTATAGGTTGGTGCAATAAAGGGCTTATTTTTACGATTTCCTGATTATGGACTGTCATTTTTTTTTTTTAAACAAGGAACACTCAAGTCTGTTGGAGATATTTTATAACTTTATTCATTTGATCTCTGTAAGTTAAGGTGAATGAATTTGAAATTATGCACTGTGAAAAACAAACAGTACTAAAATAAGGACCACATGCATAGGTTGGTGCAACAAAGATGTTATTTCGCTATTTGCTGATGATGTACTATAACATATTATCACTCTGTTTTATCAGCATTTTTGATTAGGTAAATTGTCATTTTTATGCCCTAGAAAGCAGGAGAATGCATTTCCAAGGGTTTCATGTTCAAAAAATTTCTGGGGGGCATGCCCCCAGACCCCCCTAGATGCTCAGGCCCGAACGTGGCCGTTCGCAATGTATTTCACTGCTACGGGTGATAACTTATGTAATGGCTGCTTCAAAACTTAATGACAGCCCTGGGGAATGGCGTTATACTTCTGCTAAACTGGTACTGAATCAGTGAGGTTAATTTCCACTTGCAATTCCTCTGCCCTTCCAACATCATCATCTGTCTTTGAGAATGACTCTGCTTCTTCAGCAAGTATTTTTCTTACTATGAGACGCTGTTCCTCAGTGAGGTCTTCAGTGTCAATTCAGGAATGTAACTAAATGGCTGTTCTTCACAAGCCTTCATTAGCACATTGTTCTGGCATGTCAACATTTGGAGATTCTTCTACATGTATGCTGGGTGAATTTTCCTCCTTGAACTTCTCTTCAAGAGGGGTGAGTGACTTCACTTGCTGAAGGTGTCCTAAAATTGTTCTCGGTTTCAAGGTGATTTCATGTTTTGTTGGATTATCCATGCGAAGATTGACCCTACATGTGGAACCTCCTGCCACAGTCACATGTGTCCCGGGTGTCTCAAGACCACTAGGCCAAGTTTGGTTTGGCTCAAGTTCAAACAGTACTAGTATCTTACTAACTGGACCTACAGCAGCATGACATGAAACAATAACTGACTGTCCTCATGGAATTACAGCATCTTGCTTTCTTGACTTTACAGTAGCCAATTCCTTTGCAGGCTCAGATATGATGAACTGAATAAAGGCCTCCACCTTTCCTCCCTCAACACCAGTCAAACTTGATGTAAGCACGTCCACTAACAATCCATTAACTTTACTCTACTTTCAAAATGCTTAGTAATCTCTTCAATAACATTAAATCCAACAATAGGCATGTCCAAGGAATCCTTGGCAATTAAAAATGGTGCTTTAACGGTGTGGTCAAAGTCATCCTCAATAAGAACAAGTAGATCTGTTAGATCTTATAACCGCGCTTTTAAAATTTAACTGTTTTGGTAGCACTACAGTTGCAATGCAATGCACATTCCAAAGCAGTCCTTGATGATTCTTTTCTTACTGTAGACATCACATCACTTGATCAACACAAACTCTATTATTGCACCATCAGTCGTAGCCGTTTTCTCTCATGATGTAATGGTGTTAATTTGGAAATTTCTTTGGGATATGTATGGGCATGAAGATACCAACACTAAACTCTATCCCGACCGTAGATTGAAAACGTGGCAGAAAATTGGCGTTACTTTCGATTCTCACCAAATTTGGACAATGGGATGATCTCATCATTAGCCAATTACAGGCCATTTTTCAGCTCTTTTCGTCATATCCCCCCTCGGAAGAATTTTGTCAAGTTAGCTAATTTAGTATGCAAGCCCCCGTAATGGTGGTCGCCGTCGGCAAAATGTTTATTTGCTCAAAATTGGGGCAAAATCTTTCGGAGATGGAAGTCAGGACATTTCTAAGGATACAGAAAGTAATTTGGGACCAGTTGCTGGCTTCTAAGGGTGAATTTATCCGGAAGTAAGCTGTATTTTCGTTTTCGTGCCGAAAGCCACGCAGTGAAATATTATCAGCTTGTTATGCTCTCCTGTTCTGTTTTTTCTCTTGGTCTTTTATGTAGCCCGCCGAGGCCATTCTCTCGTCTAAATCAGTTGAAAAAAGTTCGCAAAAGATATTCCCATTCAAGTTTAATCTCTCAGGTGATAATTCTGGAGTTTTTTGGCCGAAACGTCAGCTTTGTTATGTTCGTGTTTTTCGGTTGCTATGGGCAACCGTGGCTTCCCTTGTTAGGTCAAGTCTGGGAAGTGAGGTCACCCAAAAAATTCTGATTAATTCTGGTTTTGTTCGATTTCGCTGAAATTTTAACATGATAAAGCTGGATTCTTAAGGAATAGGTTTACCGTCTACCGATGTGTGGTAGCCATTAACGCTAAAGTGATATATCGCTTCAAAGTCAGAGTTTTGAAGAGATTTTTTTTGTAACGTGTGGGTTCGGCGTGATTTTGTAATTGGAGGTTTTTGTTGACCCCAAAGGAAAAAATATCCGGAAAAGGTCATTTCATCGACGATTCAAACGAATATAAATATGTATATGTTCCGAGCTAAATTTCTGGTGAAAAAATATATTTTTTGACGAGCGCTGGGTTTTCAATTTTTTCCCGCAAAAGTCAGGACCTGAGATGAGTTAAATTAACAACAGCTTTCTTTCTTGAAACTCATGATTAAATTTAATTGTTTTTTCCCTTGAGAAAAGGGCTAGCAAAGAAGTCACATGAGTCACATAATTCAAGAGTTGCATTATCCACAGCTATCTTTAGTATGGTGGTTATTTCCCTACCAATGAAATAATCCTTGCATGTTCTTTGCTTGGCTTGCAAATATTTAATTTTCCTTCCAATTTATGACCTCGCTGTGATGAAACAGCCAAAGAATTTCCATCATTTGCCTAAAACCACAAGAAATACTCACAAAATTGCAAATAAATTAATGGCCGTCGCTTCTGGCGAAATAAACTTGCAAAGTAAACACGATCTTACTTGTCACCTATCAAAAGTGAAAGCTGCAACTTCAACGCATTCCATGGCTCACGTAATACCTTTTTTAGCGTATTTATTATTCTGTTTGAATCCAACGCTTCGATAAAACCAAAAGAAGATATATATTACCCACAACAAAGAAAACAATATCCGTAAAATTGTCCGTGTATTAATGTTTTAACAGCTTTTACCGAATAAACATCACACGTTGTGTGACTCAAAATTTGGCCGAGAGGAAGTTTGGGTCTGGTCACCAACAGAAAAAAAATTTAAAAATAATAAACCAAGGGTAGATTATGAACTGCGCTCGGCCCATGGCCGCATGGTTAATAAAAGTCAGTTCCACCCAACCCTCGTGGGGTAAGTCAGTCCATTTGCTGCCTTCAAATCAAGCCCATCCATGCCCATGCTATGTCCCAAATATCACACCCTGGAAGACACTGCTTCAACCAACTATGCGAAATAATTGACACTTGAGCTCCAGTATCCCAAAGGGCATCAGTCTCTAGCCCATTGAGCAAGAATTTTACAGTACACTTACGCCCCAGAAGACGAACTACCCATGCATGCTCCTGTGGTGACAAATGACTCACAAAGACACCTGTGTTTTCTCTGTCTTCTCTACATTTTCACTCTTCCAAAGAGGATACGGCCTAGAAAAGTGTCTTATGTTGTCTCCAGTGTTTCTGTTGACATTTCTTGAACAATATCTAACAGCTTTACAATTACTGCATTGCTTGAAAGAGGAGGTACAGTGTACCCTCTTTGCTTCCACAGAACTTGCAGACATGGTGGGACCGATTCGCTCCGGCTACACTCTGTCCTGCTGATGCAGCCTCTGTCCGTTTCCCGACACCCTTCTACATCCTCTTGCAGAATGATCTGTTGAACCACATTTGAAGCAATGATCGCAGTTGTCTACACCTGCTGTCCTACATGAATTACACTGTCGATGCCGAAACTGTGACTGGTTACAAGATGCATAGGGCCGTATGGAATTTCTCTCTACTAGGGCACTGACTCTATCAAAAGCTTCTTTCAAGGAAGCAAGGTTTGACTGCACTGTTTCCAATGCTGTCACCAATATATTTGGCTTTGGCTCTTTTTTCTGGGACTTACCACTCTCACTCTGGAGTGTTTGACTTGAACTTGGTTGGATTTGGTTACTTAGAGGTAAAGCAGTTTCAACCTGGTTAACCCTTAGCCCTTTCCTGCCAGCCACACCCATGCTGTTCTGCCTCTGCCGACATAATCTGATTAACCTTTTCCATAAGTTGTTCATCAGTTACAGAGGCTTCTTCCAGTAAAGGGCGCAACTTAACTCTAAATACCTCATCTTGTAACCTGGCCTCTATAACATGGAGGAATAATGCTTGGACAAGAGAAGGCTCGTACTTGATGGAACCATCAATGGTGTTCGACACAAAAATAATCTGCTGTTTTAAGTTTAAAGCCTGCACGAGAAAATCTTGGGGAGATTCACTTGCTTCCTGATGCAAGACAGATATTTCTTCATAGAGTTCCGTTGCTGACTTTTGCTTAAAATGAGCTTTCATAATCTGCCTTAAGCAAGACAATGACAGATCCAGTATCATCTCCAAGTACGACCTCAGTTTAAGGCTTGGATTAACTGCATGAATAACAGCTTCTACAATTTCACTCTCTTTGTAACCTGCCTTTATTCCCAATTCTATCAGTCGCCAAACTAACAAGCGACAGCCCATCCTTAAAATTATCTCCCGCCACAGCTCCATGGATCTTGAACTCCCGCCTAAGCACCGTACTAACATCAACATTTACCTTTGTTTCCGCTCCTTCTGCTTTCTCAGTCGCTTTTTCTGTCGAGTTAAGGGGTTCAACCTTTACTTTTGCCAGTTTATCTTCTGTTGTGTCATCTTTGAGTGGAGGTGGTTTTCCATTCACAAATGCAATTAGACTGACCAACAGCGTTTTCTTGTCATCCGCTTTGCCTAAATCTTGCTCTATTTTCTGACAAATTCTCTTTGAGAGCGCCAACCTCCCTAACTCTTTCATCTCCACTTGCAAATGGTCTGCTAATTGTGCCAGTGCATCCACTCCAAGACCACATACTTTGGATTCAAGTTGCAGCTGAAGCTCCTTGATTTCACGCTCCACCGCCATTTGATTTATTTACAATGATGAATAAGCAAAACAACTGTGCTTGTGCTCATCAGCTTAGTAATTCCACACGCAACAAACTTTATGATGAAACAACACAAGGCCAGGGTACATTTCCATTCAAATATGGCTTGGCTTGAATTTTCCACAGTCACTGGCATAACACGCGACGGTAGCCACAAAGCTAACATGATCAAAACACGACACATTCAAATATTTCGTTTCGCAAAAGCGAACCATACAGCTGCACAAATATGCCTTTTCATCACTACATTCAGGTAAATATCCCTGAGTGACAAGTCCTTGCAGGGTCACCAAATGACTTGTTAGCCCTCATTGCTACAAAAGAATTAGGCATGGTCAAATCATAGACTTGTCCAACTGTTTTATTTTCTCTACAGTCTCTCGACCTTGTGGTCGACCAGGTTCTACATATCACATGACTGACTGTAACTAACTGTGTGGGGATGAGGTGACCCCTACATAAACACTTGAGTACTTGGCATGAAAATGAATGGCTCTTTATAGTTCTGCTATATACAACGGTAATTATCCTCTGCATATGACTACATACAACTACCAGGGATACATCGCAATAGCAGTAAATAGGACTCATTTGTTTTTTATATCTACAATTTAAGGTTTTGGTTCAATCATAATGGAAACTTTAAATAGTAACGCTTTGATTTGGTGGCATGTTCTGTAATCAACTGAAATTAACAAAAAACAAAATACTCAATCGATCAAAGTAGGGTTCTTCTTGGTAGCCATTTACATGTATACATGGGACAATTCGTATGTGAATCAAAACTTTTGTTGTGCTGATCTACTTGTGACAAAGATCTAGCTAAAGTTACAAGCTCACCTCAATCAACCCTTGGCTACTTCCATTTCTTGTGGTAGTAAAATTACACTAGCTGCATATTCACACAAGTGCTGTTGATAAAAAAATCCCTTCATTTGAAAATTATCTCTTGAAGAACATCGAAACCCGTTCTGCACAAACACACCACCATTACACATTCCAAAGACTGAAATTAAGCTGCTAGTGACATTATTTACAGACTCTGAAGAAGATTGTCTCCAGCAAATTGGGAGAATGATCTTTTCCCGGCACATGAAGATGCAATGAGATTTTCCTGCTTTCAAATAATCATTCGAGTTTGTATTTTTTGATATCAATGAATGCAAAACTTGATACCGGCATGTTTATTCAAAGCCTGTCTTAATTCATTCCTGTTGAAATCAGTATAACTGCCTATAGTATAATTCATTTCCAGAGATTATTTCAAGAATATTTAGACATTGTGCCAGACATCATGATTAGGGATGGTTCATTATTTATGGAGATGACCAGGTCAGAAAATCAGAAACAACTTTTTTGTTTTTTCTTACAGTTGTATGCCTGTCGTAGTATCATTTCAAAATTTCAAAGCCTGTCTTGATTCGTTCTAAAACTTTTCAAAGCCCAGTCAATGGAGATAACATTAAAGCTGACATAACAATATGAAGTTGTTTCATGTATTTAATTGCAGCTTGTGTAGACTTATGTAAATGAACAGTTTTCCATTTGCGCAATATTGGCTTACAACGCAACCGTACATCACCTTCAGAAAATTGTGTGGGTCAGAAACAGCTATCAAAAAGTACAGAATGTCCTGATGGAGATCACTTTCATATAACACTCTTGATCAAATGATATAATCCAAAAACCTAGAGAAATCAATTGGTCTTTAAAAAAATTAAGTGGAAATAATTAAGAGTGCCTGCCCATAAAAATCAGACAAATTCTTAATTTCGCGGCAAGGGTCGAAAATTTGATTTCGCTCATGTTCTTGTGATGGATGGGCTGGGGCATGGCAGGGGCTGCTGGATGGTTTTTTTGGCAAAATATCCTTTTATTTCAAAGAAATATGCAAATTACCAAATTCCGTTAAAATCGTCATTTGACGCACCATTTTATTAAACAAGTTTGAGAGCTTCGCATGCAAAACCACATCATTC
>Ga0099804_1066255_pt1 | contig 12032 bp, 1 predicted proteins | sample OrbCnscriptome_FD_81150 | JGI IMG/M metagenome (GOLD analysis project Ga0099804, IMG submission 81150) | Coral microbial communities from Puerto Morelos, Mexico - Orbicella C A metatranscriptome (Eukaryote Community Metatranscriptome) | ecosystem: Host-associated > Invertebrates > Cnidaria >...
GTCTTCTTGTTTTTAATATTTGGAAAAGTTTTGGATCTTTCATGAGGATTTGCCCTAAAACAGCAACTTCTCCCTCGAATAAAATTAATTTGGCAAACGGCGAGCGTCAGCTGTTTAATACTTGGTAACAGATACGATAACCTATAAGTAAGATTTATTTTTGGTTTGGTTTGTGATCAAGATTTCCCAATTTAAATGCGCATTGTACAATTCAATTTGTTAGCTGAACTTATATCTAAATTGTGATGACAGTGCTTTAGTATCGGGCCAAATTTGAAAATGTCAGATTTCTTCCATCCTTTCGCCGCTTTCCATCAATTTCGTGGTAAACAGATACACAAAAAAAGTCGTACAAAAAGCATTAAAAAGAATTACCAGCAACAAAGGCCATGAAAAATAACATATAAAAATAATTAAAACATAAAAACTGGTTAATCTCCATTGAGACGCGCAAAGAAACGCTAATGCAACTGTCTTCTTGTTTTTAATATTTGGAAAAGTTTTGGATCTTTCATGAGGATTTGCCCTAAAACAGCAACTTCTCCCTCGAATAAAATTAATTTGGGATACCTACCACTGTACCATAATGCCTTTTATTTTCGCGAATATAGCAGTTCTAAGTCACCTCATGAAAAATATTTTATTGCGTTTTATGTCAAGTAAGAAAACAGACTGCGTTTCGCTAGCTTTGCTCGCAAAAATGAAAGGCATTAATAACATACTTCACCCTTACATTACTTTCTATCATCTCGTCACTTAGACAATTTTGTTTGCTCTCTGAGATTGCTCTACAATTTTCAGTTTTTTTTTCTTCTATGGGCTGAAGAGTTAGCTCTCTTGTGCTCAACACAAGGTTAAAATATCTCTAAGTAATTAGCTGCAAAATGTAAGAGCTGGCTTAGAAACTGCTTATCGAATTAATTTCAAATACAATGAATCTTAAAGTGGTCAAAATATCATTGTTTCCGACCCGTCATTCAGTATTTTGTAAATGACAACACAACATTTAAACTTGCTACAATGGGCTTAATCCTCTGCAATAGCCTATTAGTGTAAAACGACATGTTAAATGGACATTGTGAATGTTACGTTTTGTGATTAATCCATAACCTTCGTTCATTTTCATATATTTCTGTTTTTTATTTTCACTCACTCAGGATTGGTGGCCGTGTTTTCTTAGTTCGTCTACCTGCGTCAAGCTTATTATGGAATCCCCGCAATTTCCCGCGGTCTCACATTTTCTTTAAACTGCCCTACGATGTTTCCCGGAGGAAAGTACCGCCCGACGACAACATTTCTCCCATCGGGGGCAACAGCCATTCCCATGCCAAACTCCTCTGTCCCTACCCAAACTAACTGGGTGAAATGGCTCGTATCAGAAGTGTAGCCATGGCAGTCGAAGTCGTAATCTTGCACCTCATCGTACCACATGTCAACCGCCCCACGGGCGGAGAGCGAGCTATCCCATGTGTATGCCAAGTTCTCCCCGCGGTCTTTTTGTCCGCTGTGCGTCAGCGAATTGGTCTTAACCAGGCGCTCTGCGTAATTCTGCGCTTCTGCAGCCAGCAGTGGAGACCAGCGCAACGGTGGGGCGTTGTGAAATGTACGGTAGTAATTATGTGAGATGACGCACTCAGTTTTAAATTTTTCTGATGATGTAAGAAGATTATGAGATGAGTTTACACAAATGAGAATGTGAGTGATAAAATAAAATAATAAAAAAGATAACCTTTTTACCCTCGGCAGTGTTTAAAGCATAAAAGCTAGTAGGGCCGAGGAAACAACAGACACAAATAATTCAAATTGAACATAAAATCGTTAAGCATCCCAACTGGCCGGATGTAAACCATTTGGCTATTTGCAAGCGTGGCCGAGGATTTGAACTTGGGGCTACTCTGAAACAAATCCAGGTAGTGTCGAGAGAAGAACTCGAACCCGAGACCGCTTGATTGCGAGTCCGACGTGCTGACCACTCGGCCACACTGCCTCCACAGTGATGAAATATGAAGCGCAAGTGTGCGAAAGTAGAAGAGACCCATTTAGGTAGTAGGGGTTTTTTCGGAGACTTCAGAAAGCAACTAGTGTTTTTACTTTGGTTTATATAGAGGTTGTCTTGCTCTGCTGTTATTTGTTAGACGTGGACATCACAGCAAATTGCCTCCAAAACCTGAGCGTAACTGTTTTGCTCCGTCATTGGCCAGTCCCGGTGGATTTAGCTGTAGTATTGTAGCTGTGCCCAAATATCGAATTAGCATTTAAAACGCTTATTCTACTTGATTTAGATTTTAATAAAAATTACTCATTGCATATCGCTCTTGATCTTTAACCAGTGGTCTGAAATTAACACGGCTTTCACCAACAAAGTCAGATTACACTGTTACTTTACGCACAGTGTACAGCACAAATGTAACAAATTGTATTGAATGGCGGACATTCAATGCCTTCAAGCTTGAAGTTTTGCAAATCATCAAGTCTATTTGCTACCGGCAGCCAGCAAATCAAAGACCGAAATGCGCATTAGTGTGCAGACCCTAAGTTATTCATTGTCACTACCTCTTTCCGCTGGTGTTACTGGCGGAAGACCCGATCTTGAACGTCTCCTTGCACTTGATCTTCGTCTTTTCAGTCGACCTGACGAATCTCTGGGGGCTTTAACATTGTCTTTAAACTCTCCAACAATGTTTCCCGCCGGTTTATACAGTGCTGCAACATATTGCGTTCCATCGTCAGCGACACACTTCGCTACACCCAACTCGCGCGAGGAGGCCCAAACGACTTGCGTAAAATTACCGCACTTGGCATTGTAAGCTGGGACTTCAAAATTGTAATCCGTGGCTTCTTTATACCACATTTCGACGACTTCAGAGCCATTTAAATCTTTCCCGTGTACGCTCAAAAGGTTTTGGCCTACTGCTTTTCCGTCGCAACGTTCGAGGCAATTCACCGATGCCATACGTTCCGCCCACTCTTTTGCGTCAGCGGCCAGCTCGTCAGACCATTTCAGCGGTTTAACTCTGTGTTGTCGGCGGTACAAGTTGTGTTCTAGGAGACAGTTTTGCTCAAAGTCGTCTAATTCTTCCAAATCAACAGATGGGGTCGAGGACAGCGATCCTTCACTTGATATATTTTGTTCACCGGAAGAGTCACTACTTAAGTTCTGCTCCGTTTTTTCGTCTTTCGTTTTACTAGACTCAGAGACGTCTTTCTCTTTAGCAGGTTCTTTAGATAAACTCACGTCCTCTTTGTCTCCTCTTTCGCCAGAAGTGTCTTCCACCGTACTCTCTGCAAAACTTTCCTGAGTTGTTATTTCTTCTTGTTCTCTTGAAAGGCTTCCAGAGTGTTCTTGGCATTCGCTGCTAATTTGGTAATCCGCCTTTTCTTCCTCCTTAGCTTGAACTTCAATAGACTCGGCTGCTTGTCGAATCGAAGATGACGTCATGGTCTCGCCTAATTCATCTTCGTGTAAAGTTTCTTCACTACTAGAATGCACATCAGAATGGAATACATCCTCATCTCCTTCTTCTCCTTGGAAACCAGCATTTTCGTCATCACAGTCTTCATCAGACTCGACTTGGCTCAACTTCTCCTCTAAGATAACAAATGACTCCAGCCGCTCGTATTCTTCCAATTGACGCTGTTCCTCTTCATCCAGCTCGTCTTCCGGGGAATCATCGATTTCAAATTCTGGAGATTCCCGGATTTCCTCCAAGGCCATGTTTTCAAATCCTTCTTCGAAGAAACCTTCTGGAACGGGCTCCTTTTCGGCTTTAAGGTCATCCTTGGCGGATTCTACAACGTTGTTCTCAACATCATTTTCCTCTTCAGGAATGACATAGATCTCTCGGTGGTCCGATATATCTTCTTCACCAGAAGATTCAAACTCATCACTATATCGCACCAGTATGAATTCTTCAAGGTTTTCTTCTAAGGGATCTCCCTGTCGCACGTAAGTTTCAGTGTACGAGGCTTCGCTTTCGACTTCCTCATAAGCTGGTTCTAAGCTCTCTGTCGATGACAGCTCTACATAATAGCGTGTGGTAGCACTCTCATCATCCTCGTACAGATCAACTTGGCTCAAGTCGAGCGGTTGCCTCCGCGGTTTTGTTTGCGCTAGTTCGGGGTTTTCTTCATCGACCCATCTTTCGGAAATTCCTGTGTCGTCCGTTGTTTCATGCTCTTCGTCTTTACTCGACACGCCTTGTCCGTCTGTTTCTCTAGAAGCTGAGATATCTACTTCTTCAAACACTGCATAAACCGCGCTTGGTTCAACTTTCTCGGCAGGCTCCCGAACTTCTTGAAACGCTGATACTTCCAATTCCTCTTCCAACTCGGGGGAATGTGTTCTAAGTTCAGTAGTTTCAACTGGCTCACGTTCAAGGTTTTCCTTGACCGGCTCATCACTACGTTCATAAGCTGAAACTTCAACTTCCTCTTCAAACGTAGACGCTTGCATTGTGCTGTCGTTGGTTTTAGGAGACGTCTGTACTTGTTCCTGTACTTTTTGCATTTCCAGTTCTTCCTCATAAATAGGTTGTACTTCGCTGATCTCCACTTCTTCCTCAAAGAGTGGTTCCTGTTGATAACCTTCAGGGACATCGCTCTCCTCCTCTCGGTCAGGTTGGTTTACTTCTTCTAATGAGCCTTCCTTCTGTGCTTGCTCGTGAATTGGTCGTCCTTCACTGATCTCTACCTCTTCCTCGTAGATAGGTTCCTGTTGATCGCCTTCATAGATATCGCTCTCCTCCTCACGGTCACTTTTGTCCATTCCGTCCGCTGATTCTGCCTTGGAAGATCTCGACTCGCTACGATCTATACTTTCCACACCCTCCCCACGGAATTCTTCCTCTGACAACGCTTCATCCATACGCATGATGTCAATTTCCTCTTCAAACTGTTCCCCCGCCGACTCTTCCTCAAGAGAGGCCTCGTCATCTTTCAAAATAACCAACACGTCATCCTGTGTTACAACCTGTTGAATTTCCTGAGCGTCCTTAACTTCAGAGTGGACAATGAAACTCTTCACAAATGTGGTCTCTCTTTCCACGGTTACACGTGGGTTCATCAAGGGAGTCTTCTGCTCTACTGCCTTGTATTCCATCACTTCGGTTTTAAGAAGGCGAACTTCCGTTTCGTCCTCCGAGAGTTGTTTTTCGAACTTCGCAGATTCTTGATCTTTAGCTTCTTTTTCCAAAATACCCTCACTCAGTTCATCAGTTGTTTTAAATTGACGTACGTTGTCGCTCTTTTCCCAAGAAGTTTGGTTACTTGTTTGATGAATTGGAGTAAAAGATACTTCCTGAAATTTCTTGACTTCCTCGTGAAGTATACCTTCGCCTCCATTTTTCTCTGCTTTGTAGCAGATTTCCTCGCTTGCAAATCCAGTCGCAACGTAGGAGTTGGTAGAGGATACCTGACGCGTTGTTTTCGTTGCAAGAACCTCGACTTCGTAAGATGTTTCCATTTTCCTTGCTTTTTCTCCCATAAAGATTTGTTCCCCGTGTTTTGTCTCTTTGCTTTCTACAACCTGGTAGCCTGTAGACTTGATTTCATCTGATCTTTTTTCTGTCTCGCTTACAACCGTGAACGTCTGGATCTCACTTGCGAATCCTTTTTCTTCATTAGGCTCAGAAACTCGGCTTTCGTCCTTAACTTCAATTTCCCAAACCTTTTCTTGGATTTTTTCTTCTCCACGCACACTACGTTCTTGTTCAACGGTTCTTGTGTAATGTTCAATGCCAACGAGAGGCTCTTGTGCGGCGACTAATTGTGCGTTGTCAGTCTCGTCCCAAAGTTTGTCTTGTTGTTCTGCAATCTGCGGACCACACCTGTTTTTTTCCGAAACAACGGGTGCAGGCTCCTTTGAACTGGCCAAAGAAGTTTCACGTCCAAAGACCCCCTCCATTTCTTCATATTCTTCCAAAAAGTCTCTTTCACTTAAGTCGTCATCCTCTTCTGCACCAGCATGGTAGTCAGAGTCGGAGAACTCCGCAGCCGTCTGTAGTGGGGGCTCAGAAATGACGAAACTGGTCTCTGTTTCTAAAGGTTCCTCGACTTCGTGGTACGCCTGAGCTGTTTCAATCACAACTGATTTCTCGTTCAAGACATTTTCTTCGTAGATTCCCTGTGGTGACAGTTCTTCTGTTATGTACAGGGATCGTAACCCTTTGGATACTGACTTCTCCGAGATGTAGTCACTTTCCTCGTATGGTATAGCATGGTAAGTTTCGGTACCGTATTCTTCGTTGATTGTTTCATAATCTTGGAAATCTCTGAGTTCACTGGAGACGTGCAAAGGTGACGACGAACACTCAGATATCAATTCTGACGCGGAACCCTCTTCGTTTTCTTCAAAAGGCTCAGCAAATTCCCTTCGTTCTTCTACATCTTCTATCTCTAGTGTAAACTCCGATTCGTAGGAGTCTGCTGTCACATGGGAGTGAGAAACTTCTTGGTCTTCCGTCGGATATGAGACGACTGTTTCTCCGTTGTCTTCGTAACTTTCCTTCTCTATGTCATAGTCGTCTTCTGGCTCTTCTTCTACATAATAGGCATCATCTTCTTCATTTTCTGATAATTCACCAGAAAGGTTTACAAAAATAACGGGCACCTCTGTTTTTTCCCGTTCGTCGTACTGTTGCGCTATCTCGGTTCTTGTTTCGACCACTTCTGTGGATTCCTGCTGTGCGGCATCGATTTTAAGTTCCAATGCAGCGGCAGCAATGCTCAATAAAGATTGTGGAGACTTCAGAACTACAGTGATAGCTTGCACCTCCGTTTCCTCAATCTCTTCAGCGCACGCTCCTTCGTCTGGTTTCTCCTCCTCAGACGATTCCTCTGGTGGTTCAATATTTGACAATTCTCCAGCTACATGAAATGAAGGCTGGGTTGTTTTGAGAATTTGGGTTGTGGTTATCAATTCGTAGCTCTCCTCATACGCCAAACTTTCTTCCACTTGCAAAACCTGTTCCAAAACCTCATCGTGGGTGTCAATGTTTTTTATTTCTCCGGCAATGTGTGCGCTTTGTGATGGATCAATCAATATTTGAGTACCGCAGATGCTCTCAAATTCTTCAAACTGTTCGCCAAAATCTGACTTGGGGGATTCATCGTCAGCTGTTACTTCTAAGAGCTCTGAGCTGGTAAACTCGCCAGCGACATAATCGTTTTGATCTACAATCTCCAGGGAAACATAATCGTAACTGGCCTCATCATAAGTTTCTTCCAACTCTCGAGCGTGCTCTGCATCTGGTGTTGCCTCTTCATGTACTTCTTCAACTGTTAAAATGTCGAATGCTTCACCAGCAATGTGCATGGGAACGGAAGGTGTGGTGATCGTCACTTCATCCACAGACGAGTCTTCCTCCACAAAAAGAGACGCCCGTTTGTTTTCATCACTTGTCACCTCTGCAATCTCTTCAAAACTTTCCATGCTTACACTCTCGCCAGCAAGGTGCGTTGGAGATGACGGTATATCACTTATCAATTCGTCTACTAGTGTTTCCTCTTCTGCAAACATTGATGCTCGTTTACTTTCTTCAAAGAGTGCTTCCTCGACTTCTTCAAAGCACTCAATATTTTGGCTTTCTCCGTCAATTTGTTTTGGTGAGGAAGGAGTGTCAGTTTCAACTTCAACAACATCTGTACCTCCTTCTACATACAGTGATGCTCGCATGCTTTCTTCAGAAGGTTCTTCATCGACGTCTTCAAATGATTCAACATTACTTTCTCCTGCAATGTGCTTTGGCGAAGAGGGAGCACCAGTTTCAACTTCAACAACATCTGTATCCTCTTGTAAAAATATCAATCCTCGTCCACTTTCTTCAACGGGTTCTTCGCAAATTTCTTCAAAGGACTCGGCATGATTACAAGTTTCGCCTGCCACGTGTTTCAGCGAAGAGGGTGTATCAGTTGTCACTTCATCAACAAGTGGTTCTACTTCAAAAAAAACCGATGCTCTTTTGCTTTCTTCGATGTGTTCTTCCTTAATTTCGTCGAAGGGCTCAGCTTGTCGACTTTCGCCTGCAATGTGTTTGGGCGAGGAATGAGTGTCAGTTGTGACCTCATCTACAATTGATTCTACTTCTCCTCTTTTGCTTTCATCGATGGGCTCTTCATTAACTTCGTCAAAGGATTCCGCTTGTCGACTTTCGTCCACAATATGTTTGGGTGAGGAGGGTGTACCAGTTGCCACCTCATCTACAAATGGTTTTACTTCAAAAATCACTGATGCTCTTTTGCTTTCTTCGATGGTTTCTTCATTAACTTCGTCAAAGGATTCAGCTTGTCGACTTTCGCCCGCAATATGTTTAGGTGAGGAGGGCGTATCAGTTACCACTTCATCCACAAGTGGTTCTACTTCAAAAAACACTGATGCTCTTTTGCTTTCTTCGATGGGTTCTTCAATAATTTCTTTAAAGGATTCAGCTTGACGACTTACGCCTGCAATATGTTTGGGCGAGGAAGGAGTGTCAGTTGTGACTTCATCTACAAGTGGTTGTACTTCAAAAAACAGCGATGCTCTTTTGCTTTCTTCGATGGGTTCTTCATTAATTTCGTCAAAGGATTCAGCTTGACGACTTACGCCTGCAATATGTTTTGGCGAAGAAGGAGTGTAAGTTGTCACTTCATCTACAAGAGGTTCTACTTCAAAAAACAGCGATGCCTTTTTGCTTTCTTCGATAGGTTCTTCGTCAATTTCGTCAAAGAATTCAGTTTGTAGACTTTCGCCCGCGATGTGTTTGGGCGAGGAGGGAGTATCAGTTCCAACTTCATCTACTAGTGTGTCTACTTCTAAAAACACCGATGCGCGATGGCTTTCTTCCGTCGCTTCCTCATGAATATCCTCAAAGGTTTCAACGTTTCGGCTTTCTCCTGCAATGTGTTTTTGCGACGGAGTGTCTCGCACTACCTCATTTACAATGGATTCCTCTTCCTCAAATAAGGAAGCACACTGTTCTTCTAGGGTTTCGTTTTCTTCTGAAGCAACCTCTGTTTGTTCGAGGGTTGCACCTTGTACAGCAGTACATCTTGGAGAAGAGGGAGTTTCAGTCGCTATGTCTTCTGCTACTGCGTTCTCGTCCATATATAATGATGCTGGCCTGCGTTGTTCAGCTTGTTTCACCTCAATGATTTCCTCTGTGCGTTCACTTTGTCTACTTTCATGAGAAATATATTCAGAGGAAGAAGGAATAAAATACACTGCTTCATCAACTGTTCCATTTTCCTCAACGTAAAATGAAGCTTGCGGAGTTTCTTCGTTTGGACTTGTTTCTGTCACAGCCTCCTCGAGGCGTCGAGTTTCAGCAGCTTCATCTGCAAATGTTGTATCGTCTTCTTCCAGGCGACGAAACATCTCTTCAAAGTTAATCTCAGATTGAACATCTCGACGGACGTCGGCCTCGATATGCTCTGCAATCTCTGGTAACTCAATCACTCTTGATGATTTAGGTGTATGATTATAATGTAACGGCTCCAATGACTCGTCAAAAGAGTGCGTTATGTCGGATGAGACGGTAACTAAATCGAATTCTAAACCAGTTTCCTCAAGAACCTTCGCGCGCTCTTGATCGTAATCATGAAGAGCGGCTTCACAAGACTGTTCTTCCATGGAAGTATCAGTCCTGTCCTGAGTGATTTCGTCCTGTGACTCTTCTTTTTCAATTGAACTCTCCAACCGGACCTCTAGCTCTTTCAGGTCCATTGCGTTTTCAGGCGGACGATCTCGTCTACCTGATTCAATAATGGTCTCGCGAACAAGTTCAACTAAATCTACAGGTTTCGAGGTTTTGCACTCGTAGTGTAGAGATATGTCTGGCTCAGACTCCTGTTCTTCTTCCAACGCGCTCGTTAATACAAGTCCAATGTCAACACCTACTTTTTCTATATCCGCTGTACGTTCGCTTTCATGATCTCTCAATACAACCTGAACGGTGTCCAGAGACTCGGTTGTCTCAAGACGTTCCATACTAGTTTCGTGTATTTTTTTCGCTTTTTCATTTTCTGTCTCGCCATTTTCGAGTTTTTTAAACAAGGCTTCAAAATCTATTTCCGATTCTACGCTGTCTTTAAGAAAGGCCTCGCAGATCTCTTCAACTGGTGTTCTTTCCTGTTGTTGCTCACGATCATTTCTGTTGTTCATAAGATTTTCCACAAACTTTCCTTCCGTTGTTTCGTGAAAATCGGAAATTTCGTCACTGGCCCCTTCACTTTCGAAAGTCGACGAAATTCCCATTCTAGAAATAAGGTCTTCCATTCGAATATTTACGTGATCTTGTTTTACCGCCAAGTAACAAAACTCAGGATCTGACGTTCTTTGAAAAGATGCTTGTGGCACCTCAATTAGCGCCTCGCTAGTTTCAAAACGTTCTTCACTGTACTCATCTGGCACATCTTCCATGAAATTCGGTGGTTCATCTTCGCACAATTTGAAAGTTTCAGTTTTTTGACATTTCGTAGCGGTGCTCAATTTCGTTGACGCGTAAACAGTTTTTGTTGAAGATCGTGGTTGCTCTTCCTCCTCCGTAATATCAGCATACTGGTGTGACGCATCCTCGTCAGAAAAATCAAAGATCTCCATAGCAGATGGCTCTTCTTCCATAAATTCGTGAGTTACGCAGACGCTGTCTTCGAACTCATAATCTTGAAGGCCTTCATGCCTCGTTTCACAATTTGTGTAATCCAGCACGTCCTCTGCGTCCGATACACTTACCAGACTTTCATTTTCGTCTTCGCCCTCGTCGTCGAATATTTCTACGTGTGACTCTGCTTCGTCTCCTTCTCTGTGAGCAGGAAATACGTCATCAAATTCCAACTGGCATTCGTGCTCTTCTTCCATTATTTCTTCTTCTTCCTTCCTTTCTTCTTCTTTGTGAAGCGATTGCCTTTTCTTTAGAGAAGCCAGTTCTTCCAGTTCTTCTTGAATGAGACTTCGCCTAAGTGACGATTCTGAATTGGAGGGCGATTGCCTTCCATGTTGATACGTTTCAAAGAAAGCTATTTTGGAGAGGACGTTTCCTTTATGCATTTCTGGTTCGGTACCATCCGAGTCTAATGAGAGAGAACGTCGAATTTCACAGAAATGTTGGTAAAGATCGTCCTCGGGATCAGAAAACAAATCAGCCTCTTCCAATTCGGCCTTCTCAGTATGTACCAATGGTTCCTCAGTCACACAAGTAAGATCGTCTTCTTCTGTCGCGTTATCCATTTCATACGCTGTCCTAGCATCTTCTTCTTCTTCCTGCTCTCTTTCATCTTCTGGTTCGTCATCATTCTCTTCCTGGGCGGTCTCCTCTGCAACTCCTTTCCTCTGAAGAGTGGGACTGTTAGGATCTATCCACACCAGGCGGGTGAAGTGATCGCTTACAGACAGTGTGTTTGCAGAATCTTGCTCGTCGGCCCTGTGGAGGATATTCTCGTTCTCATCAAACTGGTCCAAGTCACTGAGGGGGGAAAGTGTCAATGACACTAAATCAGCATATCGGCAAACTAAGGGATGAAATCTGATATCATCCATCAAGCGCATGGAAATATAGGCTCCTAAATTCTTAAACCTTCTTCTCCTCTTCCTGTTTTAAAGACCATTGTTCCCTTCAAACAGATATAGGAACTGGTATATTCGTGTTAGATCAAGGCTCCGTTAGAGAACAGTCATTAGTATAAAAACAACGTAAACAGATATAACAACACAGCTGTTCTCCTTTTCATGTATCTGTATTTCTCATCTTGGGAAAATGTCAATATTTTTTTCTGGGGGAGGTCATGGGTTATGAATAGGCAAGATGAGGAGAATTTAAGATTAATCACTACTGGGAATTAAACTAAATGTAAATACTTCTGCTACAAGATTGAAACCAATCATTTCTGAATTTTTTTTTTTTTTTTAACCGCGCTAAGTTAGTGATTAGCTTGTTAGAGAATTAAAGAAATTTGAAAGTTGTTTTACTTCGTGTAGTTATATTCGTCACATCTTAAATATTATGTTAAGAGTATTATAGGGAAACAAACGACTTCATTAATTTGATTCACTTGTCGTT
>Ga0099804_1175135_pt1 | contig 11990 bp, 5 predicted proteins | sample OrbCnscriptome_FD_81150 | JGI IMG/M metagenome (GOLD analysis project Ga0099804, IMG submission 81150) | Coral microbial communities from Puerto Morelos, Mexico - Orbicella C A metatranscriptome (Eukaryote Community Metatranscriptome) | ecosystem: Host-associated > Invertebrates > Cnidaria >...
CTGGGAGGTCTGGAGGGCCACTGTAAATACCTTGCACATCTGATAACATCAAGAGTAAGTCTGCTTTCAACTCCACTGACAACAAGGAAGATAAGCTGTCATTGTCCTTAACACTGATCACCTAAAGAAAAGCCACAGTTAATCTCCTTCATTGGCATAATAAATCCAAGGTTAAGGGACTATTTGAGGGAAAGAATCAAACAGAACAGGACAGCACTCTGAGATGTAATGGTGATTTTAAAATCAAATGTACGCTGCAGGGAGAGAAACACACCATTTAGATAACTCTAATGGAAGGAGAAGTTCCAGGAGTAATTCTCCCTTGATACTGTACATAGAAAAAGCAATAAAAATACTTATAATTCTATCTATACCAAAATTTTTGAGCACAATTGGTTCCCTGTGCCTATTTGTAACACAATCACTCCACAATCACGTGGGTGTCAAATCGCAACTTTTTGTAATCGAATACCTACTATTGAAAAACTACAGCATTCACCTGTAAATTAAGTCTGCTTTAATGGCTTCCCTCGTATTGCTTCTCCAGTGTTTGAAAAACTTATAGAAAATACTACTGACTTTTTTGCTCAAACGTTCTTAACATCTTTTAATCTTGAAATTTGTTATTGGTACAGTTAGTTAATAATTGGCCATTATGTCATACCATTCAGCAACTAATCACACTTTTAATTTCAAATCAGCCCTGTTCTGCATGCTCATCCAATTATGAAATTACTTGCACAATTACTCCCTGAATTGCACTCCACTCGGAACAAATACTATTAATAATAACAACAACAAAAACAACAAATATTAGTTATTGCCAAGCTTGTTTGGTCAAGATGGCTGGATGTTGGCCAAGTTCATTTTTTACATGTTTATGGACAGAGATGGAGTCACGGTCCATAAACTCGCAAAAAAGGTTGAGCCCAATATCTAGCCATCTTGACCAACCAAGCTTGGTCAATAACGGATTTATTTTAAGGCTTTTGGGAAAATTGTTCTTGTGGGACACAGTTGGTAGCCTGAGCAGGTAAGATAGCCCACCTTGCCCACTTGGGTAGTGAATCAAAGCACAGGGTTGATTCATCTTGCCCACTCACAGAGCTAACCATATAAAAATAACATTTATCAAGCACCTGAGGCCTAAAGACTGCACTGCAAGACAGCTGCAAAGATTGGTTTCTTGTCTGCTATTTTCTCTTGACTTATAATTGTTAAATCAAACCAAGTTGTTCTTTCCTGTATCACTTAGCAATGTTGTGGTATGTGTCAATATTGCTTACTAATAAATCGTTTGCTTGAGTAACTTACAAACTCAATTTAAATTTACTTAAGCAATCCATCATGCTCAGATTCAATACAGTTTTAAGTTGCTGTTTTAATTTTTCGTGTGAAAAAATTAACAAAATCAGCTACCTCCTTGAGCAAGCTGTCAATGAGGTCACCACAGCCCGAGGCTCTGACTTGCACACAAAAATTAAATACGCCTGCAATTAGCATAGTTGACATACCATGATGTTGACTGAAAATGCATTATTTTCAACCTTGCATGGTCATAACTTACAAATAACTTTGTAATGAAAAACTGTTGCAGTCAGAAATACTTAATACAAACATGAACCAAATACTGTAGTATACCATTAAGAAGGTAAAAACCTCCAAAACTGAAAGAGTTGACTCCTCCAATGCTGTTTACACTTACGAGTGACTGCCTATAAAAATTGACCAAAACTGCCTATCAATGGAAGAAGCTGAAAAATTGATTTCGTTTGTATTTTGCCCATAGACAGGTCCTAGTAAGAACAGTAATGAAACATAGTTAGTTTTGGTTAATAGAGCTTTCTTTGGTAGAAATATGCGGAAAACAATTTCGCCCAGTTTGGGCTCAAAATCTACTTCCGGGTTTGGGAAATTTTCTCAATATTTGATTGCTTCATGCTCTGCACAACAGCTGCTTGAGAATCTTTCAATGGATTTTATATTCAGCTCAGGTCTTCATGGTATGACTGAGTGAAAAATAAAACAAATTGAAGTTAGTTTTGAGCTTCAAATGAGATCAAACAGACACGCAAAATTTTACGATGTGCTGAAGGCGAATTATTGCATTAAAACATCACCACATTTTTCTATGGACTATAACTAAAATACCGTAAAAACACTTTCCCGGGGTGACTATACATCCACCTGTTTGAAAATAAAAAAATAACTCTGTGTGACACAGGTATAGTCACTCTCAAATAAATATTCGTTTCCGACAACCTGCTCAAAGGAATCTTTAGAACTGTCGTATGTAGAAAAAATAATGAAAAATAATGACTTTTCCTTTGGGGATATCTGGATCACTCAGATCAAGGTACATCAAAGAAACCATTGAATCCACTCTTGTCCTTGATGCACCCTGATCCGAGTGATTTGGATCACTGGTCGTGATCAATATGACCCCAAAGGAACATATCCTTAAATGAACAGCAAACATCCGTCTTGTTTTCTTCTCCTCAATTGGTCACAGAAGATCGACTGTTTCCATGAAAAATTACTGCTTTTAAAATATATTATTTAATTAATCAATCAGCTAAAACTAACTGGTCACCAAAAAAGGTGGATTTAAGACTTACAAAAATATACCTGTTAATGTCTTGGTTTAAACATAATATTACAGAGCATTTCAGCTATTAAAAACCAAATATTCGTGGACACGTATCAAACTTATGTACATAACTTGGAAAAGCAAACCATCCAACACTGTATTTGTTCAATTTAAATTGAATACTTGCCATGATACTTACACCCTGGATGTCTTAATAATCTTTAATTTAAACTCAAGGTTTATTTAGTGCTTTTATAGCATTTAAGGTCAAAGCCCATAGAAAAATATGGCAATATTTTAGTGCTATAAATTTGTTTGCCACAAATTGTAAAATTTTGCGTGTCTGTTTGAGCTTGTTTCGGGCTCAAAACTAACTTTGATTTATTTTACTTTTCATTCAGTCGTACTATGAAGACCTCAGCTGAATATAGAAATCAATGACAGATTTTCAAGTAGTTGTTGTGTGGTGTGGGATGCAATCAAATATTCAGAAAATTCAGCAAAACCAGAAGTAGATTTTGAGCCCAATCAGGACAAAACCATATCATTTTTCCCAAATTTCTTCCAGAAAAACCTGTATTGGCAGAAACTAACTATGGTCCGTTTTTTTCCCCTAGCTTGGGCCAATCTATGGGCAAAAAATGTGCGAAATCGATTTTTCAACTTGTGGTGATGTTTGGTCTATATTTATAGGTAGCTGCTCTTAACATTTATTTGAAACATTACCTTTTAAAGAAATTCACCAATAAGCATTTCACCAAACCAAATGAATTGAAAAAACATACCAAGGAAATCTCCATAAACACAATAATGCAAATCAAACTGTGCAGGTGTCAAATAGAAAATTCTAAACAAAAGGTCACAGAATAATGTTAAAGATGATTTCCAGTCCATACTGCGCACTCACGAGTTTGTTTTTGATTATTGTTTTGTTTCACGTAAGACACAAAATAAAACATTTTGTAACTACTTACATGAAGTAAATTCAGTTTCAGGTTAACCACAATTATGGAGGCAAAGCTTTATGTTTATTTCTGTTTCCCTCTTTTTGATATGGTCACCTGTTGAAACCATTTCATAGCTGTAAAAATCAAAGAAACTGTTGGGAAAAGAATTTAAAATGCCTCCAAGATACATGTAAGGTAGGTGGTTTGTAATTAATAACACAGGAGTGTTGAGACTTAACAGTATGGACTAGAAGTCATCTTTAACAAAACTTTGTTTAAGATTGACTATCATTTAACATAAAGCCAAGAGAAATGCAAGAGGCAGACAAACATCATAGTCAAATTGCTATTGATAGGTAACTTGTGACCCATGGTGCTACGCTGGCCCGGCTTCTCTGCATTGTTACTAATACTACAGTATAAAATTATGAAAAACACAACAAAGTTAATGTTGTGACAGTCACAAAGTTAGACAGTCACAAAGTTGATCTGATAATTTTTCCAGTTCGTAAATCAAGCACAAACTGGCCACGGAAGCAGGATAAAGATCAATCAGGCAGGTGTTAGCGTTCATGCGGATGAGTGAGTGGAAAGGAAAAACGTACGCCATGGAATCGTTGGCAGTGTTCAAATAAAAACAAAGGGAAGCCACCTACTGAAAAGACTGTTGAAATGAAGGATGTCAAATCGAAGCACAAGACACCAATAAACAAATGCAGATGGTGTGGTTATGATAAAACACACAAGAAATGCCCAGCAATCGGGCAGCAGTGCAGATACTGCAAAAAGATGAATTATTTCTCAAAATTCTGTTTGTCAAAGGATGTCCATCAGTTACAAGAAGTGGCCAACTCCAACAAGGAAACAGAAGGGGACTGTGACCATGAAGAAAGCAAAGATGACTCGTTGTTTGTTTACTCAGTTAAGTCAAACTGTATTGCAGAAGACGAGCAGTTTTATGAAGTTTTGAGCTGGAAGATACTGAAGTTCACTTCCAGCTGGATAGTGGTGCAAAAGCTAATGTTGTGTCACTGAGCACTTACAATAATCTCAAGCAAAGACCACAAGCTCTGCTGAAAACAACAAATACTGTGTTGATTTCCTTCTCCAAGCACAGATTGAAACCTTGTGGAGAAGTGGTGGCGAGTGCGAAATACAAAGATAATGCCGAAGATGTCAAGGTTCTTTGTTGTAGAACCCGAAGTAGAATCAGTGCTTCATGGAAACATGTGTCAAACTTGGCCTACTAAAGAGAGTTCACCAGCTGACCAGCAACAAACCACCTGCAAAAACAGTGGAGTTAGATGACCATCCAGAGTTGTTCAAAGGATTAGGATGCTTGCCTGGGACGTATCATATTGAACTGGTTGATGGTGCTACCCCTGTTATACATTCCCCAAGGACGATACCAGTACCTCAGAGAGAGAAAGTTGTTGAAGAACTGAAAAGGGTGGAAAAGCTTGGAGTTATTGTGTGGCAATAGGAACCGACAGAGTGGGTGAACACACTAGAAATAGTTCAGAAGCCCAGCAGTTCAGTGAGATTGTGCATTGATCCGCAAGATTTAAATGCTGCCATAAAGAGGTCCCACTATCCTATGAAAAAGTGAAGCCTTGGAGCTGATGGCTCATAGCTGCCAGAGCTTATCCCGGTTTCTGTAGCATGAAACGGCTAGGAGTATTTCTACTCCCCATGGATGGGATGCTAGTCCATTGCAGGTCACTCCCCCGCAATTTGTTAGGTTTCCCCAACAATTCACCAGTACCCATTTATACTCCTGGGTGGAGAGAGGGACTGTGAGAGTTAAGTGTCTTGCCCAAGAACACCACACTGTGTCCCCAACCAGGGCTCAAACTGGACTGCTTGCTCCAGGGACGATCGCACTAACCATGAGGCCACCATGCCTCCCACGAAGTCCCACATGCCTCCCATCCTATGAAAACTGTTGATCAAGTTGCTACAGTAGCCATCTTCAAGGTGCCAAAAGTGGCTTCCGGCAGTTAAATTTAGATCTATGCACCTTCAACACTCCAATAGGTTCACAAGGCTGCCCTTTGGAGTAAAATATGCCACAGAAATCTTCGAAAGAACCATAGACCAGAGGGTTGAAGACCTAGATGGTGTTGAGGTCATAATGGATGATGTAATCATTGGAGGAGATGAAACAACACATGACGAACGACTGCAAAAATTTCTGGAAACTTAACAAAGAGAAATGCATGGTCTGCCAGAGAGAAGTACTTTACGTAGGACACTCACAAACCGCAGAGGGCCTGAAGATTGATCCCCAGAAGGGTACAGCCATCCATGAGATGCCAGAACCAAAGACAAAAAAGATGTGAAACGGCCTCTTGGCTTTGTAATTTCTGAGCAGGTATCTGCCTGGACTGTCCACCATGGACACTCCCTTAAGACAGCTAGAGAAATCAGATGTATTGTTCCACTGTGACCATCCACAGATAGAGAGCTTCAGGAAGATCAAGCAACTTGTGTCACAAGCTCCAATGCTACAATACTATGTCAATAAGCCAGTAACTATCCAGTGCGATGCAAGTGGAAAGGGACTGGGAGCAGTGCTGTTGTAAGATAACAAACCTGTGTGTTATGCCTCCCGAGCACTTACTGACATTGAAACAAGGTCCGCACCATTGAAACCGAAATGTTAGCAGTCGTTTTTGCCTGTCACAAATTTCATCAGTACATGTATGGCAGGAGTGTTGTAACTGAGACAGATCATAAGCCTCTCCAAGCCATCAGCAACAAACCTTTACCGCAAGTACCACTGAGACTTCTGAAACTGATCCTCAATATACATGGGTATGATGTGGAGATATGCTGCAGAATAATGACAATGGAGCCTATGAAGAATTCCAAGAGATAAATGTGGTCCTCTTAGTCTCAGATAAACAATATGAAGAATTCCAGGAGACAAAATTAGACCCCAAGCTACAAGTAGTTCTTACAATGGTAAAAAAATGGATGGCCACACAAAACTACAAGTTCCCTTGGAGGCAAGACCCTACTGGACATTCCAAGATGAAGTCCCCACTGCAGATGGACTCCTTTTCAATGGAACACGCCTAATTGTTCCAAAGTCTCTTAGGCCTGAAATGCTCCGTCAGATCCGCAAGAGTCATTTAGGAATAGTCGAATGCAGACAAAGCGCCAGAGAGGTATTCTTTTGGCCTGGAATGCCTTAGGAATTGAGCAACTGGTAGACAATTGTAGTGTGTGTACAGACTACGCCAAGAATCAGCCCTCTGAAAACCACTGAAGCCCTCAGTGCCACCATTACTTGCTAGGACCTATTTGAGTTTTGCGGAGAACACTATTTACTCTGTCTGCTACCACAGCAAATTCATTGAAGTTACAAAGTTGGAGTCTCTACGAAGTGGAACTGTGAGAGAAGAGTTGAAAAGGCAGTTTGGAGTCCATGGGATCCCTGCAGAGGTGGTATCAGATAATGGCCCCCAGTTCAGCAGTAGTGAGTTCAAATAATTTGTCAAAGATTATGGCTTCAAGCACATCACCATATTACCCAAAAGCCAATGGAGAAGTGGAGAGAGCTGTGCAAACTGTTAAGAAGTTGTGGGAAAAAAATGACCAGTACCTGGCCTTGTTGGATTATCGAACAACACCATTGCCAGACATTGACCTGTCTCCAGCCTTGGACAAACTCCGAAGTATGGAAACCAACCATTGTAGTCAAGCATCACCATACACCATGATCCTATGTGGTGCAGGCTGAAGATGGCAGAAAGTATTGCCGCAACAGGCAACATCTGCGAGTCTGGCCAGCACCTGGGCATGGTTGGTGTGAATGCAGAATTGCCTTCCTGAGCAGACCAAACTGTAGTACAGTTAGAATTCCCATCTTGTTGCCAGATATACCATCCCAGGAGCAAGACATGCACCCAGAACCAGCAAAGGAGAACATTACTGATCCATATGTCACCCGAAGTGGTAGAAAAGTAGTAGCACCGAACCGGCTTGACCTGTAGACCCATAAAACTACACACTGTGTTCAGTTTTTGATTTATTTTCTTTAAACCAGAGACGGTGACATTTATTTTAGTTCAACATATCATTTTACTTTCATTTGAAGTGTTTTAATTCTTATCAAGAAGGGCAGGATTTGACATAAAATGTTAGTTTACTCTCCCCTCCCTAGTCAGTCATGATGTACACTGTATGTCACGTGACTAAGCACATGCAATAAACACACTCAAAGTTGTCAGCCATCTTTGAATACCTGTTCTTACAATTATGGCGACTAAACCTGAATTTTTGGTCACCAAGGATGAAATGCTAGTTGCATTGGTGACCATATTGGTTGCAATTTCAAGCCCTGGGATGGCTTTTAAAATACTGTGCCTGTGTTAAACCTGCAGTCTTGTAAAAGGAAATGGTTAAATTGGCCCTTTTTTCGTTTTTCAGGGGCCATCTCTGATTACAACGCGGGATTCTCACAATGGCGTGGTCTGGCAGAAACACTGTTTGAGACATGCATCTATTAGCATGTGCATATCACACATGCTATTTTTAGAAAAGCTGTGTACCATAAATGATCAGCACTCGTCACAGCACATCTAGTTACCGCCTAACGATCTTACATTGCCTTGTTTCTCTGATAAATCTCCACAGATTTCTAAGTTTTATACGCCATATCAAAGCTAACTGAAAGCAGGTTCTGGAGAACTTAACAATTTAAAGGTCAAGATGTGCTAAACAGTATAAAAATCATGCTGCATTTCACTATAGCTACTGCTGAATTGTAACACGATCCTCGTATCTTTCAACTTCACAATACTAACCGTGTCAGGTAAATATTATTCTCAACAGATTTCTAAATTTAATACACCATTTGAAAGCTATGTGAATGCAGATTTCGTACTTTGTTACCATTTTGAGGCCACAAGGCTAAATAATCATGCTGTATTTCACTAAAATAACCGTCAAATTGACTGTTAAGAGCCACTGCCTGTAAATATGGAGAATCCAACGACAGGTTGGAAAATTCATGAAACTGTGTGAATATGAAATCCAGGCAAGTTCCCTTCTTTCTGTACCGGCCTGTTGAAAATGTGCAATTTTGCATAAATTCCATCGGCCATCTTGGTTGATTGAGCGGTATTTCGAACTTTCCTAGATTTCACAAAAATGTGAGGTCGCTGGAACTTTGAAAGTATATTTCTGAAAATACTTCACCAAAAGGGTCTTTTCGATGCAACCAAAGAAAATCCGAATTTTCCGACCTGTCGTCGTATTCCCCATATTTACAGGCAGCAAATCTCTACAAAATTCTATGATCAATGCATCATTTAAAAGCTAAATGAATACAGGTTCCCAACTATGATAAGGAGATCAAGATGAGCCGAGTACCTCAACTGACCAAGACTCTGCATTCACTGTGGAGGAGCACTATATTCAGGGCTGACAGGCTGTCACTAACCTTGCCCAAAACAAGTATGGAATATTTTGCCTTCTAAATTATCCCTTTACGGCAGCTTTATCTCTCTGTGTTAGTACCATGGGCTATGAATCACAGTAAGTTTCCCCTTGTTCACACACCACGACTGGTTCCACCAGTCAATACCATTTTGAATTTGCCAAATTTAAACTTGGAAAATTCCACCTGATTTTTTCAAGTTTCAAGTGAAACGTCACGCATGTGCAATTCATGACATTGTCCCTTTAATGTCCATTCTATTCACTGACTTGCTGTGGTTCTGGTTAAAGCAGGAGTATGCCAAAGGGTGTGTGGGTACAAGGAGAAGGCAGAGAAATTCCATACTTTTATGACTTATGCTTATAGTTAAGCATCAGTGACAACAAGCCTTAAGGTGGCTGAACACAATATTTCCGTGCACGTTCTTGCTGATGCAATTCAGCGGGTGCACAAGGATCACAAAAAGCAAACATGGTGCTGATACAGCAATCATTTTATTTGCTCAATGCCCGTGCTATCTGTGCTATTTTTCTTCATAATTGAACACAGTGTATTTATTGTTTTGTCTTTTATTAGAAATGTATGTTAGAAAAGGTAATGTTGCAAAGAACCTAGCAATTTGCAGATTTTTCATTAGTACCGAAAGAACCCAGTTAAAAGCAGCGCATCCATAGTATGTCAAAAAATTGTGATTGAATACAGTATAGCTTTCTCAGAAATACATCTATTTCTTGAGAACCACTCAATAGAATTTCAGGAAATTTGCCACAAAAATACTTTAGGAAATAAGTAACTGGAGCATCGAAAAAAATTTACATTTAACAGAAGAAATTCTAGATATTCCAGTTAACCTTCTACAAGGGATAATTAAAATCTCTTTGTTAAGCTATCATTAAAATAGTGTTAACTTGTGAGCATCATTACAACCATGCAAATGATAAAGAAAATCAAATGACTAGATTTTCTGCAAATAAACAAAACCGATTTTAAAGGCCTGTTTATATTTATTCATGTTGCTATGGCAATAGCACATATGTCAGCTTAAGTATAAAAAAATACAAAGTTTTTGTCGTCAACTTGCGTGCTGCCATTTTTGGCGACCAAATGATCAAGGGTTTTAGAGGAAAAGGTGAATGAAACACAGGTATCCAAAACTGTGTTCAGCCACCTTAACCCTTTAATTCCTTTCTATTAAATATGGTGCACTGACAAACAATGACTCAACATGTGTGCTATTTCATAACAATGGAGCGTTTCAAGTTAATGAAGTATCCTTTATTATTCTGGGGAATTGCTCTGTCAAAAGATGCACAATTTGACAAATAACATCTTAACTGAGCTTGTTGCTTTTGGGCAAATTTGGTAGTTTTTACATGTAGTGATTGTGCATAAATAAGGGTATGAAAACTACAAATTTGAAAGTAACCCACCCTGGAATCAAATTATACTTTTTAACTGAAATTTTGCCAGACACGAATACTGCAAAAAATCTACACACATCCATTACAAATCCATGGGGGGTCAACTGTCAACGAAAACCTTGTCATAATCGAAATAACAAGTTTTTCTTTTTAAAAGCCATATATAACGTTCCATACTCCTCTTTCCTTGTTTTGCAAAAAAACAAAAATTTAACGGGTTAAGGGTTTCAGATGCATGTGAGTCAAGTTTTATAGTGGCATAAAAGACTTAAAACAGTACAGACAAATTCTATATCATTATTTTTTTTTTCACAAAAAACATTAAAATGAATTCCTGTCTTTAATTTATGTCTCTCATTTAATTCTTTATTTCACTAGCACTATTTGTACCCTGCTTTTTTGCACTCCTAAAATAATGACACTCAGCTTGACAGCCTTGCCTTCTGTGATTTCAACATGCTGGATGTTGTGCAAGATCTACATGTATGGTAAATGCCAGGTATAAAGTGTGGAAATATTATCATTTTTTCAATATCAGTGAAGGTCCTTCTACTAAGGAAAATAACAATGTGGAATACTTATCAGCAGACTTACTGGATTATTTGACAAGAAACAGATGAAATGTGGATGGCAACAGGCCTGTTTCCGGTTTATTTCATGATACACACGTACTTCAGTGTGCATGTGGAAACGTTTATACACCATACCTTGATTCTTTATCACTTGCAGCCTGTTATAAGCCATAGAAATGTTTTTTTTTTCCTTTGAAACTATATTTATCCAAAACTGCACTTATCATGAAGACATTTTACCAGTATCTGGTTTGTTAAGTCATTAGTGAAAGGCTTCAAATGAATGCCAAAGATTAAGATGGATGTAATGGAATGTTTGTAGAGATATTGTGTTACGCTTTAATGCATGCATCTTGGTGCATGGCCTCTAGTCATCATTTTGATTTCAGCCAATCATCTGCTTTTGTGTGATAACTTACATGTAATTTCATAACAGTAAGAACAAAGACTATGCGTTTGCCTGATAACCTGGCTTAATTGGCCAAGTAAAATGCTGTTCTACTACTCAACTGTTTCTACACACTGATTTTATTACCATGTTATAACCATAACAGACAAACTGGACAAAACAGCCTATATAAGCAGATCATCCAAAAGTAATTAAGTCACTATAGCTGTAGCTTCCTGAGCTATAAGTAGATGAGTAGGTAAGAAAAGACAGCTTGAACTTTCTAAAAGGCTGTATTCTGATTAGATATCAGTTAAGATTATTAACCTTGTTGGAGGTTAGTAGTTTTCAATCATCATGGTCAATCATCATGGTCAATTGAACCCAATTCCCTAAATGAGTGTTTAATTTATTTCAGAAATCCTTTGGAGAAAACTCGAGGGAATGAACTTTCAACAAGAGCCTTATTAGTAGTTTGACTTGTGAGAGAAAACATCACTTACCGGTCCTTTCCTCATCTTATCAAGATTCCAGGATATGCATGTAAGGGAAGGAGACAATAATTATTTTAGAAATGTTTTAAGTTACCTTAATTTTAGATATAAGTAGTATAAAGCTAATCA
>Ga0099804_1274403_pt1 | contig 11451 bp, 6 predicted proteins | sample OrbCnscriptome_FD_81150 | JGI IMG/M metagenome (GOLD analysis project Ga0099804, IMG submission 81150) | Coral microbial communities from Puerto Morelos, Mexico - Orbicella C A metatranscriptome (Eukaryote Community Metatranscriptome) | ecosystem: Host-associated > Invertebrates > Cnidaria >...
TTTTTTCTTTTTGTGGGGGGCTTCAGCCTCCACTATGCTATCGTCGGCGGAATTTATTTGTCTATGTGTCGCGTATCGCGAGGTCTTCTGGGAGGAATTGAGTAGGCTTATATGATGTCATGACGTTACGTTCTCATGGCCACAAACATATTGCGATCTCGTTCTTTATGAACACTGACAACAACAGCAGTAAAATTAACAAGAAATTGTCAATACAAACTTGCATGTAATTTCGTTGCATTAAACGGGTTTTGTGGTCAATATTGACAGAAGCAACATTATATTACTTTGGTTGAAAGTAAAAGTTCCAGAGCGGAAAACAAGACGGTGTACTAACCTGGGGTGATACAAACGGCAACATTAAACGCAAAAAAGATTTCCGCTGGCAATACTGGCCTAGCAACGATTACACGTATTGAGATGTTTATCCCAGTCGCCTGTCCCTTTTGTTCCTTTGGTGGGCCGGAGAGCAGGGAGCTGTATTTCCTCGTTGTTTACATTAGGTTACGGCAAATAGACACCACCTCTGACGTCTTTCCTCGACTATCTCGTTTGCACGCTAATAATTGAAGAAAAACTGCCCCGCCACCAGCAATGCCAGGCGATTTTTTTGATCCGCAAGAACAGCTAATATTTTCAAAACCAAGGAAAAACCTTTAGGTGAGATCGACATCTCGAAGTCCTGTCATCTGACCTTTGAATCTGTAACGGGTCACGCCTTCCGAAAACGAGAAAATCGATGTAAACAAGGGGTTTGTCGAAGTCCCAAAATTAAATTCAGGGAAAAGCTTCGCTCACTATTAACTTGCAGTTTGTTCTACTAAACAGCAAACGAGACCAGTGAACTGAGGATCCACTCTGTTTTTCCATGCAGCGTGACGTTAAAAATAGAATTTTCGCGGGAGAATTTAGCATAAATAATGGTAAGGATTTGGCAAGTTTGAAATGTTTACATATGTTAATAACGATGTCACAGCTTAAATATTCTATTCTGCAGTCTAGCTAACTATTTTTTGCAAATATTTTAGTAAAACATGGATAACAATCGCAGAACGTCGGTATAGGGTGATATTCTTCGTTAAAAATTTGGCGGGAAATATTTCTGATTAATGATTTTTTTGGACTTCACGTGACCAATTGCTCCGATTTCCCTATAGATACCAATTTTAACTAATCTAGATATTGATAACAGTGCAAGAGACTATCACAAGAATGTCTTTCTGTGGAAATAAACTGCCGCACTTTTGAAAAACGACTCACTGAAAATGGCTAAAATTTGGGCCACGCTCATTAACGATTCGGCGGCGATATTTGGCACCTCGTGAAAACCATAGAATTAATGTGAAAGACCTCTAATATTTCTCAATTAACTAATAAGGGAACAAACATTACCTCACGAAAATAAGAGTTTCTGGAATTTGTAGGAAGTACCTTTTAGGCTCACATATAGTTGCCCGAAATTTCGGCCATTTTAGACCGCTTTAGAGGCCAAAATCATTATGTGGTGATATCTCGAAGAAAAACGAGCGCCTACCTCGGCAAATGTCATGGTTGTTAACCTTTTCGGATAGCTTTTATACTGTAAAAAGATGAATGTAAATGGCCGACCTAGATCTTTTGGTACTGCCCGGTTTTCTCTGACAATGACACGTAACTTCGAGGATTTGTATGGGATACCGTTTTCATTTGAGAGATACACTTTGGTCAGCATTGAAGAGCTTAAAAACCTATTAAAGTTGGAATTGTGTTGCTCACAAACATGGACTGGTTCTTTCAAAATGAAAGGTGGCTGTCAAGCTGATATGCAACAAGTTAAACACGACCAGGAATGTGATTACAGTCAATGAATGTGTGTACAAGAAATTCTCCTAAAAAAGCCGATGACAGTTGCTTTGTGTTCTTCAAATAACAAATAAATTAACTTTCCACTGTGAATAGCATGATAAAAAATATGTTGTCATCTTTTTGTATTTTAAAACAGATCCAACCGATCAATGTAGTATTGGGTTTGACAAAACAATTATGACACCTACAATGAGAGACATCTGTACCAGGTCACGTGCGCATAAGAACCTAGTAAACCAGAGTGAAGCACACTGAGCAATGTGGAACACTCCTTTAGACATAATTTTGATGTTTGTCATGTAGCAATGACTTTTTATCAAGTCTCAGCTGATAAACCTGTACTGCATACTTTTCACGTGAGTCGTTGGAAGTGCTATTACACAACTCTTTATGCAACTGTATGCTAACGGCCACTTGAAGATTAATATTGAATCCAGAAACAAACATGGATGTACTCTTCTATCCAGAAATTATTATGCAAACTACTAGTCAAACATCAACATACACTTTTAACATCACAAGGATCTACACGTATCAAAAGAAGCATGCAGACTGTATGAGCAATATGTTCCTTTTTTTTATTTTATATATATATATATTGTTTTTAATGCATTTACAGTAACTTGTTACCACATTTTGTATCATCTTAAAGCTGGCAATCAACAAAAGAACCTACATCCTGTAATTTGAAGATTTCGCAATTGAGCTACTAGTATTTAAAACGTCGATCCATATACTGTACATGCATTGTCTTCTCACTAAAGTTTCACTTTTCCGCGTGAAAAAAAAAAAAAATTGCGCAAAAAAAAAGGGAAGGGTAGGAGTTGGGATGATGTAAATAGGATACACACATGACTTTTGGGGCGCATATAGTTTATTTGTTGCTCGAGTAGCATCATTTGCACCCTCGCTCCGCTCGGGCGCGACAAAAGTCATTTCATTATTATTATTATCAATACACAAAGCCAAATCGTACAAAATCATTTAAATTAATAAGAAAAAAATGAAGCTATGATATGGAAAGTTGTTGCTAAAATACGATAAGCTAAACAAAAGCTAAACAAAAATCCTTTCTGTTTACAATAAAAGTCAAATGCTATCTAGTTTCAAAAGATTAGTAACAATGATTAGCAAAAATCAAATGACTGCCTTGTAAGCTCCCGCCAACTTTCTCTGCCGCCGCGAGCAAAATGAAAATACAACGAAAACCAAATAAACTCAACCAACTTCTCCGCATCTCTCCAAACGCCGTCCGTGTTCTGCTCTTCCATGAGGTATTGATTCAATTTCTACCTGTCTCCTGACTGAATAGATGATTTGTGTTCTGGTTTTACATCGTTTTCTTTCGTAAATAGTTTGACCTTCGCTTCAAACATTTTGTTGGCAGACATGAATTCGCTGTCTTGTAAAATGTTTATGTTTCGGCTGGGTGGAGCACAGGTTAGATGGCGATGAATGGCCGCTCTAATTCCACTTAATACACTTGGATTAAAGCTTGGCCTTTCTCTGTTTTCCTTTTCTCTGTTTTCCCCTTAAGCGAAGAATTTTCGCAGAATTTCACTCAAGTCCGTCGGACTTACTGTTTTGAGATCCACTGTAAATTTTCTTTTCTCGCACCATTTCTCGAAATTCTTAACTCCCCCGCTCAGTTGTTTTCTTGGTGCTTTTCGATTGAGCTTGTTGCTCAAATTCATCCAGTTGCTCGTTGTCCTTTTTTTAGTTTTTACTAGAAAAAATGCTGAAAATTTGGGACTTCAAAATCTCCAAACGTCAAACTTTCACTACAGAACTACAACGTGAGCAAGTGCAAACTCATCCACAAAAATTGGCGCCAACTCTAGCATTGAAATGATATCCTCAGGATCTCTTTGGCCAAGCGAACTTGTTTGACATCTCTGCAGCCAATCAGAATCAGGGCGGCAAATGCATTTTCAGTCCGCCCATTAATTTTCCAGTTTGGCCCGCAAAATGGCGCGTTTTACAGAGGGCAGTTTGTCATTTGGCCTCGCGTATTGATAGTAATGGAATTTAGCAATTAGTATTTAAAAGAATGCTCGATGTAGCAACAATATCGAGTTTAAGGGTATATAGTGTAATATAATATTGTAAGGGCTAAATAATAAAGTTAACTGTTATTTAATTATTTCTTAAGACGGGGGTAAACATGAATTTAAGTGACATTTTGGGAAGTTTAAAGAGGGATTAAAAGGGAAAAAAAGGGGATTTGGAACACCACCAGACAGTTGATTGCCCCCAAAAGGGCTCCCCGGGTTGGTGGGCAACTGTTTGGTGTACGTCTACCAATTTCTAACTTCAAATTCTAATTTTAAAACAGCATCAAATCTTCAAAATTTCACATTTCCATAAATTTTACTAATCGTTTGAGAAAAACTATTTATCCCCAACTATACCCAAAAAACACCAAAAAATTTGCAAAGCAGCCCAAAACGTAACTAAGTGAAATAGGTCTCAAATGAGCAGAGAGATTTTTCGTTGCCTGAAACGTGAACGAGATATTTGTATTCAAACCATAATACCCAGCAAAAATACGGCCTTTATGCTAACCTCCGCCTTAATGGTATACGTCAGTATTAAAAGAGTTCCAACCGTCTTGTCTACTGGAGCAATATCAAGGTACACTATATTCTTAATTTCATAGAAAAGGATAAATTAAAGCATTATCTGCGCCAGTGTCCTCAGTTAGTTTTTTCTTTTTTTTTTTTTTTTTAAAGCTAAATATCATTCACTCTTAAATAAAGTCTCTCATTCATTCATCCATTCATTCATTCATTCATCCGTTCGTTTGTTCGTTCTTTCGTTCGTTCGTTCGTTCGTTCATTCATTCACCTGTTTCGAAAGGGCCTGGTGGTCCTCTCTCGTCAGGATCATGAAACACTGACCAACTAAGGTTCCTTTCATAGGCTGATCGTTCAAGCATGCTTTATTAAGTACTTGCTTGTATGCCGGCACGCACTTGCCAGTTCGTTCCTTTTGTTTAGGGTGCTCGCGCCCGGTTTGCATATGATGAAGAATTTTTCCGTTATACACAGGCTGCATTTCTTTGTCACATTTGAATATGGTATGGCACGAGCCATTTTTTTCCAGGTCAGAGTTTGGTAAAAGAATATCAAAAGATTTTATGAATATTTTTACCTAGTTTTCGTATAGAACTAGCTGGTTGCACTACTCATTATCTATTTTGTTGTATATAGCGAGTAGCCTAGCAGTGTGCGGCTGTTAACAAAATGGCATTCGCTTCTTTGCGTCTCGAAGTGTTTGTAAAGAGGATTCAGATTACATTTTCAATAAATAGTATGCTAAAACAATTAGGTGATTCTCTCTGGATCTCTTTGCGTGATATAGATGACTCCGACTGTGCCTTTAAGCGATAATAATTCGAGCTCATAATCTAAAATAACTCTGAGCCGTGTTGTACTCTTTCAAAAGCCTCCTCCCTCCTGATAGCCATTGCACACAAACCGTTTTTTTTTTCGAAAAGGAAAAAAAACAAGCAAAACAAAACAAACAAACAACGAAAGAAAGAAATAAGAATAAACATAAAAAATAAATAAACAAATAAGAAACAAACAAGATACAAAAGAGCTGGAGAGAGGAAGAATCAAAAATTACCCTCCACCCACCACTATCCTGGCCAGTTTTGGGGAAAGAGAACGGGGAATAAGGTATTTGCTTGTAACAGCTCTGCTGAAATTTATATCCGAATTTTAGTGCATTTTGTTAAGGATAAGATAAATTTGATTAAGAAAATGACATCGATGTGCGAACTTTTACTACAACATAATTTATTATATATGAAAGGCCAGAATTTGTGGTGAGTTAGACTTAAGCTTGATTAAACGCTTTTCTTTTTATTTTATTTCATGCTTTCATTAATGAAAGTGTAATGTTACTATTATAAATTTTTCACCCTCAGTTTGGGCTGTTATGGCAAATGCTTCGTGTAACTTTTCGAGTTAAAAAAACTCGGAGTTTGGTGTTGAGTCGATTTAAGTAGAATTAAACAATGTTGCAATTTCGATAGTACGCTGAACGAACTGTTCTGGATCGTCGCGTTACAATTGAAGAAGTGTGGAATTTCATAAAGTTTAAGAAAATCAAAAAAGGTAATTTGCGTCACTTTGCTTGTTTTATTTTTTTCTTGTAAAACGTTCTGTCAAGTGTATTCTGTATATTAGACAGTTTATTTTACTCGGACAACACACTTAGCCATGTTAACGGTGCGTCCCATAGACTTGATAAGCAGCCGAGTCTACAGTACGCACCAGCTAATTTATAGGTACGCCAAGAAAACAAAATAACAAAGTAAAAATGTATGTACAATTTGTTTATAAATATCAAATTCAAAACTCGGCTTAGGAGAAAAAATAGACATCAAGTCGAAATTGAAGGATGAGTAGATAATTTGTTTTGTTTTATTCCCCTAAGCCTAAGAGCTAAATTAGAATTTTAAGATATCACAATTGGCCCCTTTATTTTTTTAAACGTTGATCGATACACTTTACAAGTATAGCAGGCTCACTAGAGATTCACTTTTGCGAGTGGAAAATTTGTGGAAAAAAAAACGATGGAAAGGGTAGGTCTACTGCGTACGATTTTCGTTTTTTTGCGCCCGCTTCACGAATGTGTGTATATACACAACATGAAGAGAGGTCCTTCAAGTTAGTATTCTCTTAAACGAGCATGGTGAACTATATATTTTTTATTACCGACGTTTGGTATACAATTATTCTATATAACTAAACAATGTTCGGAAGGAAAAAAAGATAAAGCTTGAAGTGTGACCAAAACCATTACTCTAGGATGCAAATTATGACCTTCAAAACTACGACTGGAGAAACGTTTTAAGTCGATGTCGTTTTAAATTGTTTGAATGTTCCATAAATTATATACTGTATTGTTTCATGTGCCTTAGACTTTCTACCTATCAAGTTTTTATGAAGTCTTTCGTTGAAAAAAATTTCGCCTCTATCGACCGCAAAATGTAACGTGAACCGATAAAATAACACACGTGATTAGGCACAAAAGGGGCAAGATTGGCCCATTATATATCTTTTGAGAGACTGGTGACCTTCTTTTTAATTGTATCTCTTGAAAGAGTTCTGGGTAGGGAATATTCAGAGAAAGTTTCAAAAAAATCGTTTGACAACGTTTTTTTTTTTCTGAGGAATCACCTTAAAACGTTGAAATAAACAAAGAGCAAAAGCGTAATAATTTCTGCTCCTAAAAGAAAGCACGCAATAATCGCCATACTTCTTTTATATTCCATAAAATCAGACCGTTTTTTTACTCTTTTTTTTTTTTCGATCTGATGATCTACTGCACCCAGAATAGCAATCTGCCAATCAGAAGCCATTACTAATGTCCTGACGCCGTGCGATATGAAGCCACTGACATGATATGACTACGTTTTTATGGCAACTCGGGTGAATTTGAGTACGGTAAATACGTAATCCCACCTTTTTTGGTATGCTTCGACAACACATCAGGCTTGTTTGGCCTCGGTCACCATGGGTATTTTAGAGAGACTTCGAAACATGGGTCGACGAAACTCGACTAATATGTCACCAAAGCGTAATAAAAGTGACCAAAATTGGCTAACAGAAGGCGGCCTTAGACAGCTCAGAAGAAATCTGGTTACCAATCACTTGACTACACAGCACACCGGCATATGCTGACAGCTTTTGTTAACCCTCTTCTGCTACATCAGAGCGATTACTAAAAAACTTATTTGATAATAAACACTTTCAATATGTTTTTTTTTTTGGTTATGACAAATAATCTTGTCGTGTCCTCGTAGAAGAAACAACAAAAGATGATTTCATCCTCCAACCACCATCCTCCAACCACCATCCTCTTGACCAGTTTTGGGGGAAGAGGGACTGGAATGGCGTGGGAGTTTGTTTGTTAATTATATTACGTTTGTCCCGATTTTAGTTCATTTTGTTTAGATCAGGGTAACATTGATAAAAATAACATTAAGAGTGCATTTAATTTGTAGTTTTTTACTTTTTATTTGTAGTCTAATTGTATTATATAGCGCAGCTGATTTCAATTAATTCGTCTGTCAACGGACGTTTATTTTTTGGCTACTAGTTATATTTCTTACAGCGCGCGATAGCAGCCAAAAAGCGGGGGCAAAGCAATTTCATCTTTCTCAGGACCGAGCCTAGTGTTCGAGCTTTTTCAATTCCAGAGCGGTTAATACTTTTGCTTGGGATCTAGAAGAACTCAAGACAAAATAGAGAGTTTGTGGACAGACTAAGAATTAATGGGACGCCAGACTTTAAAGAAAAATCGCTTTCGCTGAGCTTAAAACGACAAAATAAATAAGCAACAACAAAAAAGAACACCATGGTAATTCCTTTTCAAATAGACTGTAAGAAAGCGCGCAATAAAAGCTGTACTTTTACTTCTATTCAACAAACTCAGGCCAGCTTTGCGTCCTTGCTCGATTTCATAACAAATTAGCAGGGCTCAGCCCAGTGGATCTATAAACACCAAAACTATCAAGCGTATACTTAAAAGATGGAAAATATGCTAGGTAAAAGTGCAAGAGGGACTGACTTTCCTCTAGTCAAAATGGCGAGTGTTGTCCATTTTACCCAATGGGAGTCGAGTCGTCTAGCTTTGTGGTCAACTCGAGTTATCGGAGGTTATGTCGTGAAGAACAAGACTTAGTGGGCTAAGGTTGTAAATGACTCTACAAAGAAGAGTAAAAACAATTGCGAACTGACGACTTATTGGAAGGTGTTTAGAAATTGTCAGGGAACAGTAGTTATTAGATAAATTAGTTTATTGTCATTGCCCCAGTGCTACTGCTGCCGGTTTACAACTCGTTTGTTTTTATTTTTGCTCGAGCCACTTAGCAGGCAAACGTCCGATCTGTAGAGTATGAAAGGATGTGATGAGATGTCGAACGGGTTGCATCTTTTTATACCGTGTACTGGGTGTACCTTGACTATCTCAAAGCTTGACTTGCGTGGTAAAACGCTGATGTTTTTGATTCTCGACAGATAATTGTATAGGTTTCAAGGGTTATCTCATCGTTGACATCAATGACATCAATGAGTAATCGATAGGTAATTATAATCGATTGGTAACCAGTTGATTAGTTATTGATTATTGCCAATGAGCAATGAGTAATCGATGAGTAATCGATAGGCCTCTAAATTTTCAGTCATCGATTAGTTATTGATTGCATCGATTAGTCATTGACTGCAAATTTTGCAAATCTCTATTTGCTGTTACTTATCTTTATAACCTTAGCGAAGCGCGCGTTCTGATTGGCTAATACTTTCGATCCATTTGCCCGTTGGTTGCACGCTGACGGCAGCTTGTTTATTTGTACTTTTTCTTACTCTTTGTAAAACATAATTCCTAGTTTTCTTCTCCTAAAATATGGGAAAATCTAATAATTCTTCCGGAGATAGATGAGCAATATTATTCCTGTGAGCCATCAAATCTCGAGCTAAAGTTTTTTGCCGGGGCTCCACCTAAGGAATTTGCGAAGGCAAGCAGGAGTTGAATCAGCTGGTTGAACAAAGGCATTCGGTACTCGGAGACGGGTCGGAACAAAAAAAACAACAAACTAAGCTTGTTGTTTTGAAACCTGGTCTGTATCAGCCTTTCGAGGTTAGTAACGCATTGCGGAAATTTAGCGAGAATTTTCTAGCGATTTGATGACAATAAAATTCAGCAGAAGCTTTTATTGTAAAACTTTTCTAGCATCGAAAGCCATTTAAACGCTTTGACATATCTCTGTTTGTGAAGTCTTACATATGAAATCCTTCTGTTCCAAAAACGTCATGAAGGCGACAGTTTCATCAAATATTGGTAGCCTCTGATGAATTATTTCAGTTCCCGGGTTTTAGTTTAGCTCGTAAACTCGTCGCTCGATCGTGAATTGAACTCTTGAAGAAACAGCCGCTCGAAGGAAAGACTGGATCGTGCACAAATATAAGCTTATATTTCTGACATTTTCCTTAAGGTCACAGTCTTCTGTTCATGAGCTTATTTTACCAAATAACGAAACTGACAGAGATCATTTTTAAAGGCCATTTATGTGTTCAAGTTCAGTCTTAGACGCGCAACTCAGTAAACATTTAAAAGGAAGTGGAAAAGAAAACATAACCCACAAACCGGCTATTGAATAACTGACATCTCAAACAGCTCAAAGCCAGGGGTGTTTTGTTCGCTTTCTTCTCCACTCTCGCTTTTAAGAAATGTCTGGTTCCATTTTGTTCTTTTCTTTCGTCGAAGAGGCCGTGAAGGATAGAAAGCTCAACCACCAAAAGCTTCAATCATGTGCAGTTTGTTTTCAATTCTTCGGTAAACTGATCTAAATTTAGCTTAACGAATTTTTGAGAAACGCTTTTACCGACTGCCATTTCCGTTTGTTGTCAGCTTGATATTTAGGTTAAAAGAGCACTTTGAAATTGTTTGTTTGCCCGTGAAACTATTACCTCGCCGCTATTCAAGAAAAATTTTGATATGTCGACTTGTCAGATTGTTGAATACACATTTTCGCGCGGTTTATCGCGGTTTATCTCAAAAGTCTCAATGTTATCAAAGAAATGGTAACCGTGCAGCGTGCAACTACCCAGCCGTGGATGCACTTGGGTGGCTGGTTAACCACCCAAGAAGCTAGAGTCGCACTCGGCTATCGCCCCGTGTGACTCTTACGATTCTTTAGTGCTTAGAAACCTCCCGCGTGCATCCACAACTTGACAGCTGCACGCTGCACGCTTACCATCTCTTAAATATGTCTCGACATACTGGTACGTTGTTTGACCTTAAGTGTAGGCGTAATTACGTAAACAAGATCGTCTGTTATAAAAGACAAACACTAAAAGAATTTACAAAATATCGGTACCAAAAAGCAAGAAATTTGTTATATTAGTGCACAATGATAGTTGATGAGTAATGATGGGTAATCGATGAGTAATCAATAGGTCATCAACGAGTAATCAATAATAGTAAGCCATATCCTTTTAATTTCTGGCCTATATATCCTGTATCCATTGACCACTATACACAACAACATCGAACACTTTTTGAACATTTTTAACATGAAGTCAATGCGGAGAATAGCCATGTTTGAAATTGGCCGGGAATAAAAGACGGGGTAGAGGGGGTAGTTTTGTACCTTAGTTATTACCTTTAACAGGGTTGAGAGGGGTGAGAAAAAAATAAATCAGATCGAGGTTGACGAATGAATGAATAACGTGTTTTGTTTTATTCCCCTAGTTTTCGGAGCCAAACTAGAATTTAAGGATGTCGTTGGCCTACCAGTATTTAAAACGTTGTTCAATATACTGTACAAGCATTGCAAGCTCACTAAAGCCTCACTTTTCCGAGAGGAAAATGTTGAAAAAAAAAAAAAAAACAGAAGTCAAGGGTTGGAGTTCGGATGATGTAAATGCAATTTACCATTAGATTTTAAAACACTGATTGATATACTTACAGATACCACAAGTTCCCCAAACCAGAGAAAACATTTCCTGGTAAATTCTGAATATTATTTCCTTGTAGGTATAGCCTCCCCAAGCTCCCCAAACCGGAGAAAACATTTTCTTGTAAATTCTG
>Ga0099804_1137230_pt1 | contig 11254 bp, 7 predicted proteins | sample OrbCnscriptome_FD_81150 | JGI IMG/M metagenome (GOLD analysis project Ga0099804, IMG submission 81150) | Coral microbial communities from Puerto Morelos, Mexico - Orbicella C A metatranscriptome (Eukaryote Community Metatranscriptome) | ecosystem: Host-associated > Invertebrates > Cnidaria >...
CTTGTTTTTATTGTCTATGAGCTGAAAATTTCTTTGGCACATCTTTGTCAATGCTGCTTGAATACAGAGAGGTTCTCGTTTATTTGCAATAACTTAAGACAATCAGTTCGCGTGAATCAAAACAGGGAAATCAAAATTACAAGGTAGATTTCGGAAACGCAAATTACGTTTTCTTTCATAAGTTGTCTTACGTGCAGATTTATATTTTTAGGAAATGGCTATAATTTGACAAAATAACAAAATAATTATTCGAGATATGGGAATTGAGTGTAGACTTGTTTTTATTGAGAAAGGTCATCAAATAACAAAAAGGAGAAAGGAGAATTGCAGTAAAGAGCCACTTTCTTTATGGTAGTGTCAATACCTTTTAGAGGCCTTAGTTTTTCGTGTCAACTTCATTCTGTACGTTTTTTCTCTTGATCAGTTATAATTCTTGAAACGAAGTCGTTGCTACCTTGTCATATTTGCCGGTTTATCTAAGAGCTAACCCTCACGTATTAAACTTCCATGAACATTGCGCAACAATGGGAATCATTTGGCAAGGAAAAGTTCAAGTCAAAATATTAGCGCTCCATAAACTTTCGTCAAAACCGGAGAAGACGATAACTTGAGAGCCAGTTGGGTTTCACGTTGCTCCTCCTAAATCAATACACTCAGCCGCCTCACAAAAGCGAATATCGCCAACAATGCAGGGCTGTTCCAGTCTATGTCTTTGCGAGTTTATTTCAAAACTAAGCAAGCCAGCGTTCTGAAATAAGATCTAGCCAAGCGAGAACCGTTAAAATAACGATTTAATACTAACATTTCTTGTCAGTACTGTGTACTTTAGTCCTTTTACTGCAAAGAACAATGAGTAACGAAGATAATTGTTAGAATCTTGATTGAGTCTTAACAGAACTTGTTTCTCTCGCGCTCTCCTGTATTCAGGTGGACTTAAGATTCCCAGAGAGAATGCACCAGAAGACAAATCTATGCAGAACATATTTTATACTTTTCGATGTCAGTAAAGATTTTAAGTTCTTATTTTCAACAGTGTAATGTAGTCCAGGACGCCATCTTGAGTGGTTTCATTTTAGCCATACTAAACCGAGATTTTCATTTGTATTACTTGCAAAAAGTTTGAATACAGATAGACGGAATTCAGAGCAAAAGTACTTTAAGTTTCCTCGTACGATTCTTTACCTAATTCTACACCGGAAAAGTTGTGTAACTTAACTTTCCTTACATTATATATTTCATTAAATGAACTATTGTGCCTTTCAAAGTCATTTTCGCAAGGCTATTCTCATTCAAAAACTGGTTGTTAAAACATTGAATTCTTTATTCGTTGTACTGCTTGTGATATCTTTTCTTACTGCTGAATTTTCAGAGCTAAAATTACTTGAATCAAATAGAGGTTCACAAATCCAACATTTAGCAAAGAGGAATGTTTCTTGCCTCTTTACGAATGTGTCGAAAGAAGTCCTGCACATACCGTCCTTGGTGACAAGGAAAGTAACAGAGCCATTATTCAGTTTTACACGTTATTCATTTCGCTCCTTTCAGGTGAGAAATTGTCTCTCTTTTTCATACTACACAAGTGTTTTGCGCTCTCATTCAAGGCAAACGACGTAATGACCCATACATATTTAAAGCAAATGTTGATCTTTAACATTTCCCTTTCAGTTTCCAACACGATGTTTTCTTGAGAGACCTAGCAAATGCTTTATCTGAAGGCGACAGATAATTCTTTACATCAGTACGTGAGATTATTAGCTTCACTGTTGTTTATATCTTTTGATGCTTCCCTAAGGCAACAATACAGGTAAAACGTCCTTGTGTTTTCTTTCCTTTACAGGTATATAATTACTCTTTCGTAACTTGTACATACAAAACTCAATTTTAAACTACACTTCCACTTTCAGCCTTTAGTTTGTTTTGACCCGCAATTCAATTCTAAAGGAAAACACCATCTGAGAATTTTCCCTGCGAAATTATTACAATATAAAGAGTGCATTACCTGTAAATAAGCCACCTTATTTGCTTTGCCTCGCGCTCGTATCAATAACTTCTGCTCTTTTCTAATTCGCTCACTCTCAATTTACGCGTCAATGTGAAATAAAGTTAAGCACTAAAGAACAGTACTTAAGTGACATTGAAGCGAAATTATCTCGTAACACTGTCTTTCAAATACCTCGAATCTTTAGATAGATTTATTCAGTTGTGAAAATCCAAGACTTCTTTTGTGTCCTGGAGTGATTTTGTTTCAGTTCTCTGATTGTGCCAAGAAGTGTTACGCAGTCCTTAGCAGCTTTAACAGGCGACAATCCTTCGTTAGTTTCATACTTTCAAGCGTTTAATCTAGGGTTTTTTCAGGGGATACGTTCAGTGGCTGGATGAATGTTGCGTTTCATCTAAATTCTTTCATGAACGCGTTCTTTTGATGAGCTTTCGAATGGCTTCTGTTCAGTGACTCTTCTGTAGATGGCATATGGTTAAACACAGTCGTTTACAGATTTTCCTCTTTCAAAAGGCTTTTTCACTGCACCTAAGTCAATGTTTACGTGGAAAATTATTTCTTTTCAATGCCAGTTGTTTCAATGGTTGAATTCCCTTTGTGTTTGACTGGTGCCACCGCCGCGATACCTGCCTCTCGCGTAAGAATTGTGCCTACTCCCTTCTCTAGCACAGAGACAAATAGGCAATTTTTAGACAGGAATATATTATACTCTTTGTTGAACAACTTCAATAGCTGAACACTGCGAGGCAGGGAGCAAGCAGAGGAGTCCAGCAAACTTCCAACCATTTCAGCTAAAAAAGGCGAGTATTTTTCCTAAAACGCCCTAATTTTCCGAAGTTGCCAGCCAATCAAGCAGTGGTTTTCTACAGACGGTTTTCAAATTTGAAGCTGCGACAAAGATCACGCAAACCTCCCAAAACAGAGGCATTTATATTGAAATACAGAATTCCTCCACCATCCAAAGAGCGATTTTTTTTCACAGGTAAGTACCAAACTCCTAATGTTTTCCTAACGAAATAGAAACTCGTCATGACCATTTTCTCCCAACTTTTCTTCGTTATAAACTTCGATCTTCGTTATTTCCCCATTACCTTGCTTATTGTAAGAGCTATTCTGATGTTTTAGAGCGTATTGCCTAGGGCTTTACGGACTAAAACAGTGTAATCAAAACTCTCTCTCTTTAATACTGGTATTGTGTTGTCTACCTTTGTTGTCCTTTTTGCTTTAAATGCTCGTTATTTTCATTTTATTCGAAGATAGCTATTTTTAGGCCGCGCGGAATGAGGTCTTTATGAAGAGTATTCGTGGCCAACGACATTTTCATTTCTTGCAATCAAGTTCTCGGCCGTCATGTTTCAGTCTAAGAAAATTGTCATGTTGATTGCTTTGTTTCTCTTTTCGGTTTTATCCCGATGGAATTATCAAAAATGAAGCAATTTTTTTTTTCACTTCATAATTAAGCAGTCCTGTTGGGAGTCGTAGCCTCATTTTGCTGCAAGTGAACTACGTTACCTAAAAGCTTAGCATTCGGTACATGGCCATCCTAACCCGCAAGCCCTAAATCCGAAATAGTAAACTGTATTTCTAAGACCACCGTTTTCCGTTGTGGCTTCATTATTACAAGACAGAATAAATCCAGGGAAGGTACAGAATTTCTGTGAACAACTTCCAAACCTTTGAACGGATAATTTTCTAGTAAAAGAAATACCATGTACATGGTAGATGTGTAATAAAGATTTTTGGTACATTTGTTTGCTTTGCAGATGGAAATTCAATTTTTAACTTCCTCATTTTAGCATATTTGCCGTTTCCCCTCAGATAAAAATAAAGGTTAGATTAAGGCTTCAGTTGCCAATGCTTCGTTTGCTTTTAACTGTTTTATTGATTGGTTTTTAAGTTTTTAAGTCCATTCAATACTATGAAAAACATATTAAATCACGAAATCTCGGGACTATAATTCACATCTATGTTTAATAACACAAGATCTCTCTTGTGAATATAAAAGTTCATATGATTGGTGTTGAGCTCAAACTACATCTTTTAAAAAACTTCTTATGAGAAATCTTATTATTGCCTTATTGAAGGGGAAATCTAACATATTAGACCTTTAAATGAAACTGTTATTATTTTCATTTTCCATGGCCAAATAGAGTCACAGTACTTCTGTATCAGCAGCATAACAAAATCAGTCATCATTACATTTGCCTAGTTTCTAAGCTAACACAAAAGATCTGTTTGTCATAAAAAAATGCATCATCTTGTCATTTAGGCTCTATTTCTGAATTTTGCGTTTTTCTCTTCAAGGAGTGTCCTAAAGAATATAATACACTACAGAGACTTTCTTCCTGTTAAGTAACTTCGCCGCTCAATAAGCAAATATGAGTCAACTGAAAGCCGCTATTGTGAAGTCATGACCTTCGTCGCTTTGCCTATTTTAACTACACCACGTTTGAAAGCTAAAATATTTATCAGCCCAGCGGTAAGTGTATCTGTTGCTTTGTCCCGCCTTAACAGCTTTTGCAACAAAGTTAGGAAATGGCCCTAATAGCACAACACATTAACTAAAGGTGAATTCACAGCAGTGGAGCGCGGAGCGGGGTCCGTTTGTCTGCATGCGCGCGGAAAGCTGCAAGCTAAAGATTCATTTGTGATTTCATTTGTTTCATTTTCAGTAGATGAACATGAAATTTCATTCACAAGACTTCTAAACGCACGTGGTGTTTACCATCTCCGCCTGTTTCGCGAGGAATGAGTCGCCGCAATGCAAGTCGTTTTTTTTCAAGATTTCCGTTTTCTTTGTTTTTGCTATTTTTTTCTTTTATTTTATAGTGTGTATCGTATCCACATGAGCATTGTTAAACACAAATCGACAAAAAACTCACGGAAATTTCCAAAGTTAGCAAAATTTTGTACACAATGAATGTCACCCGTACTTTATGTAAACACAAGATTCGCTATTTGTCGCTAGTTCTTTCTCGTTTACTACAAAATTCACACTTTGATCTTCAACAGCGTTCAGAGTAAGTAAAACTCTTTTGACAGGCTTGTCTTTAACACGATATCTTCGCTACACTAGTGAAATTCAGTTTATGCCTTGATGACTAAAAAATCTCACTTACAAATCGAGACCTTGTACTTTCTTTGTTTGCATGTATTAATATATCAAATGAATTTAGATTTTCCAAAGTCTTCTCTCAACTTGTAGAATTTAGAATTGTTCTTACACGAACAATAAGATAAGAGGAAAAAACACCAAATATAGTTTCTTCAGTTTACTTCACTGCTCCAGTCCGTCGACTTAACTTGCCCAGTTAATTACTGAGAAGCGCATGTTGAACATTTTATATATTGTCTTTTTAAGATTTTTACGCATGTTTCTATATGTAACAGTTGCTGTTGTATAGTAACTAACAGTTTAATCCACGGCATAGCTGAATTTAATGTTTTCAAAGCGCGTTGAACATTTTACCGAATATCATGTTTTCTGTGGTAGCTCCTTACAATGCCTTGTCTTACGTATATAGCTCTACATGCTGACATTTTATTCAGCACCAAGTTTGTAAAAAATAATTGTAGTGTTTTTCATGCATGAACTCTCAGCATGTACACTGAGCATAATAAACTGCGTGTCAATAGCCGCGCTGTTGTCGCAAATCTTTCGAGTTTTCAAATCTTTTACCAAGTTTTCGCTATGTGAAGAAACAAACTCTCAGAAGGCACACGGCGAAAGGACGAGAAAAGAAAAAAAAAAAGAAAACCTCTTTGAGAGAATGAGCTGACACTACTTTTAGTTCCTGTTCTCTGTATTTTGTAAAGACCTGTCTGAAGAGCTAAAGTACCTGCTCTTTTTATTATGAATCTTCGTCGCTAAAAGTAAACATCTGGAGACATAAAAGTGCTCTTTGGCATCGACTGTTTTATCGTTCTTAATGTGACTTGAACGTAATGAACTTTTATTGTAAGCATAAAATCAAACTCCTTCAGAACTTTCTTTGCGCTCGCTACAGGTAATAATTTTACCCCGCTGTGTTGCTGAAGCGGTCATGCCGAAAAACCGACAGTTTAGAAATCTCTTGCTGCGCTATAGTTAAGGCTGATTGCGTTTTTCTGGAATGCGCACCTAAGAGATTAGCACGCACCTGCGCCGAGCTTAAAAGAAATTTAATATCCCGTTCGTACTCCTAGCGAGTGGCAATGCGAATGAGTTGTTCAAAACCTGAAGAATTCGTTTTTGTTTCTAGTTTTTGGAGATAAAGGTTACTATGTTTACGCATACAAAGGGAATAGCTCCGCATAATGTTCTCTGCTCTTTTCCTTTCGAATCAGCAGCAACACAGTTATCTTCACTTTCGGTTTATTCTTGAATTTTCCTCTTCGAGTTTATCTCATTTCGCGCACTACCCAAAATATTTTCATTTTAAATATCATTTCATTTAAATTATCTTTCTGCTTTCTCTCTCTGCGCTTCATTAAAAACAATACAAGTCTTGTTTTTCGTTCTTTATCGCACTATAGTTTAAGGTGTGTTTCTTATCGGGAAAAAGAACATTAAATAGGTAAGAAATTGTCCACTTGTGTACATGCTGTGTCCTGTATCTTAAGATACGACAGAAGGTATTTCCCTCTAAAAGGGTATTTAACGGCCCGCCAACCAGAAGTGGCTGTCACTTATTACACGGCTTTTTGAAGTTATTTACCCACTAAAAAGCATTAAAAGTCGGCGCGTTTGAATCTCCGCATCTGCGGAACACAACTGTGCTATTGCCTGGCGTGTGTTTGTCCTCGGTAGTCAAACAATTTTATTTCAAAATAAACACGACATTTTTCTTTTCCTGGAGTAACTGTTTTACGCTGTGCCCAGTGTATTGAAAATTCGTGACTTCCCTTCCTGTGGTTTTAATTGGGAATGGCGTTCAACCTGCCTGCTTATTGACTGTTGAGTTCACGTCCCGCTCTTTGGCACGTCATGAGCGCGTGTTTGACCAATGCGCGTTAAGCTTTGACATTCCGCCTTCAGTGGGCTTCCGAACCCATTTAAAGTCCCCAAGTTGAGTAGCTGGTGGCCACTCAAACCACTTCCTTAACGGATGTCCTTTGTTGTGTACCTGCCCATTTAACGGCTCTTTTGCTATCTGAACAGTCACTTAGGCATTTTTCTTACACTCGTCCGATTAACTGCAGTCAATAAGCCATTTATCTCACCCTCCCAGTCATCAAGGTCTGTTACTGGAACTTCTGCTGCAAAGCGACGTCTCCGCCGATAAGCTGAAAGAACATTAGGCGTAAAGTAAGTAATACAACTTAGTTAGCTTTAGTTACAAATGGTACTTTACAAACGAAATTTTAATGTACACTTTATACCAAAGCTGCGTGATGGAATATCTTCGGTTAAAGAAGGGAATTTTTATAGTTTAAACTCATAACTGTCTTGATGAATTTCAGCCAGTTTGAATCATGGAAGTTGGTGCATCGACTTACTAAGCTTCCAGCTCATTTCGTAATGTTTTCCAGAATGGCAATCAAGATTATAAACTCAAAAGGGAAAAACACTCAGTGGAATATACAAAAAACCGGCCCAATGCGATGTCTCCCAAAAGACTGTTTTGCTGCGATTGTTAGGAATAATGCGACGAGAACAATAGAAAGATTTCCAAAGCAAACCGGCTTGAATACAGTTATGAGGGGTGATCCATTCCAATGTTGTACAATTTTCATTAGGAGTTTTTTTTTCCTCTAAGAATGTTGCATTCATTTCTGTCCTCTGTCCCAAGCTCGATTTTGAAATATTTCAAAAATCGCAATGCTGCTAGACCTGTAGCGAAGGAGGAAAATTAACGACAGCACTTATAATGTGACTGCTTATTATTTGACCCAAAAATCCCAATAAAAATCGCTCGTGGTAGATAAGAGGAGTCTGTTTTGATAAGAAGATAAGAATATTTATGAGTGTCAAAGTAAAATTCTCTGCACAACTGTTTGTCACGAGTTCATTAAAGGCAGAACTCTGGTTGGTTCATCATTGACAGTTCTTCACTGAGTTTTTAATATCATGATGTGATACGCTTTGCTCAGTTGCACACTCGGGTCAAAAGCTTTCCTTTCCTCTCCTCTTGAGGACAGAAGGAATCTCGGTCGTGATTTCTGCCTTTACCATCCTTACATTTTGGGTGCTACGCCTATAGGTTAGCCTATGCAATTTGGTGCGAGCTTTTGACCTTGTCAAATTAGCAATGTCCAGTACTAAAATGAATCACAATGACTGTCTTGCCACTTGTGCTTGGCGAGCAGGTTTTACTAAGAATATTTTTTACATGAAAATACTAGGAACATTTAGTGAGGTCTTGGGAGCATATCAGCGTTCCCAAATTGTTCAGCTGCAATGTTTCGAAGACTTGTGTCCACTTCACCTTTTATTAGTAGTATTATCATTCTGTCGCTAGTGACAGTGGTGTGAAAAAACATGCCGAACCCGTCTGCTCTCACAAGTTAGCGCAGAAAAATTATATTAGTTCCTCCTATGAGTACCCAATAGTTATGTTATTGCACCAAGACCATATTTTCTAGTGAATGGGTTTCTTAATTTTCGTCACTTTTCTGTACGATAATACACTGAGATGAAAATGAGGACACAGACAGGTATCACCTTCTAGAAATAAACAGTTAAACGGCAAAATGATGACACGCAATACCGAAGGAAACCTTCAAATGATTTTAGATTGAACTAGTTCCGAAAGGCATAATCCTATTTCTATGAGGCGGAGGTGCCACAGCCAATTAAATTAATTAATTCATACAGTGCTCAGGCTTGTAAACAAAAATTTGGCGAGTTTCCTTTGATTCGATTTTATGAATCTCAGCATGGAACCGATACCAAAACAAATCGTCGTCAGCAGCTATTTCCGTTGGGTTGCAACGAAAAAAAAATGCGTGAAATGAACCAGGGATACAACTCATATAAATGTGGCTCTACTGACAACAATGAAAATCATAAAGGAACACTCTTAGCAGTTATTCTCACAAATTGATTTTTTCTGAGAAATAATGTCTTCATGCAATTGCATTGTATGAAAGTGGAAGAATCGTCTGCAAAGTATTTGGCAAAAAAAGAAAAACAAAAGAGGATTTGAGATTTGAATCCAATCGTATCCAAGGGAAATGAGTTGAAGTTCAGACTACGGTGGCTGTGGGCCGGCCCACTTAACAATGAAGGGCTGCAATGTAAAAATACAGGTAATGAGATTCCATCGAAGTGACTTTATAAGTCATCGAAGAGAAGACTATATGTTTGGAAAAGAAAGGCTGTGTTTTCTTTTTATGAGTAAACAAAGCCATTTAATTCTTTTCTTTCATCTTCACCCCTTATCAAAACCCATACTGGAGTCGAGTGACTCAGAAGGCAATACAAAATTGGAACTCCCCGCATAGTCGCACGCTTGCCTTATTAGGAAAACCACGTGTTCCCTTCGCGTGGGCAGCTCAACTGGCTCGCTTTAGCAGGACGGACAAATATGACGTCCATGTCTATGCAGCACCTGTTGTAAGTGAGAAAGATCGACGCCTACAAAAACTTACACCGGCTAATTTTGTTTTTGAAGTCTGCCCTTAAAGGTGAGACATTTTGTTTGTTTCTATAGGAAAAACTGATTTTGCTACGAAGTTCTATTTGCGATGCAATTATTCCTCGCGGTATGCATACTCCCGCTTCACACCGATCGCTGTTAACAACTGCTCTATTCAAATTCTGGGCAAGCACAGGGCGTCCTTTGACTTGGCTGACACTTAATTTCTCTTACATTCTAAAAGTACTGTAAACCAACACCAAACTTTTTCCATAAGGTTTTGCCATGGTTCTTGCCTAACCAGAAAGCTAAACAAGGAAAAAACACTTCTCGAACCTTTGACGACAGTGTCTTAGTCCTGAAGGTTTTCTGTTTATCTAGTGTCCTATAACAACTTTTCAAATCGACCAGAATGCACTTTTAAAAAAGAAATGAGTTTTAATTTTCGCCTGCAGGTCTTAATTTAGTTTAATTTATAGTTTACTTTAGCGCGCAGTTTTCGTATTTTCACTCATCTGTAAAGGTTGTGTTGATAAATGTAAAGGATATTTTCTGTGTCTCGATTTCTCCACCTAGATTTACCGTTCAGCTTCCTTCATTGTGAATTGACATTTGTCTTAATCCCTAAGCAACTATGTATATTTGAGTTTTTATTGGAAAACCTAACTTCTTTTCTTTTCCCCGTCTACACGGCAGCAGTTATTCTACAGCTCACCAACATATTTTCAGTTTGGAAAAGACATTGACCCTCTTAATGCCAGAGGAAAGTTCTATTTGATGTACTTTAATACTCTAAAATGCACTTTAACTTCGCTCTGGAACAATATATTATGAACGTTTGGGGGTTTGGCGGTAGAAATTCTGTAATGTGGTGTTTGTTTTAGCATGCTGAGTTATCATTACTTGAAAGGTTGCTCTTCGACTCTGTTGAGCTTTAGGATTTCCAGGGATAGAGGCTTTCATATAGCTTATAGCCTCGATTTGTCTCTGTTTGTTTGTTTGTTTGGCTGGTTATTTTTTGGTGACGCTATAGTAGAACTTTTAATTCAAACCATAGTTGAAGTGGTTGTATTTCATGTCGTAAATTTTCAGCTTGCAATTCGTATACTTTCAGTCTGGTGTTATGTACATGCTTTGGTGCTCACACATAACACTGTGGTAAGTGACTATTGTATTGCTGTCCCAAATAAATTCTTAACTCATCTTGTAAACAAAGGAAATTTTTATTCGTTTGGTCGCTACCTAAAATCATCAGCACTTTGTCAGTTCAGATTAGTTGTGTATAAAGACAGAACAGCGAGTGCATGATGTCAAGAGAGAGTGGTCTAGATCATCCGCTTTAGATGATATGCAAATATAGGGCGCAAACAAAATCGCGTTTACATCTTGCTTATAACCGCTGATAAATTTCATATCTTCGGTTGAACTTTTCCTTGTAATTATTGTCCTTCGTAGACTAAATTTGCCGACTCTGCATCATTTTGAAGCATAGTAGCTACACAAACTTCACTGAAGCCGGGTATGCATTTCAGCTCTGTATTGTTCATGAGAGTATTTTATTCCATCCACGAGGACAGATTGACATTTACAATCGCGTTGAGTTTAATTGCTAAAGCAATGATCCCTGCAAAATATTTGCCCGAGTTTCAATAGATCAGGGTGCCCACAAACAGAGCTGGACTGACCGTGAAAAAAA
>Ga0099804_1114068_pt1 | contig 11235 bp, 9 predicted proteins | sample OrbCnscriptome_FD_81150 | JGI IMG/M metagenome (GOLD analysis project Ga0099804, IMG submission 81150) | Coral microbial communities from Puerto Morelos, Mexico - Orbicella C A metatranscriptome (Eukaryote Community Metatranscriptome) | ecosystem: Host-associated > Invertebrates > Cnidaria >...
ATAAAAAAAAAAAAACAACATATCAAAGATATCAGTGACAACAGCTATCATAATGAATTTGTTGACAAGAGAAGTCGTTTAACTTGCTGGACATTTTCAAAGTAAGCAAGTCACACAAACATAAATACGGGCAAAAATATTAAACTTCTGACAGACTGGGTGGGGTAGGGTTTGAATCTCTCAGTCTGGTATTGTAGGTTATTGTATACCATACTCCCAGCCTTGTAACAATTTCCTTGATCCAGCCTTCAAACGATTATAGTGTCGATTATAATCAATGTTTTGAACAAAACTATGACTAAGGTAGGAGATCACCGTCTTGTAGATAGTGAAAAAACATATGGCAATTCGAAGTGTCAGTCATATCTTATCCTAATCCTAGAGTTGAACTCTGATCTTTTTATTCAAACCGGGTGGTTGAAGGGTGCAAAGTTTGCACTCCAAAAAGCTCCTCTTGTCGGAAAATGATTATCGAGGCTATTTTTCCTAATAGCCGCAGGAATTCTTGTGTGTTCATTGGCTGATTTTTTTGTCAATGAGTGGACAGACACATGAATTTATAATTTATGCAAAGTTGATGTGACAATAAAGAGCGGACAATTTTACAATTTGTTATTGTAAAAACCAAATTGACGTCAGTTTTTCACACGTCTGTTCTGTTACTGACAATGAATTTCTGCGGATCCACAGCTACTTTTACAATGTTATGACGAAATTCATGATCAATAACAGGACAGACGCATGAAAAACTGACGTCAATTTGTTAAATGGTCATTAAATTGTCGCATATTTGAGACTTAGTCTTAGTATTTTTAGCCCTGTCACATGTACAGGAGAAGCCCGAACAGATGTTATAATCTAACACTACTGAACAGTTCAAACTACTAATCGATAGATTTTCTTCATTTTTTCGCTCAACGTAGAAAATCAGTAGAGAAAATGATCCATCAACAGAAAAATATGGGTCACAGAACCTCCAAGATCGTTTAATCCAGGCAAAGCTATAGCAATGGCCATCTGCCATTTTGCTCTGTTTGGGACCTGCTCTTGCGTGAGTAATTTTGATCCTCTGATTTAAGGATTTTTTAGTGCAATAAAGGAATGAAGATGTTTGTAATAACTCAAGTCTTAAGGACAGAATCATCGATATCAGAATAGCCCTCGACTTGCTCAATGTCCTTATTTGGTCATAACAAGATTTTGTTATGCAATGTAGGGAAGTGCAAAGTTATAAAACAACTGCCTTCCTGACCATATTTGGGCATGCATGCATAATTTGTCGTCATTAAAAATCAAGTCAGCCATTTTGTTGGGCACATGTTCGCAATCCGGCTCTCTGATGTCACGATGACGTGGAACCTCCCCATTGGCTGCTAATGATGTCACTGAAGTTTAAAGGTCAGGAGACGTAAAATAAAATGTGGACTTTGTCAACTCATGCGATAGAAATTTAGTTCATTATTGATCGTGCTTTAACTCTGAAGTACTATGTACATGTACATAACACATTCATTTTTGGTGGAACTCATTACGTTATCAGTCTAAAGTAGCATTCAAAACAGCTCAAGTGTTACACCTAAATAAGCTTAAAGATCATTTGTAATTGAATAATAGTTGCAAAATTTGTGCTGTCACGCAACATACAAACTCCTCATAATCTTTTTGATCCGATTTTATATCACGACTTGGCTTGAAAGCCATTTTGATTTGCTATCAAAACGAGGAGTTCAGCAATGATTTATATCCAAGGCAGCCACATGCAGTCCTTGACAGCCTATTTTTTTACTTACCTGTGGCTCCGAACACCGACCTCTTGACATGCTTGCAGCAACAGCGAGAGCAAAAGCTATCTCCACAATGGCGACAATATTGCTGCAAAAGTACAAAATTAATGCACTAACTTAAGGTAGCTCAAAACAGTTTCCAGCACTTAGATTTTGATGGGTCGTAAAAACCACTATCCATCACCCGATGCCACCATCATGGTATCAAAAAACTGCCCAATCATTGGTGAACACGTTATCATTTTCGTGACATAATAGGCTACCATAGCAACAGTACGACCTGCTAAAAACACCCTTAATTATAGCTTTAGGGGCTTATAATTCAAAAACGGCACGGTGAAAAAGTTTTTATACTGTCAAATTTTAATCAGCATGACTGATAAGATGCGACTTGAAAATGAAAATGATAACAACCTGTTCACCAATGATTGGGCAGTTTTGTGACACCATGACTGCAGCATCAAGTGATAAAGAGTGGTTACAATGACCCATCAAAATCTAAGTGAAGGAAACTGTTTTGAGCCACCTTAAGACTGTTTATATAAAGGAAATCTGTCCTTGTTAGGAGGGTCATCTTCCCTACCAAGCCACGCCAGATGAAGGAAGCTTTTAATTATTTCTTTTAAAATAGCAGCAAACCATTTATTTGAGAGGTCTGATGCAAAACCACACTGGGATGAAGGTACAGTCATCTTGGGGATGAGGAAACATTTATCCACATGAGACTGCATGAATTTTACTAGTAAATCTGCAGAATTCTGTTGTGGTTCCCAGAGTCACATGGTTTTCTATGTATCATGTGATATCACGCTCCCATTTTTGACTGCGGACAGCAGTTGTATTTTAGCAATGCAACTACTCCCTTTTAGTAGAAAGAACGCTATTGTAACTGCATATCTTTTGAAACTACCCCAATATTAGCTCGGTTTAAGAAATGTCATTTACTGCTTTCAAAGTACACTACTGCGTTTGCCAGGGTTCAACTGAAGAGTGGAAATGTATTGCTTCTCCTTAGCAGCTTGTTAATTTCTCCATTTAATTGTCTCTATGAAAGGGACTAGTCAAAGTGCTCTATGAGCAAACTCGGCAATTGATCAGGGGTATGAAAATAATTATGTATAGGACTATCTTTACTGTTCTGTGTTTGAGGGAGTGTTGTCTTCAATTTTCATGTTTTTATTATTAGAAGTTACTGTTAATCTATTTATCAAAGAAACATTTGTATAAGCAGCTAATTTAACAGCTCTGATACTGGCTCCAATTCCTTCCCCGAACCAACATGAGTCTCAAAGATATAAGGGGAATTCTAGACAACATCCAAGACACAAGTGGAAGAATCTTACATGAAAATGCTTAACTCAGAGATGAATTAAAAGAACTTAAAGCATCTTTGAAATCAAAAGACGGCGAGCTGCAGGGTTTACAAGAATTGTTGCCCAAAATGTGTGAACGAAACAAGACTGTGGAACTGGAACTCAGCACGGCAAAAGTTAACACACAAGACGGCGAAATATACAACTTATGGGATAACCTTGATAGCTTAGATCAATATACTAGAAAAAACAGCCTGGAAATCCATGGTGTCCCAAAAGCATACAGCTCTACGGAAGAGGTGGTCCTTGCAATCTCCAATGCGTTAGATGTCGACATTTCATCAAATGATATAGAAATATCGCATCATCTTAAAAGAAGAAACAGCATTACTGCAATTATCCTTAAGTTTGCAAGCCACAAAGATAAATCCAAACTATAATTATAAAGCATGAAGAAGGCTTAAGACAGTGAAAATGTCAAGTGTATTTCCAAGATGTCCTGTATCCATTCTAGAGTTTAAAGATAGCATGTTTATTAATGTAAACCTCACAGGTATCAGACGCTTTGTCTTGGGCCAAGCAAACAAGATGCAGAGACATGGTTTACTTCTTAGCTGTTGGTCCTTGGACAGTAAGATATTCGTAAAAACGTCACCTGAAGGAGCCCCCACTAGGATCTTTAGTGAAAATCTTAAAAATTTTTAAATAACCGCTTTGCGGAGATGTTTCAAATACCACAAATATCGCACCGAAGTGCAAATTTGCATCTTTCGAGGGAAATGAGATCGAACGGGGAGGAGGAAGGGAGGCTAGCATTTTTTCTCTTTGCTTCCCTTCCTTTGCAGAACTAAAGTTTGGAAGTAGAATTTCTTCTTTCTTTTGGAAATTGGGAATACTTTCAAACCTCCCAGCGTGGTCAATTTCTTGTTTTTAATTAGTGCAGTGTCGGTATTGTAAATTTTTTAAAGAACTGTGCAACTTCGTTTCGTAATTCTTTCATTCATCTTGGTTACCTTTGAGATAGTAGTCTCTTAAGCGTAGCTCATTTATATTACTAAACTTTACTAGTACTTTTGTCTGTCTTCGTATTTTCGTTTTCTATTTTTTTTCTTATTTTTTCTCTGGCTCAAGCCTTTGTTGCTGTTTGTTAGCATAACTATTGTGCATTTAAGAACAGGTGTTCGGTTTTATTTGGTAGAATACTATGAAATTCATCAAAATCTTATCATTGAATGTAAGGGGGTTGTGTAATCACGTCAAGCGAAAGGCATTTTTTTTGTATCTTAAGAATCAAAAAGCAGATTTCTATTGTCTTCAGAATGGGGTGGGAAAAATACTTTTCTCACACGGTACAAAACAATCCAAAGGTACTTGCATATTGCAGAGGCCAAACTCTTTGTTCTCTTTAGACCATCTGTCCATTGATCCAAATGGTAGATCGGTTATCGCAAAAAGCAAGCTAGGTGACAAAGATTTTTTTCTAGCTTCCGTTTACGTTCTATGTGATTCTCAACAACAAACTTTGTTACCCAGAATTCCTGTACAGATATTGTCTCTAAAACAAACACGTTCAGAATTATAATCACTGGTGACTGAAACACTACTCTTCATTCAACAGATAAACGTGGATGGCGACAATGGCAATAAACAAGTTACAGGAATTAGGTCTTGTTGACGTTTATCGAGTCCTACAGCCCAAAAAGAAGGCATTTACTTATGAATCAAAATCTCTGAAGGTTAAATCTAGAATTGACTTTTTTCTCATTGTACAGTCTTTAAAACCAAACATAAGAACAGCTGAAATCTGCTCCTTAATTGCTCCAGACCACAAGGCCATTTACTTGAGCGTCGAAATCAATGATGCATTTCATTGCAGCCCAGGCACATGGAAATTCAATAACCAATTATTAGAAGACGAAAAATATGCTCAGCTTTTCACAGGATGTTAACGAGAAAAGTTGAGAGCCACCAACGTTTATGGAAACTTATTAAGATGGTGTTTTGCTCTGAAACCATAACATACTCAAAAGCTAAACGTAAGGAATTTAAAAACAGGTAAACAAATCAGGGAAAACTTGATGCCCTTGATAATGAAATATGTCATGGAAATGACCACTTCAACCAATCGCCGTTACATGAAAAGGTTATTGCACAGTTAAAACTTGAGAATGGCAAGATTATTTCAGACATGAAACAAATCAACCAAGAAATAGAATTATTTAATAGCGATTTACCAGAAACAAAATCATCTGGCTTCTTTCCACATATTTCAGAGAGAACCTTTTCGCCTTTGTTGAGAACCTAGACATTCCCAAACTGTCTTTTGAGGAATCAGTGTCTCTTGAATCTGATCTGACACTTGATGAGATAAAAAATGTTCTAACATCCTTTCAGAACAAATCCTCTGGGGAGGATGGCTTTTCCAAAGAATTTTATGAAACATTCTTTGGCCTAATTGGCACACATCTCCTTAATTCATATAATGAAGCTTTTACCACAGGACAATTGTCAATATCTCAAAGGCGTGGCATTATTTGTTTGATACCAAAAGACAACTCCTGCCTTATTGAGGTGTCCAATTGGCAACTGCTAACCCTCTTAAACGTTGATTACAAATTTTGGCGAAAGCAATTGACCAAAGAATTGAGTCAATACTATCTTCAATTATACACTCTGATCAAACAGGCTTCATTAAGGGTAGACTCATTGGCCACAATGTTCGTCTTTTAAATGATATTATGGAATATACAGAGGCTAAAAACTCCCACGCATCATACTTTTTATTGATTTTCGCAAGGCCATCAACACCAGTGAATGGAATTTTATCCACAAGTGTATTGACGTATTCAACTTTGTTCCAAATAATTATTAGAAAATGGATATCCATTCTTTCTAATAATGTTGAAAGTGGCACGATGAATGTGGGTTTCATGACTAACTACTTCAAAGTCTCTCAAGGGTGTCCTCTGAGTCCTCTTTTGTTTGTGTTAGCGGTTGAAATGCTAGCCCTCAAAATACGCCAAAACTAACTTTGCCGGGCCATCGAACTCCCAAGTGGACAGAATGCTAAGATCTCACAGTTTGCGGATGATACAACCCTGATTCTTGAAGATACCACATCACTTAGAAATGCAATGAATATAGTTAGTTCATTTGGAGTATTGTCCGGTTTGCAATTAAATAAAAAGAAAACAAAAGCCTGGTGGATTAGTACTTCGAGCAAAAATAAGATAGAGCCGTTAAAATTCTAGTGTCCAAAAGTTCCCATAAAATCCCTTGGAACTTACCTTTCCCATGATGCAGCTGCCAACAACAACAATAATTTTTATACCAAAATAAGGAAAATGGAAACAAAGCTTAATATATGGCAGTTGCGGGACCTGACGCTCTTTGGAAGAACTATGCTAGCAAAATCTCCAGGTTTGTCTCAGCTGATCTATACTGCCTCCATGCTTTCTGTTCCAGAAACAGCAATACAACAAACCCAAAGTAAACTGTTGCTTTTGTATGGAAGAATAAGAGAGAGAAGATCACGCGGCAGGATCTGTTCTATCTCTTATTTAAGGGTGGGCTAAGCTTTCCCTGCTTCAGGACTGTTATAAAAGCGCTACGTCTCAGTTGGATAAGTAGACTCTTAAATAACACTCATGACACCTGGACGGCAATCCCTAATTACTACTTTGATAAACATTGCGGTAACTACTGTAACTACCAGACAGAGAAATTCCTCTCTTTTATCAAGAACTCCTTGATTACTTTCTAGAACTTCGTAGCAATTACGAAGACTCATTGAAACGTGAGTTCATTTGTGGAACAACAGAGATATAAATATAGAAAACAAATCGGTCTTTTGGAAGGCCTGGCGGGATAAAAATGTTCTTTTTTGCAAGACTTGCTGAACAATCAAGGTAATTATCTTTCACCACAAGAATTCAGCAATAAATATAACATCAAAGTTAACTTTCTGTAATACTACCAAATCACCTCAGCTATTCGCGCACATCTGCAAAGTTACGCATCAGTTCATATGGACCTTAGAGATCTGAACTCAATTTGCGAAAACTTTGATTTCCAACTATCTAAAGATATCACTCTCAATTTAAAGAAAACTTTCTGCAAGCACTTTTATAAACTTTTTGTTGGGAAATCAAAACAGAACCTACTACGATTAAATCATGGCGGAAAAATTGTCCTGAAGCTGCTGACAATTGGGTAAACCGCATCCAAAAAAATTATAAAATCACTTGGGATAACAGGTTAAGACAATTCTATTTCAAGTTGTTGCACAGAATAGTAGTTACTAATAACGAACTTAAACGATTTGGAATAACTGACTGTGTCAAATGTAAGTGAAAGTGAAGTATGATCAAATGTGTCAAATGTGTTATGTGCGGTGCAAATGACTCTGTTGAACACGCATTTTTTGATTGTCAATCTCTCTTGAAATTATGTGACGAGTCTCTTCAATGGTTCAATAGTTTACACTAAATTAATGTTAGCCTGACCTCGCTACAATGCTTTCTCAATTTACCGACACCACACAGCAATCTTTCTGATAAAAAGACAAAGGATTTGCATCTTCTTCTGTTATATGCAAAGCAGTACCATTATGCTTGCAAAACAATGCAAAAGAAACAAGATACTTCGGAATTCACATCCAAATATATGTTATTGTGGGAGGCGTGGTGGCCTCATGGTTAGTATGCTCGACTCTGGAGCGACCAGTCCAGGTTCAAGCCCTGGCCTGAGACATTGTGTTGTGTTTTTGGGCAAGACACTTTACTCTCACTGTGCCTCTCTCCACCCAGGTGTATAAATGGCTATCAGTGAATTTAATGCTGGGGTAACCCTGCGATGGACTAGCATCCCATCTAGGGGGGCGTAGAAATACTCCTAGTCGCTTCATGCTACTGAAACCGGGATAAGCTCCGGTCTGATGAGCCACTTGTTTCGTATGCAGAATTTACCTTTACCTTACCTACTGGTTGGCTGGGAGTTACATTTAGTGAAAATTTGTGACTGAGGTCTCAGAAATGCTGCCTAGGGCCTCAGGCCTCAGGCAGGATTTTCATGCCCGAGGTCACAGTTTTTCACGATACGGACCGAACCTAAGCCGCCCAATAATATCTTTATCTTTTTTTCCTGCGGTAAATTGGCTTACAAGTGGGTTTGTTTACGCAACTTTGTCATTGAACTGGCTTACATGCCATCCACAAACCATACGTACTTGAAACAATGCTAACGAGCGAACGAGCAAGTAACTCAGATACTAGACAAAGAACGATGTATCAAAGAACAGATTTATTTTGAAGTACTTTACGTAAGTTGCATTTAGATCACCAGTTAAGATATCCAAATGTGTTTTTTCAGTGTGAAATTTTGTGCAAAGTTTGAAGTTGTACTACAAATTAAAACAATCTCTGTCAGTCGTTGCGAATCACTTGAAATCAGACTTTTCTACCGTAAACTGAGTAGCAGAAAGCAACAAAATTTGTAAAGTGTACTGGGTTATTCCAGAAAAAATCCACACACCCCCGACAGAAGGGTACGTTTTTTAACCCTTCCTCCTGCCCGGATTACCTGAAGCACTAGACCCCATCTTCTGCCTGAAATTCCCAGGCAAAAGACCCCGCCTCAAGCCTGGATTCCCAAAAAAAAATTATGAGCCTTCAATTTAATTTATATTCAGTAGAATTCTATGTACAATCATGTCCAGAATATGCTTTTGTGTAATTTCTAAAGCTTTAGTGAATATTAAGCTTACAATTATTCTGTTGAACTCAACAAAACGAGCTTATTACGAACACGTTTTTTGGACTTGTAGCTTATTAAAAGCAGATGACTTGCTTCTTACAGCTCCAAATATGTCTCCAATTTTACAATGATAAGACTTTTGTTAACTTAAATTAAATATCTTATCTCTAAGTTGGCCTTCTAATAGGGCGCAGGAAAAGAAATTGCACGGAATTCTAGAGGCAATTTGTGTGGAAAAACACTTCGATTGACTGCGTGGAATTGTGCGGATTGTGCAATCTTTTAATGGACGAAATTTCAATTTCAAGTGTTTTTGCAAAGTGCTACAGCAAGGAAATTCTGCATTGACAACAGTCTAGCTAAGTTTATTTCCCTAGTAGTTCAGATACACCTAGCAATCGCCAATTGTTTGAGCAAACCCGGTTAAGCAAAATCATCTCCGAAGTTATCCGTGAAAAACACAACTTGAAAGTTTATGCAAATTACGTGCAAATGAAATTTGACGCCTTGTTATTAATATTCGCTAAAGCACTTCGATCGCGGAAAGTCGAGAGATTTCTTGTTTGTTTTGAAATGTAAAGAGCCTGAAAAGTTCGTAAGAATCTCTGCTAACAATAGGAGAGCTGTTTTATTTAAATATTTAAGCAAAGTAATTACTAAGAATTGTGCGGCTTTTTGTGGCCTCTGTGAACGCAGACGTATTTCCGACTGTCACTTGTCCTATTTTGCAGGTTTTGGAGAATAGTGAGTTACGTATTGTGACCAAGAGCCTGTAGCCATGCTTACCATTTGAAAAACGTTCTACTCTTGCAGATTTACACGACTGTACGTAGAACGATCAAGAGCCTTGAATTTGAAACTCTTTCCGTCAACAGTCACGCTCACTGGCACGCAGAGCCTGGGTATGAGAATACAAATAGTGCCACGCGTTACACACTCACAGCAAGTCGTTGCGACAGCTTTCTTCATGTTTGTCTTTTTGTCACATTTCCTACGTGTTTATGGAAGAACCTGAGTTGGTAACTAAGTATATCAGGAAAGAAAGATATAACTGAAAGATTTCAACTCTTTTTAGATTCAGAGCGTGCTCATATGTCACAAGTCACACATCTAAAAGTTCGGGGTAACATTTGGTTGGAAATGATCCCCGAAGAAGACTCTTTTTAGGTTCAACCCCACTCCTGCCTGGATTTCTATAGTCTTTTGACTCCTCCTCCCAAGAGAATTTCCAGAAACCCGTCCATCAGGGGGGTGTGGACGTTTTCTGGAAGAACCCATTCCACAGAAATTCTTTCAAATACAGCAGTGAACAGAGAGGTAAACTCGACTGAAATTGACTCACTTTTTGCTTAAAATTGTGCAGAGAGAGACACACAGGATTACGTGCCTTTACAGCGCCGGGCTACAAACAGCCAAAAAAACTCTCATAACTTCAAAAAACTCAATTGAACTTACTTAGTGACTTTCCTTGCCAGTTAAAGGTGAATAGAGATAAACTTGCGTTGATTAATTGGCAATGGAAGTGTGAAAAGGGCAAAAGATTGATGATTATCGCTAATAATTGGTTCACGAAAATAGATCGACACGACAGATTCTGCCCGCTGTGGCGGTCCGGATGAGAAAATTCCGCCCACTTCACGAACCAATCAGATTGCAGGATTAGTTGAATTCTGCCTGCTCACGAGCTGAGAATAAGAGAATTATTATTTGGATATTTTCTGGTGTCACCCAATATGGTTGGTAACAACTCAACTTACTTACTCGCTTTTTCAACACAGAAGAAAACGAAACATCACATGAGGCACAGTTTCCTGAAATTATAAAAATATACTGTAAACTGAACCCATAGGCACAAAAATTACTGTTGGCTTAGCTTTATTTGATCAGCTCTATGATAGATTTAGGCACACTATCAAGGAGATTATAAGTACTGCATTTCTTTTGAAAACAGTGCTACAGTTATGACTACATGAAATGTGCCTAGAACACCAAGATGATGCTGTTAAGTGGATCGTAATTAGCAGTTTGGGAATTTTCTGAGGAGGAAATTTTAAAGTCGGGCCAAATCCTAATGTATTATATGGCTTCAGAGATTTATATTTCTTTTTGAAGTTATAATGCTAATCATAGCATCCCTTTGAAAATACACTAGTTCAACCTGCTCTAAACAGAAACAGTCAGTGAAAAACTGTAGTTTAGGCTGCTGGATTTCTTTTATAGTTTTACTTCAACCAACCTGACTCATTGAGCAATCACAGCTTACCACTATTGAGCCGCCTTTGTTTCCTGCGGTAATTACTAATATGGCTGACTACAGATAATCCTGAAAAGAGCCTTGCTCTTCGTTTTCTTGCATGAGCATCCTTATCTGTCTCTGTTTCATT
>Ga0099804_1114415_pt1:0-7500 | contig 11179 bp, 10 predicted proteins | sample OrbCnscriptome_FD_81150 | JGI IMG/M metagenome (GOLD analysis project Ga0099804, IMG submission 81150) | Coral microbial communities from Puerto Morelos, Mexico - Orbicella C A metatranscriptome (Eukaryote Community Metatranscriptome) | ecosystem: Host-associated > Invertebrates >...
AGGAACGAAAACAGCATCCTTGATGTTCAGTAGTATAAACAGAACAGACAATGGACAGTATACTTGTAAAGCCATCAACTCAGCAGGAAATGATAACAAAGAAGCAACACTGGTGGTTTACTGTAAGTAACGATACCTTTTTAGTGCAGAGGACACCATTGGGATGGTTTTAGGGGCTGGCATCTTTGATAAGGGTTAAGACACTGTGGCATTTACTTGACTAGCAAAGCTATTTTCAAGTTGTAGATATGAAGGGAAGGGGGCAAAAATTTACTCCTTTGCTCCTTCGCTCCTTTTCTCATTCTTTCCTTCTCTTCTTGTTAACTTTTTTGTGATTCTGCTGACATTTATGAGGCTTTTGCACTACAGGAGAGACGTTGAACTTGTTGAGGTGGAGGTTAAACAATTTATGTTCTAATTCGCTACGCTCAAACGAACGTAAATTATTTTCCTCTTAAAAACATAGATAAATTTAAAACAATAAATTGATGGTTGGACGCTTAGGCAGTCCAACAACTGACGTTTATTCAAGATTCACACCAACAGTCATAATAACACAAATAAACTGAATCGGCCTAAATAAATGCCAATTTATAAGCCAAGCTGCCTAGTTACTTGTAAACGCTTAGAAACATCTTCAAGAATATACACATCTTTTACAGTATCAAACTTCCACCATCCGTGAAACTTGAGTACTTTATCTGAAAGATTAGGATTATAACTGACGGCACAGGTGGCTCCACCAGACCTTAAACTATGAAGACCATACAATTTATGATCCGCCCCTATTTTCTTAAGGGACTCTTTAAAGATTTCCCTACATCTGGTATATGATAATTTAACTCCATATAACTTGTAAGAATTGGTGGACTTAAATAATCTTACCAGACGGAAAAGAGCAACTGAACTGGAAAGTTCAATATTACACAGGGAAATATACCTTTCTAAAAGTGCAACCGGGCAATACACGCAAGTTAACCTCTTAATATAAACATAATTACTTCGCAATAAATGTCATTTTTAGCCCTGGGAACAAACACTCTAAGATGATCAGGAAAAAATTCAAGATGCGCGGGCACAATGTTACATGTACTAAGTTCATAACGAAAAAACCCCGCAAAGCCTAACGAGCAGATACAAGCATCGCATATGTCCTTAAGATTAGCAGAAGGACCAGCAAACTTATCAATAATACTCTTAATAATCTCAGCGGATATAGGCGCCTTTTTAACACTAACTGGCTTATCACGCCTAGCAGCCTCCAACAAATTATGACAAATAGAACTATCCAACAGATTGGTGCGGTTACTTCGACTGAACAAGTGAAACCACTTAAGAGCTGCGTGAGTCATACCTAAAGAGGCATATGAGCTGGAACTCTTATAAACCTTAAAAAGATAAGGAACTATAAACGTAACAGGAAAAGGAGGAACCGGCTGAACCCCGGAAAAATGACAATATTCAATAAACTTCAAAATCTCTTTCTTATACATCTCTTCGTTGTAGAATCCGCTTTAGACTTCAGTAAAGTCAAAATAAGCTCTCCTAGGTCTGGCTTTACACTAACCAGTATCCACCTCCAACTGTGGTCTGAGAGAAACATCTGTAACAAGGAAACAAAAGAAATAACAGAAAATATCGACCACCACTGTAAACAGTCACATGCTGCAAAAGTATTTCTGCTCGAACACAACAAAACGGCAAGTGCCTACACAAAAACATTGTAATAATACCAATGCAGGCCAGTGCCTCCATCCACAAAAAACAGAGCGACAGTGCCAAACTCAGGCCAGTGCCTCTTATCCACTGAAAAATACATGGACAAGCGTCCCATGTAAATAAAGCTATAGGGACTTAAGAAAACTTCATACGAACAGCCAAGATGAACCCAGTGAACCTATCACTACCCAAAAACGAATTGGTGTTACGCCCTTGCTCTAAAGCAGTAGCACCAAAACACCTACAATCTACCACAAATCTAGAAAATTTTCTAGAAATAATGGGCCAGAAATATGTCGACGGCCAAAAAGGCATGATTATAGTGGCAATGGCCTTAGAAATGTGCAAATAATGAATAGCTCTAGCAATTAGGCTTACAGGAGGGACAACAAGGCAATTTTCGCCTTCCAAACTTTGCACAAAAAAATCCACCCCGCTATAACCTGGGTTCCAAAATCTAGAGAAAAACTTGCCAACCTTCTTATTATAATAACTAGCAAAACAATCCACTGAATGAACCCCCCAGCTTTCCTCTAAAGGCATGAAACAATCGGCTGAAATCTTCCAATCATCTAAATCAATGATTCGGCTAAGATAATCACCTCTCTCAATTTTAGTGCGAGGGATCCACTGGACCTCTAACTCTATACCGTTATTGGCACAGAACTGAAAAATCTCCAGCGCAATAGCGTGTAAATCACTTCTCATACTTCCTACTTGTATGATTTTACATGCACTTTGACTATCAGAAAACCACTTCACATAAGAGCCTATAAGTAAGGGTAAAAATGAATGTAAAGTGAACAATATGGTAGATAACTCCCTCCATGTAGAACTTTTTTTTCTACGCTCTTTTAAATCCCATTGCTTATTACAAACTTGCTCGCCATTAATATCTAGGTGAGCACCACACCCTGTGGCATGTGCATCCGAATATACTACATAATTGGACATTCTATACGGAGAATCCGCCACTATCCTACAATTCAGTCACTTCAAATTAGACTCCCAAAAGTACAGTTCTCTAACACAATATTGATCAAGATAAAACTTGGAGTCCCAATCCTGGGCCGAGGCAGCTGAAATTGAGCAATACCTCGTCGTAAGTCTGGAAATATTACCAAAAACTGCCCCACCAAAAATAATCCTACCCACGAGTGAGGCCAACTCCCGTGCCGATACCAAACGATCACTTAAGAGAATCTTATCGACAGATGTAGCGATACTACTCTCACTTTGAGCTTCCATCAGCAAGACCTCCTGCTCTGGGTCTAACAACTGGGGTACTGCTCGAATAACAGACGCTGCTCCTGTTTGAGGTGACAGGCAACAGGACTCTGCAGTCCTTCGCCCAGTGTCCTGGACGGTTGTAACGGTAGCAGCGGCCAGCACTTGAAGCATATTATGACTGGCCTAAAATAATGGAAAAGTAAAATGAAAACAGGGAAACAGGTTGGACCAGGCGGGTGGGTGGGAAATGAAATAAACGCCAGGATGGAGAACGCGCGCGAGAAGAATCTAGCAACTCTTTGAAGCCTTAAATACTAAACACCAACCAATCACAAAATCCCTGGAGACACACCCTAATGGCGTGCTCCAACAAAACACAAAAAACATAAACTGCTAATGAACTGTATCAACTTCATACCAGCGGAAAATACATTTTCACACAGAAAGGTTTTATGTTTCATATTTGTCCTTTACATTTCTGACACAACTACTCAATATGTGACTGCAGAAATAATCTGCAGTAAGAAGATTTTCGCTTCTCTATTAAGTCTACATATGCATAATACAAGCTAATAGAGCATTTCTCATAGGTGCCCACTTAATACGGGTGTGACTTAACTCAACACTTTCCTTGGCAAAAAGACATTGAGAACAAAAATTGATGAGCTGTATGAATTTTTGAATGATCAAAACATGGATTGAAATTTTTAGATGAGAAACAGACAGGATAATTGGGCGGAATTCAAATGCTGCTATTATTACTCTATTGTAAATATATATGGACCTAGGGAAATGATATAAAAAATGCGTTGATGAAAAGAAAACGTGAAGAAGAGACATTCTACTCACTCTTACTTGGAGAAAGAAGAACAAAACGAGATCGTATGAAATCTTATGACAGGTATTTCTGGTGGGTCAGCCATTCAACTTTGGGAATGGCTCAACTTCAACAGGGCTCAACTTGATCAGACGAGAGGTGTTGTTTTCCTTGTGGCGTAGTAACATCTTAGGAAACAGTTGTACATGTACATGACTTGATCAATGCTTTTTTACGTTAGTACAGTATTTTATTTCTAATATCACTGAAAAGATAAGAAAGAGAAATATTTGTAGCCCACACCCACCCTGATTGTTAATGCATAATTAAAGATTGATCTCTTCGAAAGATGCTCAAAACATTAAGTTGATGGACAGTGAGGTTTAACTCAGGTTTATCCTCTCTAGTTTGATAAATGATAAATGAAAAGAAAAATGTGTTGATGAAAAGAAAACGATGCTTTTTCATATTCTGGTACCGTTACTTTCTGCTAAATTTCTGCACTATTAATTTCTTAACAATGTTAGTGAGTTTTAATTCCCTTTTGATCTCCTCTAACTTGATAGATGATGGATGACCTAATGACTAAAAACTACTTGCAGTAGCTTCAAAATTACCACTGTTTACAGGCAATTTACTTTCCAAGTTCAGTGGCTATCTACATGTATTATTTTATTCACAGTAGTGTCATATTTTATATAACATATATTAATTGAGTTCATATCTTCCAGTGAGGAGTGAAATGATGTGAAGTATATATGAAATAATTCATATTTGAACTGCAGTTGTAGATGATGTATCATATTCAGCATTGATCTCTCACATGAAATAGTTAGATAGAAGATGACACACAACTCCAAAACACCCTCTCCCAGGGGGAAAAATCGATACCCAATTTTCAGGCCTATAAGATTAGTAAACAGCTCCAATATATGGCCACTGCAAACCAGAAAAAGGCCCCATCTGCGTAAAGATTTGATAAGGGCTACAAATTTGTCGATGTTAATGCAGAAATAATTGGTTCCATGTAAACAAAATACTCAATGCCAAGCCAGAGTGAAAAGCACAGCCTATTTCAGACCAACATGGTCAAAATCTACCCCTTTTTCAGCCATAAACAGCTCCAAAACCATAGCCTTTGGGGCCACATACATGTATACCTTTGATCCCAAACTAATGTAATGCAATTTCTCCACAAAGATGACTTTGCATTGATTCACTCTTTCTAGTAAATTTATTTCGGTTTCAAGTTACAGATGTTGTTTGTGTAATGTCATTTTGCTTTCTCCATTATTTGAGATAAAACAGGCTCCTGGATATAAGAAGTGTATTTTGTTAGGTGCTGCAAATATAATTCCCACCTGTTTGGTTGGAACTCTGTGTGGTAGTTTACTTGACTCATAAGATATCTTGGATGAATAAACTATTTCAGTGCTCTCAGTTTTCCTCTCTTGGTATTGAGGTATTCAAAATGAGAGAAAGCATAGTTTAATACAAAGTAAGTAAAAAAGTTTTGGGGTCTCACACTGAAAGAATTCAGAAGTGTTATTACCATACAAGCAAGTAAGATTGTTCCTTAATAGTGCATAAATGATAAACATTTTTCCTATTGAGCTCAACCCAACTTTAAAGTTCTTTTTGAAATCTAAAAACTTAAAATAATTTATAATGTCTGCAAAGAGCCAATCCACGGAAGATGCAACAGCTCATGGCTGCATTATATGCCTCCATCTGAGGAGTCAAAACTGCATTTCTGAATGAGCTTTGGAGGTTCACTTGCAAAGGATGTGCAGGGTCACTGTAAATACATAGAGACTGTTGAGCTGCTGCAGAGAAGGCATATCAGTTTAGGTCTGCCAACATCCTTGCATCATGTTTTCTTCCTTCTGAAAAATACTATGTTAATTGGCAACTCAGAATTATATGTAGTACAAGGTGTAAAGGGAATTGAGTGAGAACTGCTATTCAAATTACCATACTGATCAAATATAAAAGCCATACTATTGCTTCAATGGAAGCAAACATAAATGTAGGAATGTAAAACACTTTAAAATACTTACCAACTAGTCCAGACATATTAGCAATCATTCTATTTGGGGTTAAGACTGACTGGAATTTGATTGCATGGAAACGTTTATGTCAGTTGTAGACAATTCTTTGCTTGCATTCTGGCCTAGAAAGAGGCTGAATGGTCCCTTCAACAAACCCGAAGCAGTTTTTAAGTGGTGCTCCTTTTCTATAAACAGCATCAGCAAAGTATTCCAGATTCCTGGGGCTTAGCAGCTGATGATTCCATTGCTGAATGCGATGCTCGTGAGTCGCATAAATGTAATCCAGCACTTCATTTGACATCATGCTGATAACAGGAACAGGCTTGGCGAACAAATGTACCATATCACAGTAGTAACAAGGATAACATATGCACTTTAGTAGCATACATAAGGCTTCCTTTCCATCACTAACACTTCCTTGGCTGCATCTTACAGTCAGAGGAATTTGTAAAGCCTTGGCAAGTGCCAGTATGTGCCTTTTTCTGAGTCAAAATTGTGCCAAACATTCATCTTCGTTAAAATTTTCGCGGTCAAACTCAGGGAAGGTATACAGAAGTTCTAAGTTTTGTGATTTGTAGCTAGTGTAAAGCAACAAAAACTCATCATCACTTATGTAATTCATCTAATAACAAAGACGGACTAACTCTCTTGCATCCTTAATTAAAGGATGACATTTCGCCCAATAAAATGACTTCACAACAAAAGTTGGAGCTTGGAGTCGCTGCATGTTATTGATTGATATTTGGCAGGAAATACACTGTTCTCAACCTAGTCTGTTGCGGCCAAGTTACTCTTAGTACAGATTCGCCTTACCGTATCTTAAAGTCCCTAATTCTAGTTTTCTACAGCCTCACAAAGATTCACAAGCCAAGCCCAGTGGAAAACCAATCATATCCTGCTGTGATAGCCCATCAGAATGAATCTCATCATTTGTTGATTACTTCCTTCAGCCTATTGCTAAAGTACAGGAATCATATCTTTAACATACAACAGATTTCTTAAACCTTTTAGAGAAAACAAGGGTCATAAAGAACACAGTGCTAGCATCCCATCATCATGCATTCATCATGGTATGTCAAACATACGAAACAATCCACCTAAAAAAAAACCCAAACCTACACTCCACCTCAGAGGTATGCTTAGGCTTTGATCTTAAACAAAACTCTTTGCATTTTATAGGGAAAAAATTATTTTCAAACACACGGTACCCCAATGGGGGCACAACAATGGCAGTCTGTTTTGCTAAAAGTTTTATGGCCATGGTAGAAATAGAAATCAGTAACGGTAGTGACATAAAGCCAATCACTTGAAAAAGATGTATCGATGATGTCTTTTCTCAATAGGACATATTAAATAAAGAGAAAATAAACGTGTTTATAACTCTAGCAAGTAACAATCATCCGACCATAAAATTCAGATACTGAAATTTCAGATACAGAAATAACTTTCTGGGATGCATGCCCATACATGGGCGATAGATTGAAGAAGGAATGTATTCTCGAGGTGTGCACCTCAAACCGACAGAAACTTTCCAATACACCACTTCACGTTCTGTCACCGTTCTGGGATCAAGAAAGCCTTTATCAAAGGCAAAGGCTTTACGACTTCTGAGAACCAACTCTTCGAAAACTACATTTGACTGAAGAAGATATTACGCAGTTCAAAAGTAGATTGTGCAACAGA
>Ga0099804_1136208_pt1 | contig 11175 bp, 6 predicted proteins | sample OrbCnscriptome_FD_81150 | JGI IMG/M metagenome (GOLD analysis project Ga0099804, IMG submission 81150) | Coral microbial communities from Puerto Morelos, Mexico - Orbicella C A metatranscriptome (Eukaryote Community Metatranscriptome) | ecosystem: Host-associated > Invertebrates > Cnidaria >...
CCCACAGTAAGGCTTTTTGTCCAGTGCTTCCAGATTGAATTGCAAATTGGAGTGTTGGTTCTTTAATTTGTGAAGGGAGGAAAACCCGAGAACTCAGTGGAAAACTCTAGGAGCAAGAAGAGAACCAATAACAAACTCAACTCATTTTATGATGTAGGGTCCAGGATTTAAACCAGGGCTTGAAAACAGTGCTGTCCCATTATCCTGGACAAGTAGATTTTCCTTCTGGGTAAGTAACTTTTCATTCTCACTTGCCCAATGGACGAGAGATCAAGCATCTGCCAACTAAATAATTGAAAGTCTCACCCAGGGTAAGCAAAATTTGAGAGCTACTTGTCCCAAAGGTGAGCTAGAAATTTTAGTTTTTTTTAAGCCCTGTTAAACCCTGGTCACAATGGTGGGAGGCGAGCTTGCTCACGACTGCATGATCATCCTTGGTGCCATCCTTTGAAATCCTTTGGTTACCAGTATTGACGGTACTAAGATTGAGTGGAGTGCAATTTGAGTTGGACAGACTACAGTCAAACCTCTATTATGCAGTGGCCATCAGGAAATAGCCAGGTGACTGCTCAATGGAGCTTGACTGTTTCAAATGAGGTGATAAGAATTTAAGCAGGAAAATTAAGCGCAAGTTAAGTTACATGACATTTCGACGACTTCATGTCATCATTGTCACAAGAATAAATTAAAAACTCTTTACATGAAGTTTTCATGTAACGTTTGCTAATTTTCTGACATCCCAAGTACTATAAATATGCTTTGCTGTTGTTTTAAATTTATTCATTCGATGTAACTTTACTTAATATGTTAATTTTCCTGCTTAAATGTTTTTCGAAATCGTTTTTTATGATAAGAATTTAGCGCGATATGGGGCAAAAATTGAACAAGAAAACAAAAATAAGTGCACAATCAACATAAATTCTATTGTTTCATAACAACTGTAACACGAAATTATATATCTATGGAGTTCATGCACTAGCCAACAGATTTCACGGCAATATTGCTCAAAAGGCAAGTCAAGCATCTTTGTCTTAAAACAGATCATTGACAGTTTTGGCATCTCATTTAACATCAAATGAAAAAAGTCAGTTATTGACGTCTGTGATTTGGGTTGTATAACTTATTAAATTAATTTTGGTAAAGCATGTCACTGACTTTGTTCAGCGCCAACAAGAGTTCTTTATGACCATAAACTGTGCTCTGATTGACCACTGTTAAACAGACTGAGGTGAATTACGATAAAATTAGCCAATCGGGAGTCCCAACGGTGACTGTGTCTGCTTAATAGGGGTGACCGCTTAATGGCGGTCAGTAAAAATTAAAGTGAAGCAAGTTTTGGGAGTTTGAAAAGTGACCTCTTAATACATGTAGAGGGTGACCGCTTAACAGAGCGCTGCTTCATATAAGGTTGATGGCATCTGGTGTACCTGTGGCTACTGCGTGGATCTACATTATGAGTAACCACAGGAATAATACCCGTCCATCATATAGACCTACTGGTGTTCCTGAGCCTACAGTTAGAAATAGAGTTACTGTTTGTCCTTTGATCAATGTGGCCACAATTAGACACAGAGTTATTGGTGTGCCTGTGACTTACTGGTGGTCCTGAAGGCCCATCAGGCCCAGTCTCTCCCTGATCGCCAGCTGCTCCCTATAAATGAGAAGCCAAGGCACATTACAATCAGTACATCTTCATGCAATGGCAGGTGAGGAGAGTAGTAACGGCAGACTAATTATTAAATATATAACTCTTAGAGCCAATTTACACTAACTTTGCTGATGACTGTTGCATGTGACATGTTTGAGGGTGAAACATCCATGTAGGTTTGGTACGATGCACGATGAGAATGAAAGTGGAGGCAGCATATAGGATAAAAAAATCTTAATAGAGGAATGTGGTTAAAAATTCCTCAACAGGAGCTGGAGTTTCTCATTTTGACAGATCATGTAGGATGCAGGATAGTTTTACATTGACAGCAGGATGCGGTCTATGAAAAAACAGAAGTTATAGACATCATGCAGAGAACTGCGGCTTTAACCAGGCGAGATCAGAATAAACATTTTGAGTGGTGAGTGGGATGGCAGGATTAAGCTACAAATAGTAGCGGGATGTGGTATTGAAAAAGCCTAATTACATACATGTTGGACCCTCGTGCTTACACCATGAATTCCATGTACAAATATGTGACTTTGTGGTGACAGTGGTAAGCAAGTTGTACATTTGAAGCAAACATTTCAAGCGATAACTAACTTGTTAATGACATTTATTACAGTGTAGAATGTGAAACTGTTAATTAATACATACATCAGTTCCATTTTTTCCTGGTGTACCAGGGAAACCATCAGAACCCTAGATAAGGAGAAATCATGAGAAAATGACTAACAGTGACCATAAAAATAGTGACCGCACAATAGTACATGTATTCATTTGTCAACATACAGAATGCAATGAAAATGACTGCAATTTTTATGAATTCTCTTTGCCTACTACCAGTCAATACCTGTACATGCTTTTAGTTTATAACACATGCACGTCTTAATTTCTGACAATATTCCCTGCTTTTTTCAGGTTATTCAATACATTTGTTCATTTACGCTCTACATTTAAAAAAATGGCAATTTCAAAAATTTTGTCAAGATCTTCAAGACAAGTTACATGCAGGATTTGCTGCCAAGTGAAACACCCCCCGAAATCTGGCTGCAAATGCTTTTATTGTTATAGTAATCTCAGCAAAAAGTAGACCTTGATTCTACTTTGGGCAATGCTGGTGGCAACCAGGGATGTTACAATGGGTATTTTTTTGTGCAATTTGTGTCACAACAAAACTGCAAGACAAGTGCCTAGGAAAATTGTCAAGTGTAGCAGTGCCTTTAAGATAATTATGAATGAGACAGCACCTTTCTTCCAACATCACCCCGGACTCCCTTTGGGCCTTTCCTCCCACGCAATCCAGTGTCTCCTTTGAATCCGTCCACACCTTTGGGTCCGTCCGGTCCTTTTTCACCCTAAAAATACATTTCATTAAAAAGCAGTTTACAGTTGTACCATGTTAATTTAAACTTGGTTCTTTTCAATTCAGACCCATTTCCCTTGGACTGCCTTAGTTTGTATGTTCAGTCATTTACTATAATGCAGCTATTTTAAACTTAGTTAATTTGAGCTCACCACTATTTTGAACTGATCTTTGTTTCCCTTGACCTAAAATCAACCCTGTTTATATAAAACTGTGTTCATGGAAGAGCTGCATGACAAAAAACCATGTCAGAACATGGTAAGGAAACTTAACTTTGGCCTTTTCATCACATCACATCACATCACATCACTTTTCAGTCCATAATGTTGATTAATATGTCACAGCCAGTTAAAATTGTTACATGAATACATGTAAAACTATGTATTTCAATGCTGACCTAGTTATTTTGAATTCCCACTATTTTGAACAGTCTGTTTTTTTTCTTTTCCCCTGAGTTTGAAATCATGAAGTCCAATTGTATTTGACACACATGACAGAGAGGTGCAGTCATGTAATGGTTCATGCACTGTCTCCAGATCAAGTGGTACAGCAAGGGCATAGCCAGAGGGATTCCTGCCAGGGTGGGCCTGTGACCCCCCTTTTGTAAGCCTTTTTTGGGCAAAAATCTACAAAGGTGGTGAAAACTCCATGACAATCTGGTGAGTACCCTCAGTTTGACACAGTGTGACCCCCCATTTGAAAAATCCTGGCTATGCCCCTGTACTGGTCAAGTGCTGCCTGTTCTTTTGACGAGAAAGACCCTTTTCTCTCACAGCGCCTCTCTCCACTAAGGACTAATATTGTGTGTACACCTTCAACCTAACAAATTGCTGGGGAGAGAAACCTGCTAAGAATGGATATCAGCTGATGGAATTCTATCCAGGTTGAAGAGGAGCACATTGTTGGTAGCTCCTAACCACTCTACTGACTGCTTTAGTCAAACTTCTACTAACAGGGCACCTCTCTGTTGTGGCCACTACTCTATGTACATTCATCACTATTATAAGTCCTTATCACACCATGGGACACGTACAAAAACATGTATATAAGGCCTTGCCTCTCTGTAATGGCCAGGACTTTTTTGTCCAGACCATGTGCAAATGCAAACAACTGTTATTATTACTCTTGCAAACACTTTCCCACAAGGGCAATCTCTTTACTTCATGATCAATGGCCATTAGGAAACATCAATTGAAGCTGGTTTGAAAAAAAATTACAAAACATCACATTCTGCTGGTAGTTCTGAAAATCATTCAGATCAGCGGTACACAATATAATGCTACTTACTGGTGGGCCTGGAAGTCCTGGAGGACCTTGCAATCCAGGAGGGCCTCGAGTTCCCTGACAACATAATGAAAAGACCAGGCCAGTTAAACAAGTTGAGCAGAACAAGACAAGCACATATAATGAAAAGACCAGGCCAGTTTACTGAGCAGAGCAGAGCAAGACAAGCAAGCATAATATAATTCATTTATGATCTTTTTCTGTAAGGTCTGCTGAAGGCATTCAGGGTCTGGGGGCATCCTCCCTCCAAAATTTTTTTCAAATTGAGGTCCTCAATATCCCAGCATTCTGAGGCCAAGTTAGTGTGTTATAATGTCTCATTCTTTTAAACTTAGGGGATTCAACCCCTCCCCCCCCTCTAGATCTGCCCCAACACAAGGGAAAAAATAGTTCACCAAATGTGCAATCACTAACTGTATCATTAAGCCATAGTAACATTAAAACTTACATTAAGTCCTGGTCGTCCTGGCTGCCCTGTTTCACCCGGAGCTCCAGGGCTTCCCTAAAACACACAAAAATATTAATAATAATCTTAGGAATTGATTTGAGGTTGTACAACAATTTCAATAACAATGAATAACTTACAGTAATTTTCCTTTAGTTTTAATCCTTGGGAATATGTATGAAAACAATTGGACAAGTCTTTCAAAGCGCTCCCAGTCTAGGGTGAGTAACCAAGCTGTACTTTCATATGGTTCTGTTTATTATGCTATACAAAGTGGTTCAGACAGACCTTCTGACAGGATGTGATGAAAAAATGCAAATTATGCGAAATTTGCAAGGCAAACTATGCGATTAGAAAGGCCAATTGTGCGATAAATAATGTAAATTATGCGATTTTTTTCTGAGCAATTTTAAGCTTGTTTTATAAGGTTTCAGGATAAGAAAAACACTTTTTTGCTGCCCTAAAGACATTTTGAACACAAAGGAACAGTAATTATGCATCTTGATCGACATTAGTTGGGATAAAAAAGAAAAAAATGAGGTCTTCTGCACTATCAGTGCACCACGTTAAAAGTTGAAAGGACAGAGCTAACATGCCAAATGAATGATCAATAATTATTGATATTCTTGCATGCTACGATTAGCTTCTTACGCTTTGTTTTTATGTGCAGTACATTTCTGAACACAACCACTGACTTCCGAAGATGGTCAATCACAATATTGCATGACAAGCAAACCATCAGTCCATCGTCCAACATGGAACGTACCTTTGGGGTACTTTCTTGCTCGATCGTGAGCTGTCAGATTGGACGGAAGGTGGGAACTTGCCTTCTTGGTCGAAGAAACAGCAGGCGTTTTGACTACAAACTTATCCATGAGTAAGTTTTTATCGGTTTTCAATGAAAGAAACTACATTTTGCCGAAAAACTGACAACTTCACTTATTTTTCACCCCTATACTTCCAACGTGAATAGAGAATTGTGTCATCATTTCAGTAGTGTGTATATATCAGCCATTCAGGTTGGCTTATCTGAACAAAGGGCGTGTTTGTGTTTCACCAATAGGCAACTCTTTAAGAATAAGACTCGTACCAGGCCCCCGACATGCAAAATAACGCCTTGCAGCTTTGAATGTTTACGAAATCGAAGGTGCAAAGGATTTTTAGGCTTTTTCCAAGGTAAATCATCTTAAAAATGGTGTATTTATACAGGAATTCCAAAGAAACTTGTTGATTCATGTTTTAGTTCTTTTGTGAATTATGTGATTTTTCATGAATTGTGCGATTGGGTGCGATTTGAGGTCGATTGTGCGAAATCGCACAATCACGTAATATCAGAAGGTCTGTTCAGACATTTAAGTCTGTGGATGAAACCCTAGCGTGTGACCATTCAAATGAAAGCTATTGCACTGTACTTCCATGTGGTACTGTTTATTATGCTGTACGAGGTGATTCTAGCGTTTAGTGTGTGGCTAGATCTTGAGTGGCCTAATATGAGCTACTGAGCAGTACTCTTGCATGGTACTGCTGAACTGTGCTGCTCAGTGTTTGTTATTCACTCTTGCGAATGAAAGGTATATTAACTTATTAAGTCATCAATTGAAACTAACTGCTAATCCCCGAATTCCCTGAGCGCCAGGTGCACCAGGCTCTCCAGGCAGACCCTGTTGACGAAGAAAAGAGACTTTCAATGATTAATCATGACCTAACTTGGCTACAAAAGCAAATTGACAAAATATTTACACAGCTAAAAATGATTGAAGTGGTTAAAAAGTAGAACACCAAACATTTTTGTTTTCTTCAGGGTGAAAAAGCCGTCTGGCCATTACTCACATAATTTATAACCATTGGGCAATTCCCTATTGGAACAGTTTAATAGCCATGTAACAGTGAATTTGTTTGTTCAAACTGGGTTGTCATTGTTGGATCATTAGGCCATCTAGGATTCTTCGCAACTGAATTTTAAGCAAATTGACCGTGTGGCATTTGTTCTTGTACATTAAGGGACAGATACTTACCTGTACATGTACTATCTTATGTTGACAAAAATTACTATTAAATAAATTGCATCCCTACATCGTTTTGTATAAAATGGAGAAAATAAAAAGTATACAGCCATACCGGAGGGCCATCCTTTCCCGGTGGACCTTTCTCACCTCTCCGTCCCTGTAGGAAAATATCACGACTGTTCATGAGCATTGTAATATCAGATTATTTAGTTCTTGGTGATAGCGATCAGTATGAGCATAGCAAATGTGTGTGAGAAAGAACCTTTTAACTAATAATTAAAAATAACTCTTGAAGGCATAATTAATCTAAATTGCATGTACCCCTTTCCCTCTGAGAACTGAGATCCCGTTTACATAAAACAGAAGAAATAAATAAAAGTGTGTGAACATTCAAATGAAAGCTATGGAGCAGTAAGTAGAGTATGTTTAAATTATGGAGCTATACAATTCAAGGTGGTTCTAATTTGTAAGTCTGTGGCTAAAACCCTAGTGTGTGACCATTCAAATGAAAGCTATTGACCAGTACTTTCATGTGGTACTGTTAATTATGCTGTACAAGGTGGTTCTAACTTTTAAGTCTGTGGCTAAAACCATAGTGTATGACCATTCAAATGAAAGCTATTGAGCAGTACTTTCATGTGTTAACTAATATAAGATGTTTTTCACACTGCACAAGGTGCTACTAACTTTAAAAGTCATGAAATGAAACCAGTGTGTGACCATTCAACTGACAGCTATTGAGTTCTAATGTCTTGGGATGTTGTTTATGCTTGTGAGAGGTGGCTCTAATTTATCATTAGTAAGTTAAAACTTATGTGTGGTCATTCAAATGAAAGCTGAAAAAAGCAGTTTCGTATGCTACTGCTTGGCATAATGCTCTAAATAAAAGATGGTCTTATTTCCAAGTCTGCGCAGGGAATGCTGGCCAGTGCCCGACCATTGAACTGAAAACTTTCCTAGTTGTGCAAGTAGCTTTATTCAGTGTCTAGAATACTCAAGGTGTGACAGGTAAGAATGCTTGACTCACCGGTACTCCTGGAACTCCAACAACAGTGATCACTGGGCTACCTGGAGGTCCAGGGGGTCCAATTGGTCCCCGGCCACCGGTAGGGCCTGGAGGGCCAGGGGGTCCCTGGTGAAAAGCAGACAAAGTTATATTACAGGAGGCACATCATGGTTTATGTGCTTCTTGAAAAGTTTAGCCTAAATTTATAAAATCCGTCATTTGTAAATCTGCGTCAATCTTCTCCATCCTTAACCATCCTTGTTCCTTTATGATTTATTGCTATCTTTTCAGTGCTTTTCTATCTTACTAAACTACTATTTTCAGGTTTCCATAAATTTAATGGTAATCTTTTATATGGCCAAAATAACTCAAAATACTGTGACTGAGCTCCTTTAAGTACACTACAACTCAAAAGTAAGTTACCGTCTCTCGTGAAAGATGAAAGACCAATTTTTCCATTTCCATTTTTACATGGCAAAGGTTACCCATCCTGCTGCCATAGAGTGCTGGTGCCGGTGCAAGTGATCAAGTTAATACGTCCAGTGAGGAGTACATCAGGTCACAGAAAGAAGACCAAATAGGCATACCCGTATTAAAGGAGGCCAAAAAAGAGATCACTGATAACAAATAGGCATAAAACCTAACGATTTCCTCCAAAATCTTGCTATAACTATCCCACTAATTAGCCTTTCTGAACTCTCCTGTTGCCTTAATAGGAAAGTCATGAATTAAAAGTTTGTCAAATATTTTTTCCAAAAGGTGCCAAAAGTTGCCTTGGTCACGAGTTTGAGAAGACACAAATTAAGTTTATCTAACATCAACAACTTTTATTACGATTATCAAAAACCACAGTATCACTGTACTCACATCAGCGCCAGGAAGTCCAGGTTCACCAGTTTCACCCCTGTCACCAGGGAAACCCTGGTCTCCCTGAAAAACAGTCACAAGTAATGTCAAGTGTTTGTCAGAATATCAATTGTTAAACTTGCATCTAGCTTGATTCAATTTTAGTTATTATGCCAACAGTTCACATCTTAAATCCTGTTATGACTTATAAATTAAAAATAATTTTGGACAAATCACAAAAAAATTATTCCCGAGTACTAGCACAGACATATGCTATCCCACCCACCCTGGGGCATTTGCAACTTTTTTTTTTTCAAAAAAATGGGAAGTCCCTAAGTGCATGAGTGACTATCGGCAGGCTTGGAATTGACAAAGCCCAAAGTTAAAAGAACCTCAAGTTAAAATATAAGATTTAAACAGGCTCAGCATACTTTTGAGAGCCAACACAAAACTACCTTGATCTTCCACAGAACCCAGACATGGAGCACAGACAGTTCGACGTTTAATACTTCTTGTAAATACTAGAAAGCTGGTAGTCAGAGGGAAACTAGAGTTTAATAAAAGATTTGATGCTTACAGTTCTCCCTGCGTTTCCTTTCTCGCCAGGGTCACCTTTCAACTCCTGAAATCAGAGCAAATCCGATCAATTCTATTTGTCAGCTGTCAAAATCAATATCAACTTAAACAAGGGTACAACTACTTCATTTCCTCAATCTCCTGAAGCCATTCTTTCGCTAAAATCTTACATTTAAACCGTATTCAAGCTTGCTATAAAAAATAAAATGAAAAATTACTCACTCAGCCGCCATGTTGATTTTCTGGCGGAGGAAAACTGGGGTTAAGCGTGACCACTGATTGTCACGTAAGAAGCATTGACAGGTTGGTTAAACACATGTTAAACCAGGCATTGTCCCTCTGAGACGAGACAGTTTCTTTTTTTGAGAACAATCTGATCGATAGTTAAAACTTCAAAAACAAAAGTACTTACTGGATCTAAAATTGTAGGGACTGAAACGAAAAAAAAATCCAGGTTAGTAATCAATCCAACAGCCTTGACTTAAAAATACATTTAAACAGACTGGAAAAAAATTGAGACAGTGCCATCATCTTGAAGAGCTCATTTTTTTCAAGGAAGAACGCCATGTCAAGTCTTAAGTCAGAGGAGCAATTTATTATTGAAACTGAGGACTCCATCTGCTTTGCAATGTAGTTTCCGGTGTCTCGATCAGCCTCGGCTTCATGCAAGCCAAAAAAATGTATGACGTAGTTTGTGCAAAGTTAAACTTAGTGCTGAAGTTGTTTAAAAGGAAAGTCCTGCTGCAATTTAATTAAGCAACCATCGTACAAATTGAGACGCATATTTTTATTGTTTCAAAAAACATAATCAAAAGGAACATCTATATTTAGAATGCGATAGTTCTAACTCTTTCATTCCCGGCAGTTTCTGCATGTGTGAGTTGCTTACTGCGCAGAAAAAAAAAAAGATTTGATTCCATGAAAACTGGCCCTCCGTTGCGCTAAGTTATTCTGGTCCGTGATCGCAGCAACGGAGCAGAGAGCTTGCTTGCGTGGCACACGAACTCAGATCAGAGAATTTCTCGAAGTTAATTGAGGGAAAAAGCTAACATTTGTTCGCTAATGATAACGCTTTCGAGTCAGTTTCCACCAGCAATTGATCGGTGAGTTATGCATTTATAAGAAGAGAGAATAAAGAAAGCTCTTGCAGCTACTGAATGGATGATTGTCCTCAAGGCCTGGTATGTGAAATCGTAACATGATATGAGAAAAACCACCAGTTGAATATCCTCCAAAACTTCGTACATACATGCCCTTACTCTTTCAGTATTTTGTCTGTATATAATCTTTTCTTTTCCAGGCACAAACACTGTCGACATCAACTATCCTGCCCTAAATAAAATATCCTGCTTTCAATCAAAGAGAGTTTAGAAAGACCTCGGTTTTTACGCCACGCGGCAAGTACGGTATCAGGATATAACATCAAACACTTCAATGATCCCGGGCTCCGAGCATCAAGATCTGCTTCACAAGACAAATTCGAAAAAGTGCACCTTAGCTTTAACCATGCGTTCACTTAATCACACAAGACGAATCGATTCGCCGAGCATGGGAGACCAGTAACTTCTTTTCAAGTGGAGAAACATCATTTCTGTAAGACTAGATGGTACTCCCGAATACAATAACGCTTTCATCGTTGTCGGTCGTGCGAACGCCAACAAAAATGACAAAAAAAAGCCAACAATTCGCATGCAATGAAATGAACAGCTTAACAAAAGGCTTTTCTCGTTGATTTTGACAAGGAAACATTTCTGAAATGTACAAGCAAGCGTGTGTCATGTATTGCGGGAGGAATCGCTTACCAGAGTCGTCCGTGACCGCACAAAAGCGCTTGAAGAAAAACGCAGATAGGAGAAAATCGGAGAATGCAACTTACTTTGATTCTCCATACCGCCGTGTTGTCCCTGTGTTCTGCAGATCCATAACGTAAGGAAGAGAGTTACCGCTATTCTAGAGGCAAAGAACCCCATCTTTTCAACCCAAATAGCTCAAAAGGGC
>Ga0099804_1234266_pt1 | contig 11094 bp, 3 predicted proteins | sample OrbCnscriptome_FD_81150 | JGI IMG/M metagenome (GOLD analysis project Ga0099804, IMG submission 81150) | Coral microbial communities from Puerto Morelos, Mexico - Orbicella C A metatranscriptome (Eukaryote Community Metatranscriptome) | ecosystem: Host-associated > Invertebrates > Cnidaria >...
GAATTGAGTTTAAAAAACACACTTTATTTTCAAGTAGATGCAAATCAGTGTTTTTTCATATCCCATCTGCAATTTAAGTTACAACCTCTGTAAATAGTATGAGGTCTAGTCCCTGTGAGTAGTCCCTGCAACTAGTCGTAGGGACAGGTCCCATTGTGTGAACTGGCCATTTTTGCTTCAAAATCTAGTCACAGGGACCAAAGTTTGGTCCCTGCGACTAGTCCCAGGAATTCAAACCAATTTGAATTTTTCGGACAAGTCCCTGCGACTTGTTCCTCAGAATGTTCCGTGTCAACTGTTCATGGGATAAGTCCCTGCGACCAGTCCCTTCATGTAAACTCTTCAGGGGACTAGTTGCAGGGACTAGTCACAGGGACTAGTCCCCTCATGTGTGCTGACTGTAATGCTGGCCAATGGCTCCAGAATATTGTTTTTGTGCTGTTGTGCTGTGTTTCTTTTTTTGTGCTAGTCAGTACTTTGCAAGAATTGAGTTTAAAAAACACACTTTATTTTCAAGTAGATGCAAATCAGTGTTTTTTCATATCCCATCTGCAATTTAAGTTACAACCTCTGTAAATAGTATGAGGTCTATTATTTGTCCATAACATCCTTTTCATGTAATTCAACCAGGCCTTTCCATTGAGCTTGATTTCCTTTTTCATGGCCCCACTTGGGGGGCCGTCAGGTGTACTGAGAACCCAGGAATGGACACACCAAGCAAATACAAGTTACATACAACACCTAAACACTAGGTGAAGAGAAATCTCTAACTAATTTTATTTTAGGCATTCTGGCAGGCCTTTTGTACTTATAGATGCTGTCATCACAACACCCACATTCAAACAGAAATAAACAAAGCCTGAAAAAAGCTGACGTTCCCTCTTTTTAAGTTGCTCAAGGTGGTTCAGCTACATTTAGCAACCAAATTCATACAAGGAGTTTAGTTCCTGCCGCAGGGTACCTAGTATAGTAGGGGGGAGGGGGTCCAGGAAAATTTTGAAGCTTCAGAACCCCAGGAATGCTATTTAGGTATTCTGGCAGAAATTTTGCACTATATAGATGCAATCATTAAATACCTGTTAAAAGAAACAAGAAAACAAAATTAAATACAGTTGAACCTCCTGGAAGTGACCATCCAAAATGTCAAGCCTAGGTGGTTGCTTACAGGAGGTGGTCACTTAAGAGAGTTTAGACCATATTGGGTCAAAATTTTGCCTCATTAGCATATGGTATATCTGCAGAGACTTACCCCATGTTTTAAATGTTTTATTCATGTCAAAAGTCAATTTCGAGAAAAAATCTGGTATTCCCCAATGAGAAATTTTAGTCTCTTGTACTACCCAGGAATGCAATAATGTTACAACATCTGATCTAATTTAAGCTCAATTATTTGTCAAGTGGTCGCAGTCGCTTTAGAGGTAAGGTTTGACTTGGAAACTTTTGTATGTTGGAAAACTGGTTGCTGAGGAGAGGTGGTCACCTACAAGAGGTGGTCGCAACCGGAGGTTCAACTGTACCCGTATTCAAGTTAAAATAGACAAAGCTGATGTTTCCTCCGTTTTATCAAAACGAAGCTATTTGTGGAAGTTGGGCTATATTTAGCAACCAATGCTATAATCTTTCTGGTTACCACTTTTCTGGGTTCCCTTTTTGTGGGGGCTTCAGCCTCCACTATGCTACCGTCGGCGGAATTTATGTGTCTACGTGTCGCGTATCGCAAGGTCTTCTGGGAGGAATTGAGTAGGCTTATATGACGTGACTGTTCGATACGGCAGCCATTGCTGTGTACTTGTAATATTTCAGATATTTTTCAACAGCATACCGTCGCAAGTCAAAGTAAGTTATTTTCCATTTCTAAATTGCTTTGCCTCGTTTTTGTTATATTATCTTTCTTCCCGCACTGCCCTCGAGAACTGTGTTCTCCTTGTTATTTCAGTTAGATCTTCCTGAGAGAATTTCTTCGGCGATACAAGATTTGTTTTTCTCACGCAAGCCATTAACTTATCCAGGCTCGGCTCGTGTTCAGTGTGGATTGCACAGGAGAAGTATTCGCTTTCGCAAGTACTTACCTTCTTCACCCAAACAAGTGTCAGTTATTGGATTATACTGTGATCACGTAAACCATGTATATGTATTTGCACTGTGCAGTTATTTTGAGCAGCTGTGAATGCACTCAAACTGCTGAACCTACATCTACTGGAGCTGTTTGTAAATTACATGGCAATATTAACTGCAAGTATGGGGACATCAATTGAACAACACCGGTTGAGGAAGCGAAGGATGCCTTATCACATGTTCAACAGGGATGGATTCTTAGCATGTCTTAGCTAAATGTGTTTTACTTGACAACATTGAAACAAATTCTGGACATGTACAGAAATGATGGGCTACATTTTGTCTACATCCCATTGCTTGTAAGGGGAAGTGAATGATGTAGAGAACAATCCAGGCCCTGCAGTATTTAATAACACTAATCCAACAACCACTGTGTCTGCTGGCCACAAGTCAAGGAACTGACAGAAACACACTTTGGTGAAAACGTTGGTAAGCAGTGTGTTGCAAATTATGTTTACTTGATTATGTTTAAAATTTATGATCAAATAGAAGACACTGTACTCAGAATATGCTTATTGGATCAAGCCTATACAGTTCTACAAAATACAAATTCTGCACAAAAAATGTGTATTTGCCTTTAACTGTTGCAATGAGGTTAAATAATCTTCCAGGAAGAGTTTCGGTTTTTGCAAGAATGTACATTCAATGCAACGTAATGCAATTTAATACATTGTTCATTATTTTTACTCGACATCAAACAATGCCCAATATATGTCTCTTAAAAATTCACTTGCAGAAGCACTTTCAAATAATTTTCTCAAACTCATCAATAACTCATCAAGTTTAAACAATGTAAATCATAACTGTGATCATGTTTGGATATCTGATCTTACTTGACATAGATGTTGTAATTTTAAGTCGCCTTTTTCTCCTTAGTTCTAGTTTCAATTGTGAAGATAGGTGTACTTGTGTATATGGTGTGTCAAACACCGAAGACCACATTCCATGGCATTTCCAAAATCTCAAATTTTGTCAAAAATTCTCAGCTGCGTGTTACATCTTAAAGACTCTTCTCCATATTTGGAAATGTGGTTAAACACGGTCTTTCATGTTTGATGTACTACATCATTGTTACTACAATAATTATTGTTGTTTGTTACAGTTTTAAAGACGTCAGAGCACAGCTTTGACATATTTTTTAATTTGAGTTTGAGGATTTGCATGGGATACCCCTTTCATTTGGGAGATACACTTTGGTCAGTGCAATTGTCTTGCTCACAAACATGGACTGGTCCTTTCAAAATGAAAGGTGTACTGCACATGTCTTGCTTCATGGTTGTCAAGCTGATATGCAACAAGTTCGACATGACGAAGAATGTGATTACAGTGAATGAATGTGTGTACAGGAAATTCTCCTAAAAAAGCTGATAACAGTTGGTTTGTGTTCTTCAAATAACATTTAATTTATTAACTTCCCACTGTGAATAGCATGATAAAAAACATGTTATTATCTTATTGTATTTTAAAACAGATCCAACCGATCAAAGTAGTATTGGGTTTGACAAAACAAGTATAACACCTACAATAAGACGTACACATCTGTACCAGGTCATGGGAGCATAAGAACCTAGTAAACCAGAGTGAAGCACACTGAGCAACGTGGAACACTCCTTTAGACATAATTTTGATGTTTCTCAGGTAGCATTTGACTTTTTATCAAGTTCCAGCTGATAAACCTGTACTGTATACTTTTCACGTGAGTCGTTGGAAGCTCTATTACACAACTCTTTACACAACTGTATGCTAACAGCCACTTGAAGATTAATATTGAATCCAGAAACAAACTTGGATACACTTTGCTATCCAGAATTATTATGCAAACTACTAGTCAATCATCAGCATATACTTTTAACATCACAAGGATCTTCATCTATCAAAAGAAGCACACAAACTATATGAACAATATGTTTTTTATATAGTTTTTACCGCATTTACAGTAAAATTTTACCATATTTTGCATCATCTTAAAACTGGATATCAACAAAAGAACCTACTTCCTGTTTGCAAATTGATTATTCTTATTCCATGTGACAACATTTCTTTCCAGTCATGACAAAACGTATTCAGAACTTCAGTGGAATTGACACCATTGAAGGAGTGTCTATTTGGGACCAACTGTTGAATTCTCAGTTGCTGACTTTATTATGTAACTGGCTTAGATATTGCAGCAAACCCTGTTGACACAAATGTGCAAGTTAATTTGATATCTGTGAACAAATAATAACAACTCATCTATGTTGACACCTAATAATCAATATTACTTTATATATTTAAATGTATACCTTTATCTTTCTAGTGATGGCCTATTCACTTGGAGTACGTTAACTCCCGAATACTAACGTTTAAAACTAGCACTCCAACTGAATGAAATAAAAGTAAACCTAAGCCCACACAAGTACGCTCCACTCCCACTGTTAGAGCAAAAGCAGAATATACTTTCCAGCCCCACAAGAGGGTGCATAAATTATAAAAATACTTACTAGTGAATTAATATCTCAGTCATTTCCAAGACTTGTGTTATTTTTGGAGTCACAACACAAAGGTCAAGTTGCTGTTCAGATTGGCAATTATTCTCAGCACCTTGAATTGCTAAGTTTTGCCACATTTAATTTACGCAATGTAAATTACACACACCAAAAAAGCAATTCATTCAGTCTGATTTGGTTATATCTTTCCTCAACACAATCGTGATTGTCTCTTTGCCACCCTATTAGACACTTAACAGAGTAACCATAATTTTTTAGGTTAACAAAAAATTCTGGCATTTTCCCACAAGCATGGATCTGCTGTTGCCCTGGATACAATTGCCAACTTGAAACATTAAGAAACAACTCTGAACAAGTAAGTACATCAAGTAAACCGTACGACTATAAAGCAAGAAAACGATGTAAATTTGATAAATGAAAGGTTTGATACTGACCTTGACGACATGATGGCTTGTTACCAAACAAGACATAGTTGTAGCCCACTTGGTTTAACCCTCTGAAAAAACTTTCCAGAATGACTCGAGAAGGAGAATAAATTCCTAGTTTAACACGAACAAGTTCTCTTCCTTCAAACACATTTATTTTTATAACTTATAACCAGGCAGACTTTTTTTTCTTGTCCTCCATAACATCGATCGCTGCCATCTGCTTCGCAATGATCTTCGTAACATCGATCCAACAGGTGGGTGGATGTTTGACTGCATATTGCATCTAGAACTTTATGAAGCCGTTTTCCGAAGACTAAGAGCCGCAGCAGACCCAAGCTTTAATAAAGAAACCTTATCTTCTGGCGTATATAGATGATACTAGCCTCCGACATTTTGCTTTGCCATTTTTCTGAACTTCCATGACATACTGCAACCTGTACCGCTTATTATATTCCAGATAACACAAAACGATCAACCATACAATAAAGTAAGTAAAGTAAGTAAGTAATATCACCATCTTTGCAACTGTCCTGAACTATCTTCCTAGCTTCCTCACTTTCTAATACCTCCCTTACATATTCATCCCACCTAACCTGAAGTACCACGTATTTATTGTGAGAGAACTTCATCTTTTCACTAAATAAATCAAAAACTCTCTCACTTGACATCTTTATTACTACGGACAGACTGCTAAAATGTTTTACCGATTCGAACTCGCTGGCACAAGAGTCCAGATAAACCTTGAATGTTTCTGCCAACTCACCAGAAACTCTTTCAAGTACAACCTCCTCTCTTAATGCTTTTCCCGTCACACAAATCTTCTCTATTATCATGGCCGAGAACTTCTTCGCTTTAGACGCCATTTTGAACAGGTTTGTTTTGCAGATAAGGGAAGTTAAACGCTTCTAGGTGATATGCTTCTGTCGAAACCTATACCACAATTGAACTTTACAAACTACCTAGCTTTGATCAGAAGGTCTTTCCCCACAAGAATCAGGTGTCAAACATTTTCTGTGGTGATGGTTGAAAGAAACTCCCATTTTTAGGTCACTGCTCCCTGACTATAACATTTCATTTACTGGTCAGCAGAAATAGCGTAGAAACTTAACAAGTGAGTGACCAAACCCTCATTTGCATATCATTTGCATAATCTGCAAACCACCACAACACCTAACTTGCTATTGCAATTCACAAGTTAAAAAGAGCATTTATACCATGCTCTACAAATATGGCAAGTGTACAGTGTACACATAATGGTTTGGTGCATTTTCGGGCAAAAATCAAGAAACTCATAAAAATAGAAAAGATGAGTTTTGTCCTATGAAATTATGCATAAATTAATATGAAAATTGGCCAAATTCTACTCACTTCCATGTATGTTGAAACACTTTACGATACCAGGAAAAACACGTAACTCTGAAAAAGAGTTCAACTTTTCTACTTTCTAGGTAAAGGCATTTTTGAAAGTTCTGCTGTTTCAAGTGTTTTAGTATCCTTTGAATAAGCCCAGCTGCCATCTCTTACTTTAACAACCTTTACTTGAAAGTTAAAAAGTGACTAATTTCGGAAGGTTGGTAGGTCCATATGATGTCAAATTTGGCCAATTTTGATATGGGGGTAATTTATGCAGAATTACTAAACTTGCCCTGTCTATTTTTTTGAATTTTGCAGAAATTACAAATTTTTAGGAAGCAAAGAAGGAATTTTCGAAGAAGATAGTTCTTCAGGTAAAGCATCAGGATTTTTTTTTATTTTTCAAGCCTGGCCAGAGATTCTACATATTTCCAGTTGGGGCCTCTTAGCAACTTGAAGTTGCTAAAGGATAATCAACCACCATGGTGTGTTTGTTAAGCTGACGTTTTGAGCATCAGCCTGTTGTGGGAGCAAAGTGGGTGGTTTTGGGTTGTCTGCACTTTACTTAGTGGAGTAAAGAGGCAAACTATCTGAGGAAGCAAGCTTCAGTAAGTACAAGAAATGAATCAGATGAAAAAGATTCCAAACTGAAATATCTCTGATTTCTGTTCTGAATTTTGTTGACTTTCAGTGTTGTCTTGAAATATCTAGAGACACGCTTACGGGTTTTTTGACATTATTTTTCATGTCTCTTATGAGTCATTTTTGTAGAAGAAAAGCCCTTGTTGAGATCTTCTTACCACACAGTAGTCCTAACATAGGTAAAAGACCTGTGCATTTATTAGGCACAATCCGTAATGATAAATTTTGCACCAAAAGTTGTTACCTTTATCATTAGTTGCTACATTACAAAGAATATCAAATACAAACCATCTACAGAATAATGATAACCAAAAACACAAAATAATTCTACAACACATGTATAACAGACCGACATTAAGCCTGGCAGAAAGAGATTTCTCATCACAATCCAACATAGTGGAGTTTGATTAGCATGGTCAAGTCTTGGCCTTTAGAAGTGAATGGCTCTTAAGAGATTACATCCTTGAAATTCAGTTCCAAAATTAAAACCACACTGCAGACTGATACAGAGAGTGCTACAGTACAGCAACGGTTGTTTTGAAACATATATTTGCTTTACAACAATATATTGTTTTAGTATCATACGAGGCCAAACCCTATTTAATGTGGTTTGCAAGGAAATCCTACTCACATTCATCAGCGATTGAAGTGATTTTCTTGATTCTCTTTGGGCCATGTTTTACTTGCATATAACAATGTCCCGGATGTACTTGAATTACATCGAGTGGGGGACTACCCTTTCCAACAATACAACAGTCTCTAGCCACATCAAAGTTCAGGCCAAATATTGCCAACAGCAGCTAGAAATGTTTAGTCCATTACACTTCTAACCCCGAATCAATGTGGCTAAAGCTCTCTGCTGTCTAAAGCAAGCACAGGATTATCACTGGAATGCAAATGGCCTAATTATGGGGCTAAATGACGACCAATTTATACATGTCAGGGTCATAAATGGACGATAATGGACAGCACTTACTAACAAATCATTAGACTGACACCTTCTAGGGCTTAATGATGTCCTCAGGCAGACTTCCTTTAGACAGCAGATATAAAAAGCTACTCGATCAGCTCCTCCCAGTCACTATGCAAACTAAAATTCATCTGAGTGTAGCCTGGCCTGAACTTAACACGAATTGAAAAGGGAAGGGGAGGGGGTAGCAATAAATTTAAAAAAAAAGATAAATAATTGCAACATGCAGCAAGAAGTTCTCTACATTTCATGCTAAGTAAGCTTTACAAGCTGCTGCCATTAGGAAAGCAAAAAAAACACAGGTTACATGAATGAGGGGGTTCAAATTTGCTGGCATGTTTTTGAAAAATCAGTCAGATATACATGTACATAAATACGTTCTACCACGCATCTGTTTGCCAACATTGACGAATTTGCAGGTTGAGATTTGACATAAAATATAAAGAACGTTTCATCAAGGAGGAGTCAAGAGAATAACTCTAGGCAGTCAACACTTCTTAGAGGGGGACACAGGGATTTGCGGAGTCATGGTGTTGATGTTTCTTTAATGTGGTGAATAAAATCCCTCTTTGCAGTATTGTGATGATCTCAAACCCTATGGTGTGTGATATTTGCTTCCTATGTTGCCGTATTTGGTAAACTGTAATTATTTGTGGTGCCGGGATTCTTGTTTGACCTTTCTCAAACCTTTTTGACCTTAATTTAGCATGATTAATTTGTGCTAATTTATAACAAACACGTACAATTGTGTTTAATTTGTAGCAAAATACAGATCAACACTGTCTAGTTAATCTTCAATACGCTTTAGCAGCCAATCCAAAGCTGTTTTCATTTATGTGTAACTTCACAAGTAACTTGACTTAGCTGCCACCCAGAGCTCAGTCTTTGCTAAACATGTAGAAAAAATGAGCGAGGAGAGAGATGTTAATCCTGACAATTGGGCGATTGCAGAAAATATCCATACCATACCAGGGGCGGCATTTTCAAATACTGAGGGAGAGTGGAATTTCTTGGACTGGAATTCTAAAAGCACAGGGGGTAATGCAGTTTGAAATTCCAAAAGAATGGGGGGGGGGTTCAACTCTGAATGTCCAGAGGGGGAAGATGGTGAAAGCTTCATTCGAAATCGCTGATCTGTTATTTTTTCTAGTTTGTAAATCAAGCACGAACTGACCATGGAAGCAGGATAAAAATCAATCAGGCAGGTGCTAGCATTCACATGGATGAGTGAGCAGGTGGGTTGTACAGCAAGCTCCACATCAAAGAGGCCCTACAGTTGATGAGTAGATTAATAAAATGTAAAACAAGTTTGTGTTTCTTTCCAATCTAAAATTGTCAACTGGCGATCTTGTTGCGTGTGAAAAACTCACACCAGTCTCTTTTTTCCCAATGGAATGCCTGACAGATCTGTAGGCTGCGTTACTAGTGGTCAGCAGTTACTCAATGAAGGAAATTTTCAATATGGCAGGTGACAGCCAGCAAATAGTTAACTTTACTTTTGTCTTCCACTGGTTTCCAGATTATCTACTCTCCTGAACATATGAAGCTAATGAACTGAAAACAAAAAGTTTTATTTGGAGGTAAGCAACTTAAACACTTAGAATGGAAAGCTGCAGTGTACTTAATTAAATGTTAACAAACTTGAGTTGCTTGTTTGCTTGACCAAAAATTGTGAGCACAATTTTCTTGGTGGGGGTGGAAGGGGGGGGGAAGCACAAGATTCCCATTCGTTAGAAGTTTTAGACAGTCAAAAAGGAATTCCAAAGGGTCTGAAAAACCCGGAAATTCCGTAGGGGAGGAGGGGTTAACAATTTTGTAAATTGGAGGGCATGGAAGGTAGAGCATTTTGGAATTTCCAAGGGCAAGGGGATTAAAATGTTCGTGCTACCCATGGTAGGGCATGGATATCTTCTGGAATCACCCATTCTGGAAACGCCAAGGCCGAATATACTATTGACTACGTACCTTTTTCCTACAAAAAAGGAAAAGGTGTTGAAAACTAATAGACCCACAATGAATTCAGGTGTCGCGTCAGGAGGGAAGAAAGAAGGGTTTCTACGCCAAGGGAGCGCATTTGGTAAGTTTGTAGCTTAGACATGTTTATTATTTTGTCGTTTCTCTGTTGCTTTTCTTTATATTTGAATGACTTAAATTAGCCCTTACAGTCTAGGGTCGTCTAGAGGTCATTCTGATACCGGTTTATACGCACTCCAAAGTCCTGCAATCTTCTTCACCTTCTATTTTTTCAAAGGATTATCAAGTATTACAATATCAAACATGAATGCAGCTAGCACCGGAAAGCAATACTCTCAGTCAGGATGGGGCTCCAGGCAGTGGTTTACGTGAAGAAAAGTGAGCAAAGTAAAAAAAAAGAGGCATCTGGGGCAAAGGCCTTCTCACGAGGCTCCTTTCTTTTTTCCTACGTTCGCTTCCTTCGTGTAAGGTTTCTTCACAATAACAAGAAAACTGATTTACACACAGCAGTATCCACATGTAAGCAATGAAAAGAGTTGAGATGTGTATATTTTGTGGAAAATTGTTGAGGTATAAAAGTATCATGTAAAGTGTAGAAGTTCAAATCATAGGGCTAAAAATATATGTTGCAGTGACAGTGTTTCGTTGACTTTTCTTGGGGTGAAGCAGTGATTTTTTTGCAGTGTTACAGTGTTCAGAACCCCCCATGTCCCCCTCTCCTAATTTTGCTAGTAATGTTACATTGAAACACAGCAAGAAAGAGGAACATATCAGGGGTGTAAGGAAGTCACTCCTACACTGAAATCAACAACTCAGATGAATGTAACAGAGTAAGTGGGGACACAAGCATGTTATGACTGAATCTGAGCAATTATTAACCTGAAAACATTACAAAAGATTTACTGTAAGTTTTACCTCAAAATGAGTAGCAGCTGGCATGCTCAGTAACTCCAACCTTGAATCTCTCATTGTTGGATCAAACTGGAAAATACTTGTCTGAACTGAAGATAGCAACTCATTTTGGGAAGCTTGAAATGTTGATCCTCTATTACTTGATGTGCCATGAACATGAACTCTTTTCCCAGGATTTGGATTACCATAAACAGGACTGAGTCTGTCTCCATCT
>Ga0099804_1089988_pt1 | contig 11088 bp, 8 predicted proteins | sample OrbCnscriptome_FD_81150 | JGI IMG/M metagenome (GOLD analysis project Ga0099804, IMG submission 81150) | Coral microbial communities from Puerto Morelos, Mexico - Orbicella C A metatranscriptome (Eukaryote Community Metatranscriptome) | ecosystem: Host-associated > Invertebrates > Cnidaria >...
CCCCAAACCATCCCAATAGTGCACTCTGCACTAAAAATCAAGTAAATTACGGTATCAGCACAGGTCTTCATTCCTAAAAGAAATGAACCTAAAGTTGGGTTGGTGGGGCTTCAAATAACGGCTGGTCAACGGACAATGTCCGGTCAAATATAGGTTTTGTCCGCTCAAATCCTTAGATGGCTGGATCATTTGTCCGGTCATTTACGCTGTTAAGGAAAAATTTAGAGTTTCAAGTTTTAAACATTTAAAGATTCAATATTATTGACGTTTGTGGAAAAGGAAGGAAAAAAGGCGAATACTTAACTACCAGACCAAGAACTTTTAATAAATGATTCCTAATAGTCATAGTAATAGTCATAGTAATAGTCATAGTCATAGCCGTTGCAAATGTTCGCACAAATGTGATACTAATTTTGCTGTACCATGTGTTCCATTTTTCCTGCATTGATATTGATGCTCATGTACAATAAATGATTTGAGAATTTACTTGTTTCATATTTAAACATCATGTGAAGGAGGAAGGGGGCACTTTTATAGTGGTAAGATATAATCGATGTTTGTCCGGCCAAAAATTGGATATGTCCGAGCAAAAATAGGTTTGACCGGACAATTTGACCGGTGCCAGCCGGGAAATTATTTGAAGTCCTGGTTGGGTTTTTCATATTCAGAAAATGAGGGATGGCCAGAGGGGAAATCATTGGCAGCAAAACTGTCTCAGGCTAACAAGTCTGTACCTGGCATGCTGTGAGAGATATGCTGCTAATGCTTCCTGGATAGCTCGTGCCTCCAAGTGGGCCTAAAAGAAAAATCAGTTAAATTATTGTTTTTTAAAATAATCTGTGAACTTAATGTTACACATTTTCAAAGTTCAGCTTGGCTTCAGCAGTATTTTAACCTCAGGCTAGAAAAGGGGACTTGAAACAATTTGCATTTGCCTCAGGGATTCTAAAGCTTGGCAGTATGGACCTTTTCGGCAATGTGGAGGCCATTTTGAATTCTACTGTTTCAAAAAGCTACTATGGGATGCTTGGGAGACAAATGCATACTAATTTGCCCGCTGAGCATCCCATAATAGCTATTTCAAACAACAGAATTCAAAATGGCTGCCGCATTGCCAAAAAGGTCCATTGCAACCCTTCAAGTATGGTGTGAAACGACAAATTACAGACACCTAAGTCCTGTCTGTAAAAATCAGACAAATTCAAAATTTTAAGAAAAGGGTTGAAAATTCCATTTCACTCTCACCTTTGTGTTAGTTAAGGTAGGGTATAACAAAACTTACTGACATTTTTTCAGTTAAGAATCCCATTATTATGGAAACAAAAAGTGGATAACAAAATTCCATTCTAATCATCGTTTAGAACACTAAATTATTATGAAGGTTTGAGCGCCCCACATGCAAAGCAAATCATTCTACCATCATTTACTCATTTTAATGATTTTGGCAAATATTGCATTGTTTTTTACTACAAAATAATCTAATTAAGAAGGCATACAATTACTGCAGTAAAAGTGCTTGGATAACATTAAATTTTCACCATGTCTCCCAAAACCTTCCTAGGCTTCTGCAGATTAAATTCGGGAAGGATGCAGGGCTTGACTTTCAGGGAAAAAACCTTGGGACCAGCTGGCCCCTAAGTTTACAGATTTAGTCACCAGCAAAAGTATTTCAGTGAAAAGCATGAAAAGTTAGTTGTCAAAGAAAAGGTTTGGTCACATTGGCGACCCCAGTGGTCGAAATGTCAAGCTCTGGGATGGTCTAAATTCATAAAAGATTTCTATAAAAACTCTTCTGGGCAAGTGATTAAGAGTGGCCAAGTGTTGTGTATTCTGCCAAGCATTGTGGTTTGTCATAAATATTCGTCTGGGAAACATGACTGCCTTGTGTATGGCATACACGATATGGTGTCAGAAGTGGGACACAAACCTCTACCCGAAAAGAACCCATCCAGCAAGCTAAGATGCACCCTAAGAGTGGATGGATAAAAGTTTCACAGATATCCAGAAGTGAAATTGAAGGCATTTTGATAGCAAATATACCCATAAAGGACTGGTGAAGAGGTGAGCTGATGGGAGCGTGGAGATCCTTCAAACAGCATTGCAAATTCACCTTTGATGGCCCTCTTATAAATGTAAGCAAGACCAAAGAACAATGGTGCAATTACCTGATTATTTGCGTCAGAGATAAGGGCCGAGACATTTACAACACACTCGACAAGGACAAAGCAAAGACTTTCAAATGCTTCATAAAAAAAGTACATCCAGACGGGGAATCGCTCGACCAGTTTGTAACAGACCTTCAGCTGTTAGTGAAAGTTTTTCCATACAAGGATCCAGATAACATGGTCAGAGACAGAGAAGTAACTAGATGTCACTTGCAGAAAGCTAGAGAAAAATTATTCAAGAAGGTTCCAAGATGACCCTAAAAAAAAACCATGAACGTCGCCAGAAACCTAGAAATACCTATGTCCAGTTCTCAACCAGAGACAATGGCTGGTGAAGATCCTCAAGTATAAGCTGTCGAACCCAAGTATAAGAATCTGGAAAATCGCCCCAAATGCTCTGCAAGAAGCAAGAAAGAAAATCAGCAGAATGAACCAAGTGTGGAACTGTAAACTAGAAGAGTGGTGAATGTCCAGCACTAGGACAAAAATGCAGCAAGTGCAATGAGCCAAACCCCTTTGCAAGGGTTTGTAGAACCAAGTTCACACAAGTTTCACCAACGGACATTCACTATGTCCTTGAAAGGAGCAATGATGAAAACGTCTATGTGGGATGTATTGAGATTGTGAACACTGTTGACTTGAGTGAATGGTATGATAAAATGAACAGGGGATCCATCAGAAAATGCTCAAGTTTCAATTACATAAAGAGTGCTGCAATGTGATGTCCTTAAAAACCTGCTATCAACTTGGCATCAAAGCAAATAGATGTCACAGGAGTCACAACACTGCCATGGAAGCATAAAAGCAAACTCTACCATATGAAGTTTTACATTTTCAACTGCAAAGTACCAGCAGTACTGAGAGCAGTCACCTGTGCAGAGATGGGATGCATCCGCTGGATACCTACAGTTCTGTCTTCTCCTACCCAAGTACCTCACTGAGTTGAAGGTTGTCTATGCGGTGAAAATACAATCAAGATTGTCCCTACAGTACCATCGGTCACCCATCCCCCAAGAAAAGTCCCAGTAGCACTGAAAGGCAGGATAAAAGACAAGTTAGATCCAATGGAAGAGGCTGGAGTGATTGTCAAACAAACTGAACCAACAAGCTGGGTCAGCGGCATGGCCACGATTATTATTATTAAAAACCAAAATCAGAATTTGCATTGTTTCAAGACATCTGAACTTGACAGTAAAGCATGAAAAGTATCCAATGAAAACCATTTCAGAAGTAGTAGCAGATATTCCTGGAGCAAAAGGTGTTCTCAACATTGGATGTAAAGTCCGGCTTTTGTCAGGTCAAGCTAAATCAAGCCAGCTCCAAGTTCTGCACCTTTAATTACCCTTTGGAAGATAACGATTTACAACACTTCCACTTGCCATCAAATCAGCCCTGGAAGTATTCCAGAAGGCCATGTCTAACCTGTTAGAAGACATTGAAGGTGCAGAGCCAATAGTTGATGACATACTGGTCTGGGAACGAGATGCTGAAGAACATGATAACCACATTCAACAAGTGCTTGAGCGATTGAAGGAAGCAAACCTGAAGCTCAACCCACAGAAGTATCGCATTAGAAAAGATGCTGTGCCTTATATAGGCCACCTACTTACTAGAGATGGTCTCATGCCAATTCCTGGGAAGGTACACACCTTCTTCTTTGGGTTCATGCAATACCTAGCCAATTCCATGCCTAATATGGCTGATGTGAGCTCTACTAGGAAAAGAAGTTGAGTAACACTGGGAAAAGGAACAAAAGGAAATCTTTCAGAAGCCTGTTATTCAAAGATCAAAAGCTAATTTTCCACATGCACTCAGAGCTCAAATGCTGGAGAAAATCCACGAGTCCCACAAAGGAATACTAAAGTGCAAACAACATGCTCGAGATGCCTGGAATAGTTTCCCAAAAAACAGAATGGTTTTCCAAGTGCTTCAAGTGCAGCCAGTACCAGAAAGCACATGCGAAAGATTATCCTTGAAAAGACTGTGCGCAAAAATTGGAGCACTGCAGTACTAGCTCTAAGGTGTACAGATTACTACTCCAAATGGATTGAAGTAACCAAACTGAATGACCTCACTACCAGGAAGCATAAGTCACCTAGAGGGCCAATTTGCAAGGCATAGAATGCCAGATCTGCTGATAAGTGACAATGGTCCTTGGTTCAGAAGCTCAGAATTCAGCGGATTTGCCAAATCTTATGAGTTTGTCCAATCTACAAGCAGCCCCCATTGTCCAAAAGCAGTACAGACAGTGAAAGCCTTGCTCAAAAAAGGGTGCAAGTCTATATCGAGCCCTCCTGAATAACAGAAATACACTACTAGGAAATATAGCCTTTCTTCCCTTTCCCATCACCCCTTGCACCATGCTGTGTGTATGAAGATGACTTGGGACGAGTCAGTAACTGACCTGCCAAGTAAACATACTTGACCAGGAAAGATGGAAAATTTGCATTTTTAATATCTTGATATCATTTGCCCACAATTATTTTTGGAAATCTCTTGAACATCTAAAAAGTATAAAATTTACCGAACACAAACTTCATCTCCTTGAGGGTTTTGCACATGACAAAAATTGAAGTTAGTCAGTACTGTTGTTCATAAACTACCTATTGTAAAGAGGTTAAAATAAGACTGAAGGCTCATCACCTTATCTTACGAAACACTGCTTAAGATTCTAGATATGTCAAGAACACTCCGTTTGATTGTAATCAAAACTCCAAATTATCGACCTAAATTCACGCAATATTGTGAGTGACTCAGATAAGACACGTTTGGGCTGAAATAATCTTTATTAATTACAAGCTCAAGTAGTTGGCCCCCAGGGAGGGAGGGAAACAGAACTTAATGATGGGATTGCATGCAACTAGAATAAGAGACTAACTGTGCATGAGGAGACGTGAACATGAGATGCAGAGTTACGCAATGCGCTCACAGTCAATAATTAACCTATTTGATTGTAATCAAAACTCCAAATTATCGACCTTAATTCAAGCAATATTGTGACTCAGATAAGACACGTTTGGGCTGAAACAATCTTCATTAATTACAAGCTCAAGTAATTGTCCCCAAAATTATTTAACCATTAATAATTATGGCCCAAACATGCCATAATTCTAGAAATGTTGAAATTGAAATAAAAGGCTAATAAAATTAAACTATATGAAAACCACTTAACTGTTAGGAGGTGGGAAAAGGAGAGAAACTATTCGGTGAGTAAAGACACTACAATGACGTGTTTGTTAAAAAGGCCTGCGGCCATAATGTCAGCCATCTGTGTATGGGTGGACAGGGGCAGTGATGAATAAACTTGAAATGCGCCCGAACACCAGTCTCCGTGAAGCTTGATTAATTGTTCAGGAACACCTGCTTGATAAGCGTAAGTAGCCCCACCAGTATCCGGTCACTTTGCCCCACGGTCATTTTGCTCCCAGTCACTTCGCCCCAACCAAAAGTCAGTTCTCTCCATAATCGAAGTCACTTCGCTCCACACAGAAGTTACTTCCCTCCATGATATAATTAGAGTGCATATACGCTTACAAGATTGTATTTGCCTAACTGATGTTATAGTCATCCCATTCATAAATATGATCTTGATGACATGTGTGTAATTGTTTGTTACACTTGCCCTAATCTATCTCTGTCCCCCAAGCCATACCGATGTTCATGGTAATTGGCACTTGCTGATTGAAGGCCCGTCAAATTTCAAAAACTGTAACCCTGTAGAGTATGAACTGCATGTAAAAACCTTTTTGTTAAACATTTTCGTAGTTAAAGGAGTTAAAAAGCGACTGAGATCGTGGTGTAGTTGAAGTGCGATTGAGTGTAAATATCTTTGTTTGATTATGCGTGTCGTTTAGCATTCACTTGTAGCACTTACACAGCAACAAAGTCAAACAAAGTCCGTTGATCGATCAATGGCCGATTGTATTTGAAAAACTTTGAAAACCATCCATGGCTTTACGTACATTGTTTAGTAAAATAAACAATGCATTTGAACAATGTATTTGATTTATTGCTCGTGTAGTTGCACATAACGTCTTTTAATGAAGACTGTATTGTTGTTTTCTTGCCACACATACCCATGCGTAGTGTGAACTTATATTAAGGTTACTGTATACCTTATGGCAGGAAGTAAAGGTTCCCTCTTGATTGACAGCCCTATAACATGCATGCAATCAACTGAGAATGTTACCTATATAGATACCACAAACTGACTGGCTACTCAGTTGATCAGCATTGTTAATCCAAGCATTTTTCGTATTAGGTCTAATTCTATTAAGTTATAAGTACCAGTAAACATGGACCACAGAAAACTCCGTGGACCAGTTCCAAAAAGCAAAAACAGTGAAGAACGAATGAAAATACATCAATGAGCGAAGAAGCGAAAGTTAACCTTGTGGATGAAGCTATAGCTATGGTATCAAGCGGGCAAAAAGATCGAGTCAAGAGAAGACAAAGGTTCTATAAAAATTTGGGAACTTGACAGCGATAACAGCGATGTTTACAATGAGTCTTCTGTTGAGTCCGATACTGATGAATTGTTGGAATATTATCCATGCACATTTGCTCCGCTGTGCTTTCTTTTGTTTGTTTTCTTCACCCAGCCACTCTAGTGTTCATATCCTTTTTCGTCTTCCCCATTTTGCCAGACCAGCTTCAAGAAAAACCGAGCTACAGAAAAATTATCTACGCCTTGAGGGCATTGCAAAACACAAGGGTTTTTTGGAGATTTACGCATAAATTTCACCGCGAGGTTAATGGTAGTAACTTTCCAAGCACTGATTGGCTCAGTGATCTGAGAACCCGGTTGAAGGCGTTTGTGGGTGGAGTTAGTTTGCAAAGCAAGAGATTTTTCTTAGCGTTGTTTTCTCGAATACATTTTTTTCGCTTGAAGCAGACACTTTAAAGAGTTACAACTCAAAGGGAATTTGTTCGATTGTCCTGAAACTTGGACGGTAGCTAGATTAACATATAAAAAACAAAACCTGTCTGTTAATTGTTTATTTCGCAATATTTTTTCTTGGAGAGCGATTGTACAATCACTTCACAATTTTTAAATCCTATTTCGAAAATGTTCCGCTTTTTGACCTGAAACCGAGGAAAAAGTAAATTGGCAAAAAACAAAATTTGCTTCGACTTGTAGCTTCCAAAAGGTGATTGGGGCGCTCACATTTAGTTCATTTTATTTCAGAATTCTTGGCATAGTTTGATAGCCAGCTCTATAAGCTTTAATTTGATATAGGGGTTTAGGTATCTACAGCTTAAACCGGACGCGCTACATCGCTTGGACGCGAGACACCCCTGAAGATATATGGTAACCTTAATTCAAGGCGAGACTCTTTTTCGGCACAACCTGCCAACCTTTCAAAAAAACAAAGTCTGTTGATCGATCGATGGCCAATCACATTTGAAAAACTTTGAAAACCATCCAAGGCTTTATGCGTATTGTTTAATAAACTGCAGCTTAGCGAAATGTTTGCTCCTGCAAAAACCATATTAATTAACAACTTTGAAACTGTTCAATAAATCAGTAAAACAATGTAAATGATGAACTTCTCAACAAAATAACATAAAAAGAATATTTAAAGAAAAAAACGATGGATAAGTGAAAGAACCACAATTAAAAAGTCACAATCAAACGTGCTGTTGATGGATACAGTTTTTTAAAGCATAAACTAACGAACAAAGTCAATTGATAAATTTGATAAAATCGATAATTTTGAACCTAGCCAGCATGTGAGTATCGAGTTTTATTGAGTGACCGATATCATCGATAACACTGGACTTCAATTTGTTGATTACTATCGAGTTATCGAGTGGTTTCCAATATCGATTTTTATCGAGTGACTACCCCAGGCAGTAATCAATTAGTAAACAGCTATTGTTCCAATCAGCCAATCCAAGAGTGTTTTTTACCAAATTGAAAATTTTGATTCTAGGGAACTGTATAAAAGGTGGTTGACTCTTACTCGGGTATCATATCAGCATTGAGCTACAATCGCTACTTCATCAAACAAATTTTTCATCATTGTTGACATGTCTGCAGAGTGTGTTGCTTGCCAGAATCCAGTATGAGCGCAACAGCAAGGCGTTCAATGTGATGGTTGTTTTCGTTGGCAACATCGCACTTGTGGAACGGGAATCTCCCAGTGATTACCGCTTTGCTGTGCAAACTGGTGCTTCCATCGACTGACACTGTGCAACCTATCTGTCCATGTCGCTGTCCGAGAGTACACCTGTTGACTTCACCGAGTCGATGTTCACCCACTATGAGCCACTTGCATCATCTATCTTTGAGCCAACGGCAACGGCAACCGTAGAAAATGACTTTTTCTCTGCTGTCACCTTCCAAATCCTGGAAGACTCCACTATGAAAGGCAGACTGAAACTGATCGACAACAGGGGCTACTGCTACAACATCAAATGCCGCAGAGCACATGCCACTGACTGGCAATGCACAGTCACGCCTAAGGTAACTATCGTTAAGTTATCTTAGTTGTCTATTTATCATGATGTTTAACCGCCTCTAGCACCAAGCTCATGTCACATTGCAGCCCCTCATTGAGTACATGTCCAGCAACTGGATCAGTGGCACCACCTGGAGCCTGTCAGACTAGACTGTGTTTAAAAAAGCTGTGAGGACAAATAATGATATCGAGGGTTGGCACCATGGCCTCAACCGCCAAACCTCCATACGTGGACACCTGCCCTTATACCTCCTGATTCAACTCCTACACAGAGAGGCCAAACTTACTGCCCTGCAGATCCACCTTGTTTCTGACAGGAAACTTAAGAGAATCCAGCGATGCAAGTACTGTGAGCTTCAGACCAAACTGTTTGACTTGTGGGACAAATACGAGGCCAATGAACAGTCACCCAAGCGGTTGCTGAAAGCCTGCTCTTACCTGAATGTACTGAGGGACTAGGCCGATAACCCAAACAAACAAAAAACAAATGACTTCTTTAGGAGCCACCAAATAAAATAAAAGCAACGATCAACAATGCAATACATAGAATATAGAAAAAAAAACTAAAAACATGACAATTCTTTTGATAAAAATATAAAATCCTAGAAGAAGCCAAAGAATTTATGCACACTTACCTTTATTCAAACTCGTAATCTTTTCTAAAAGTGGTTTCGCCATGATTGCACATGAGCTACTTCGCAGTGAGTCACAAACCGACAACTTTGCATGATTGAAAACAGTGAGGCTTACCTGCCTTCATGCGTACATAAAGCTCTGTTTTCTAAAATTATTGTTTAAAGCAAAAGAAAAAGAACGAAGTAAAAGATTAGCCATGTTTCATCACTGTTAAGTCCTGCATTTGAAGCGTACGTCAGTGCGGCATTACCAGATGTCGTCTCTCTTGAGTAAGCAAAACTCTTGGGCTGATAATGATAAGAATTAACAACGACACTTCAAGTATTCCTCCCGTGCAATAACAAGGTTTTTGAGGGATTACAACGTATAAGAATTCGTGTTGAAGAAGGTAATCCAATGAAATGATATTTAGTGTAACCAAGTGCAAGCGAATGCGACTGGAAGCTGCATTAGTCAATAATCTGAACTGTTCAAAATTAGTCCAACTCCAACATCAAAACAAAAAGTTCACGACAAATTTCACTTATTTCACTAATTTCGATTATGGAGCGAACCGACTTTTGGTTGGGGTGAAGTGACTGGGGACAAAATGATCATGGGGAGAGGTGAGCGTAATTCGCCCCACCTTGCCTGAAACTGTGTGGAGAGTAGTTGGCCAGATCCATGCCGAGGCTGGCGATGAGTTGCTTGAGAGAAGTAGTGAAGTAAGTAGCAGTGAGTGGAGGGGAACCCGGACTATGTGATGTCGGAAGGCAGAAAAACAGTGCAACAGATGGTGCAGGAACCAAGGCGAAATAATGGTGAATAGCTAACACAGGGCAAAGTGATGAGTTTGAAATGCTGGAAAGTGGGATGATATGAATCCCTTCTTTACACTGCTGTGTTTTAGACTACTTGATACGTAAAAGGGCGCCAGAGTCAGTAAATGTTATGTCATGCTGAACCAGGTGCAGATCGTAATTAAAGGAGGAGGCTGAAGCAGTGACCAGATTGGACTTCAATGAGGAGAAAGGAAAAAAATGCCGTAGTAAACAAGGCCCAAAGAGCCGGGTGAGACGATGTAGACAAATTCAAAGAACAATGAATGGATAACAAGATAGCTGGCGTGATGGAATGTTTTTGGCACGAAGAGGTTTCCATCATGCGCTTAAGCCCTTTCTTGGTGCGATTCAAGGCGAAGCTGTTAAGTCACTCAGTGGAAAGACCCTTGTAAAGGTCAAGAAGGTGAACAGCATTCAAACAAAACTTAATTATGGGATCGCACACAACTAGAATGAGACTAACTGAGCACGAGGAGACATGAACATGAGACATAGAGTTACACGATGTGATAAAAGTCAATAATTAACCTAGCTGTTTCTTGTTTGTTTGCTGTTCATTATCAACCAAATAAACCTGTTGAATAAGCCTAAACACTACTATTTAGGAGTCCACTCAAATATCTCTACCTCTAGAGTTAATTTACTAACAAAAATAATTCTTGCATGTCTTAAGCACCTATGTTATTTATAGACTGAGATGTCAAATTTGTTAATATACAAAATTATCCCTTAATAAGGACTGATCCATTAAAGTGACTCCATTTAGACAGCATAGAAAGCTATACATCAAATTTAAGTATGCCAGCAGCAGTTTGGAGTTTCTGAGGTGATTCATTACAAAAACATGGCTGGTGGAGACGAGTTTACTGTATGAAAGCAGTAGTAAGACTCACCGTGACAGCACCAGCTGAAGTGAATGTTTTGACTGCAGAAATAAGCCGGCAGAACTCATCTGCTAACATATCAGTCAGACGGGACAGCACCTGACTTAGTAACTCCTCT
>Ga0099804_1094097_pt1 | contig 11027 bp, 6 predicted proteins | sample OrbCnscriptome_FD_81150 | JGI IMG/M metagenome (GOLD analysis project Ga0099804, IMG submission 81150) | Coral microbial communities from Puerto Morelos, Mexico - Orbicella C A metatranscriptome (Eukaryote Community Metatranscriptome) | ecosystem: Host-associated > Invertebrates > Cnidaria >...
GCCCAGTTCAATAAATCAGAGTCGAAATTTATATTCAACTTGCCCGTAAAGGTTCTATAAATAAAAGCTGTTATTACGTAGAATACAAGTGTTTCAATCAAAAGAAACACAAGCAATATGGCCTTGTTACAATACCGAGGAGGAAAGTTTGCACATTAGATATAGTTCATGAAGACATGCTTGATCATCGCAGTTATACACACAACTTGAGCAGTTGTGAAATTAAAGCCTGAAAAAAATTAAGGCCTGAACGGGATTCGCGCCCATGACCTCTGCGATACCGGTGCAGTGTTCTACCAACTGAGTTATCAAACCAACTGGGAGCTGGTCACATTGTGACTTCGTAATACACCCGTAGATGGTGACATGACATATATTCACTTGTACAGATATAGTTCAATTATCTTACCAATTTTTTCGATTAGGCTCTTGCGCAATGTTACAAAAAATTGTAAGCTAAATGGCAAAAGCAGTCACTGTTCAATCTTAACGCCTCGTTTGTTTTGGGTTATTTGCACATAAGCAAACTTTTGCATGCTTTTCTTTTATTCAAAAAAAAGTTTTTGCGAAGAAAAGTGGCTTGAAATTGCGTGATTACATTGGCTCTGTATTTGAAGAATAATATTTGGAATAACCTCGCCCAAAGCAGCAGCAGCAGCATCAGTCATAAGGCGCTTGTGTCATGGCTGATAAACATCTTTTGCAATATCGCCCTTTTCTTGACAACAGTGTTAAGTTATTCAGTTTCTAATGCAAACAAAGTTCAGTACAATGTTTGCAAACTAGTTATACAGGTTAGGTCCCGAAACGAGAGTGCCAAGTCATGCATGATCACGATGAACAAGGCGGTTAGTTTTCCTAACTGCATGTGCACCCCCATACATCCAACCTCTAACAAAGTTTACGTGACATTCTCAAACCACAGTCAAACAAAGGTCAGAAAGGTCAGTGTGTTTACAGAATTATCATTAACCACATGGTTAGCTTCATTTCGGTTGCTCACGTCAAAGCAAAACATTTATCAAACATTTTACGGCTTCAAAAGGTCAGTACCAAGCGATATTTGTTTTAAAATGAGTTGTGTAACATTTAGAACACCATTAAATCATCAAATGCAACGGACAGTACATAAGCGTTTAGCTGAAAAAAGAAAGTTATCATCTAAGTATAGTAAATTCAAGTTTTACAACTTATCAGGTCCTCAGGCATCTCGATGATTCAGGTTCCGTTGAAGCGACTTTGTACCGTCAGAAAACTATTTTGAGATTGCTCGGATTGGAAAGGTGTTTTTCGCCTTGCGACATGATCACAAATTGCGTGATCAGATGGAGCTCGCGATAACGTTTTAATATTCTGTGTGAAAATTCACATCCACAGACGATAACGGGGTTAACAATTTTGCTTTCGATATTGCAAGGTTTCGCTGGAGATATAATAACCACGTGGGGAAATGGCAGGTGTGAAAAACGTAAGTTTAAAGGGCAAAGAATGAGGTCATGTGCGGAAAGACCGCGTGCACTGTGACGTCTTAACTGAACTAAACCACGCACCACTTTCACGATAGGTATTTATTTTCTATGATTTAGAGTCCATTGCTTTTCTACCAATACTATCAGTTATTTACTTAGTTATGTTTATTTGGGGTCTGGGCGATTTTGAAGTCTCCCGGTTCTTTTTGACGCGGTTTCAGTTAGCTGCACTTTCTTGAATTATTCTGCAATGACTGTCTTCCTAATGTACCTCTTGCCTGTAATGTACACTCCTGTCCAAACAAACCCTTCAGGCTAACGATAAAATCCCTCAATAAAATGAAATTAATCCGAACTAACCGAGAAGAACGTCACATGCTCGCGCAGAAACTATTTTTCAGTAGTAGGCTGAATGTGGTCGCAAACATTGCAGAAGATTAATCAAAATTCCTGTCGAGAGTAGTTCTTGATAAGTTGTGCTACAGGTATGAATCAAAGTCCAAACGTTCAGCACACGTCATATTGGCATTCACGATTGTTTGATGAACGATGATCTTAACTGGCAATATACATTATTCCTTTTATACGTAGTTAAATTTTATTAATTACACGATTTTTTCGCCCACGGTCTGCCCCCATAGCCTCCCGCAGTTCCTCAAATCAATTTCGACTCATCAAATGTAAAACTCGCACAACATCTCGTGGTTGGGAGAATTTGATTAGTCAAAGTTAAATAACGATGAAGTTCATTTAATAGTCGTCAACATTTTTATATTCCCCTAAGCGACAGACCAAACCACGCGTATGTAGGAGTGAAACGCTGGGATAGCTTTGAAACAGTGACGTCATCATTTTCAAAATGGCAAGTACTGCGTGGGTGCGTTAGAAAATCAAGGATGTGAATATCAAGTCTTAATTGCGAACGGCCAAATTTTAGCTCCCACTTAGTTATGTTTAGTAATGGGAACTTTCAATATGATTTCACGTTAAGCTCGCTGTGAACGAATCAAATTCTGTTTGTTAAAATTAAGTACTCCTTGCTAACGGCTTGATTAGTAAAAATTATTTTTTATGGGTACATTTGTACTTTGAAGAAATACCCTATATATTTTTGATGCCGTTTTTGATGCCGAGATGACGCGCTGCATCAGTCCTTCAGTAATGATAAATTGCAACATAAAGCTAAAAACTACTTCGATATTGACATAAGCAAATTAACTTAGCTGGAAGAACAACAGTCATCTCTTTTTCGGCCGCAAAGGGAACAGAAAAACGTAAATTAATAAAACGCTTACCCCTTTTTCAAAGAGCACGGTTAAGTAGTCATTTTCTTATATCACTTTCCCTCCATTTTGGCCCTCAAGAAAGCATTTTACTGCATCTAATATTTCAATCAAATATGTCCAAACTGTACCGGGAGAAGAGCAAGGTGACCAATTACCTTAAGCTTGTTCTGGTGCAAGTGAACGCGTCCCGTACAACTGACGTCTTACTTTACTTCTCAGTTGACTTCAAATCTCTTCTAGGCACTAAGCTCACAGCACGTTTTACGATGTTGCCCTCCTATAAATGGCGCCCTCTTAACAAACATCTGTTGGTAAGATAAGGCTTGAGCGGTCCAAGTGACAAAGCCCTTGTGACAAAATGAAACAACGTGGACTTATGTGTGCGCCTGGTAACCTATTGTCCTTCTGGGTTCTTTTTGAGCCTTGTAAGTGCAGACTTTAAATGAAATATTGTGGTACCTGCATATCTATAGTGACATTAAGGTACTCGGCCTGCTAACCTCTTATTTGTGTTAAACATTTAATCTTCGCGCTCTCAAGAGCCGAGTTCTATTGTTTAGTATGAACTTGCTTTAATATCACCCATACTACCTGCTGAGGACCTTTCCAACAAAGAAAAGAAAAATAGTCTTGAACGTCTAACTGCGAATAATGTTCTTTATATACCTCGGTTTCGGTCGTTGAGGTGCTTTTCAAATCGCGATAAAAATGTCGCTAGTTGTTGCTAAAAATGCTGAGAGATTTAGGATTATTTAAAGGGAATAAACCTATATCTATTTTAACTTTTTTTCTTTTTTCTGCTAAATTTTTAATTGGTTTTAATTCGCTTTGCAGAAGCCAAAGCCTGTTACACTTTAAAATTGGATAAATATTAACTTCACTAAGGAGGAAATTACCTGCTAGAAAAGTATTAAAGGTCATGGAACAAATCATGCTCATAATATGGGGATCTCACAGCCTAGCATGAGGAAAATACACGGAACAATATAATTGAAAGCAACATCTTTGGGTACCAGTTGTTCATAGTTAATTTCAACGTGGTCAAAATATTGCGGAAAAATTCAATCAATCATAAGGCGTACCGGTAAAGGAAAAACTGAGATTTTGCAGCCTCTGCTTACATTTCACTGACATAGCTTTTCATCATAAAGCCAACATAAGAATAGATTATGTAAAGCAATTTAAGAGTGGCCATTTAAAAATGGTCTCCAAGCTTTAAAAAGCACCCCGGATCGATGAGCTCTTGGGCAGTTAGTCTACGTTAAAACTGGACTTGAACTTTACAAGGAAGACCTTCACGTATTTCGTAAGAAAGAATGTTTTTTAAGACAAGCCTGAACGTGCTTCGGACAGGATAATAGAATAAACCTTAAGATACATTTCCTTTTGTTCACAAAGATACAAGGAACCCGTATTCAATTAAAAGATAGGTGTTAATGTTTTTCCATCTGCCCTTGGCTACTCTTGTGCTAGCAGAAACTGGCTCTCCTCTTCGAGTGAGATAAAATGCACCCGACATAGTTGAAAATCAAGGGTTTACTATGATAAGTTTTATTTTAAAAAAAACGTTTACGCTAATCCAAAGATTTTCGTGGAGTAACGAAAGGCCGGAAATATTGACTGCTCCTCACGAAAACAGCTGAATTTTGCGTTATTTCAAATGGAGAGATTGAAAACAATTTCGCCGAAATGAGCGAAGCAATTATCAGAAAATAATTACCCGAAATGACGAGCCACACTGATGTTAACAGATGTTTGTTTAGTCAGTTAAAGACGAATCAGATTTAATTTTCCTTTTCTTCGAGCGATGCATCAAACTACTTTTTAATTGCAACATTGAAATCTAAACCGAAATAAATTGCTCACGGCAGCTTTACAAAATTGAAATGAAGCAGAAGATGTGAATCATTTGTCTTGTGTAAATAACTCTTTTGCTTTCTTTGATATAACTTTTTTTTATATCGTTATGTATTTCGAGGCTGAAATATATCGTGGGTAAACGGAAAATCATTCAAAGCGTCGAATCTCTGTTTTGAGCCCATCATAGTTTCCACTGGAATCGCGCGTCACCAAATTAAGTCGTGCGATTTCGAGTAGAACAGCAAAAGCACATCTTTAGCAGCAAAATGCTTACGATAATGTAAAACGAAACAAAACCTCACAAATAATCTTTTGGTAACCCGCAAAGAGAATATATTCTTTACTAAAAACAGGTAGAACAGAAAAACACAAAAGAATTTAATAACCACCTGTCAGAAATAATTTATTCACCAGAAAACTCATTATATTCTCTGAATAAAAGAAAAAAAATTGTATTTCGCAACAAATATAAACAACAAGTGCAAACGCATTGAAGGAAGGTATAAAAACCGCAAGGAGGGAGTGCCTACGCTCTGGAGAAATAGAGTCAAAAAATCCTGAAGAGTTCTTAATTAGTTCTTGGCGAAGAAGTTTATTTTAAAAAAGAACAGTTTAGTCGGTTCGACCAAAATTATTGTGTTAATGTCTGGAGGCTGAATAAATATTTGCAAACTCACACAGGAAAAAAAACAGAATAATTAAAAAGATTATGATCTTAACAGTAAATATTCGTGTTAGTTATGGTAAGGTTTGTACACCTTGCTTTGTGCTGTTCTGTGTTTTTTTGTTTTGTTTTGTTTTTTTGTTTTTTGTTTTTTTACAGAGATTAAGATATCTTCCCACTGTACCAAAAATTAAATTTTCAACAGAAGCACATGTATAAATTGACACAAGATGATAATGTTAACCGACTTTTGAGGGAATATTCGAGAGGTTTGAGGGAAAATTCAAAAATATTAAATTCTTTTGAGGGAATATTCAAAAACATAAATCTTAATATATGTTTTTATCAGTGTCAAAACTATAATCTAAATGCAGATGAAACTTGTTTTGAAGGTGAAACAACGGTTACTAATTCGACTTGGGGAGAGCTTGCTTCTGATCAGTTCTGACCTAAATACTGAGAACGTTATTGCATTTTACATTTACATACAAGGTTTTCTTTGAAAAAAAAAACAAATTTGGAGGGTCAACAGTTCGGCAGATTGTTCTGAATTAGTTTTAGGGTAACATTTGATATTGCACAGGGCCGTGAACGGTTACCTCAAGGTTTGAACGCATATGCTGTGAAACTTTAAATCTGCGGGGGAAGGCCATTCATAATTAGCAGTGACAGCTGTGTTTGAATGGTTTGCGAAATTTTGTGACTTTTTAGTTTCCTTTACAGCATTAGTACTCTTTGGTGAGCCGAGATAAGACTTAGATCCACAAAAATACGTAATTCTAAAAATAATGTCGCCATAGCATATCAGTGATAAATCTTCGTATCGACCTTCTCTGTACTGTGTTATGATGATCGAACAAAACGTTTGTTCTATTCCCGTTATCTGCAGCTCTTTGAGATTTTTGATTATCGTGGTTCTGTAAAAGGGAATTACAAGAGCAAAACATGGGAAATATCTCGCTTTTTTTCCTTTTATTTGGCTGTATTATCAATGTCCAACTCCTAAAACTAATGAATTGTTTTCTCCAAAACTGTGGAAAAGCGTCTTAGCTAGGTATCTGTCGCTACTTTGATTTCTTTAAAAAAAAAACCGCTGAAAAGTATATTTTTATTATGGAATGTTAATGTAATAGCTGATGGACAAAAATATGTCAACTCCGTACCTACATGTATTACCTAAATAAGTTATAGTTGGCTACTGCATGTCAGAGACAACGTTTCGTCTTATTTATTTCCCATCAGTCAGTTAAATTGAATAATTTCGGTTTATCTACCTTGTCTCTTATTCTTCTCAAATGTGAAAAGTTTAGGAGATCCAGTTAAAATATACTTGGAGTTTTATCTTACCGACAATATATATCACCAACTTTTTAACCTTCAAAATGGCAATTCTCCCAGATCATATCACTGTTTATCATATAGCTGTTTCTTCGCGCAGTTTCGAGAATTTCGAACTAAATCAGTCCTAGTTTGTTCTTTCCTTGTACGGAACTGACAACTGCCTAGCAACGCATATTCAGACGAGAAATCAGATACTCCTCACTCCAAGTTCCATGCTCGTCAATATACCTACCTTTTGATCTGATGCTCTCGCGATGAAACAAAAAGAAAAAGAAATTGTATTGTTCAGGCATTACTATAGCGCATAAACGTGGGCCTTCTTAAAGCAGTAGAAGCTTTCAAATTCTCTCCAACTGAAAGACTGATAACATTTTAGGAAGAAAAATAAAATATTACTTTTGTCATCATAGAAGCGTTGTGAACATTTTTCGGGGATGTTAATGCTTTTGGTGGCGGTAAAAGAGCCATAATAACGGGCTCTCCCGATCAGCTTTATATATGTGTAGAATTTCTGCCGGTCAAATTTCTCTCATTATTTTCTCGAACCAATCAAAAACTTTACGGACTCCATAAACCTTCCTATAGCGGCCTAGAATTATCTGACTTGTGTAGAAAGTGACTGTTGTGAGGAGGATTGCGCTGAAATCAAAATAGATGCACTACGAAAATTTACAAAATGAAATCAACATTTGGAGGATTAGGGCGCCGGATTTGAAATCTGGAGGTCGCGGGTTCAAGTCCCGCTCTGATCACTAAGCTGGAGTTGTTTCTCGGAAGACCCTCGTTCAACTCCTCGGTCATGCTTGTAAATACCCAACTGGTCTGCCTCCCGCCAGTTGGGATTTTTAAGCCTTTTATGTTTATTTTGGAATATTTCTTTCTTTCAGTTTAAGTGGCAACTGTGAGCTACCTAGTTGTAGCTAAGCGCATCGACCACTAAAAACATTCAACATTTAACAATTTGTTTTAAGTTACTTGTTTATTTCGCATTACTTAGGGATGTTTTTAAACGTCTTGAATTTCTTTTGCAAAGTACAGAGCTCGCGTCCCTTCTTTATCATGCGCCAATTTAATTCCACGTGACAGTAAAACCCGGTTAGACATTCTGGAACCGTACAACATTGACGAACTTAAAATTACCATGCGATGGGAAGTCAATCAGACCATAAAACAAAACATTTGGGAAAATATGCTCGCCTCTCCAACATAATGCTGCAATTTAATTCCATGTGTTTGAGACACGCTGGGCATAGTGATGTTAGAATACAAGGAAAAAAGCAAGAGACAAAGAAAACTAGGAAGGCACGTTCGCGAAAACGTGCATTTCAAATCAATCAACAATTTCAACAGAAATTTGTATTTCGCAGGTTATGACCATAGGACAAGCCATGACCGAAATTCCATACAACACAAAAATTCCCCGAGCAAAGGAAGTTGGCTATGCGAAGCATACATGTTGAAAGGTTGCAATTACGTATAGGAAAAAAAACAGACATTTAACGACTGTACCTAAAATTTTACTGTTTTCGCGAAAGGCTGACACCAGTCAAAAATATTAAAACATGAAGAGTTACATCAGGGAAAAAAAACAACAACAACAAAGGGCCGCTACGTACACAATAAAAACATACCCGCAATGTTGGACAGAGAAGTCTTATTAAAAACTGATGACATTTTGAACAGTTAGGTCAACAAAATAGCTGTTTGTGGAAGAAAAACATTGTCCGAAATTACTACTCAAATGGGAATGACGAAAGTTTTTCATCAGTCAATCCGAAGCCCTTCTCTTAAGATCGTAGGCCAGTCCCCATATTTTAGAATACCACAGCAACACTGATAGTCATTAAAAACTCCAAAACGACGAATTTACATACACCTGTGTTCGGAAAGAACCCATACCGAAGCGGAAGTCATAAAAATCGGCATATCACATGCATAAACGGCTTACAGAAAAAATGGAATTCATTACAGCAATTATAAATTTGTTGATGCGTTTTGCAGGGGTATACTTCAGCCACGCTACTCAGTACTTGATAAAGATAGGACTTCGGAAGTATTATGTCGTACAATAATAATTACGTGGGGGTATTGGAACCGCCCACGAAATAACAGGGAATCGCGAAATTTTTGTGTTGTACGAAACGGTATTTTTGATCAACACTACTTCGGTAACACTAATGAAGATCAGTGGTGGACCACTGCGTTTCGCAATTAAAAATCACTGTCGTTAGCTTTAATTACATATTGCTGGCTCTAGAACTATAGAGGAAAGCCAAGACTGGAGCGAAACACGGCTTCTTGTTTTTTCTTTCCAGCCAAAATAAGGCAGCGAAACGAACATCCAACATTGTTTTTACGACAGCTGCAAAAAATAATATATTTCCAATTCGCGCAGACGGGCTCCAACCTGTCAACGCCAAAAAGATCCAAAAGCCTGATAAACTGAATTAATAGCACTTCGCTTTTAGTTTTAAATCGGAAAATGGCAAATTACGCCGGCGATCAAAAACTTCAAAATGACAAAACAGTCTTGAAAGAAAACCACTCTTAAGATCGAGAGGAACAAATGTATTTAAATCGATTCATTTTCGCCCTTGTTCTATCAGTCGTACCAAACAATAACTCTAAAACACTTTTAAATTAGCATTTAAAAACCATCCGACATGTTCGGCCATAAGTAGGCACTTTAACTCAAGCAAGAACCAAAAAACACTGTTAACGATATCTCAAAGGAAAACTATTGTGATTCAGTTGAGCTCTCAGACGGCGTACTTGCATTAGGGATATGGTTTAAAAATAATAAAAACTGTATTCCTTATTCTAATCAGCAATTTATTCGCAATTAATAGCCAGTCCTGCCGTAGTAATATGTTATTATTGGCAGGATTTAAAGCTTTTCGACAGTTTGTCAGTAACTTGCCTTTTTTAGAACTGTGACTTGTCACTGAAAATCAAAACTTCAGAGAAAGAAAAACTCGTATTTTTCGCGAAATCAAGCGTTCGCATGAGTAATAAAAGCCACTCGTACCATTCAACAAAAGAAAAATTATAACCTTGCCTAGATACAGAACAATGCTAGTCACTTATTCAATTGTCATTCTAAGACTATGGAGGAGTGTAATATCGATGTTTTTTTTTTTCTCTTCTATTCATTGTGTGTAACTACGAACGGCGAAATGCTTTCGTTGTTTTTCTTGCTCGGAATTTCTTAGAGAAAAAATACCCCGCACAGATTCTGGCGCTGTTTCTTGCCACTGTTACTTTTGATTAAATCGGCTTTTAAAAATTGGTAATAAAATATTTCATTTTCCCAGAATTTTCTCCCAGCGTGTTAGCATGATAGGAGCTTTGTTTTTGAAATTAGAAAAGGACAGTTGAAGCTAAGGGGAAATTGCTCCATTCCTGCGAGACATCCAGTCATCATGTTAGTTGTGTTAACATGACACAATATTTATAAATTTCCGAGAAACTCATTTTACCAGCTAGCGCCCTAATTATCACTTCCTAAATCAGTGGTCAAGAAACAGTGATTGAAAATGTTTTAACTAAGTTACCTTTCGGTCTGTATTGCTTGACATCTTCTGCAGTTAGCTCGTCATCTGTTTCCTCCTCGCAGTATGACTTTCGTGAGCATACCCTTCTTGGTCGTTCATAACTCTCCGCGTGGGATACACTTCCCTTCGAAAGTGTTTGAATTGTCTTCGAGGCCATCCGGTTTTTCTAATACAAATCCACGCTTAACTCGATCGCGGTTTTAAAATTCGCCACTTTTTTTCTCTCTCCCTGTGGAGTGTTAGTTATAAACCCCGCCGCTAAAGGCCTTTAAGAAATACGAATTTCCGGACTGGTTAATAACTGAGATTCGTGCCGTCAGCAGGTGCAAACATCTCCCACCATCCAAGTTTTATGATCAAGGTTAGAAAGTCGCCTTTATGAATAATACAAAATTAAAACAAAGAGGAGTCATTGCAGTTGCTCGAGAACGCCCTGTGATTGGCCAATTTTGACAACGGGCGCAGAGACTTGCCACGCTCATATAAAACCATCAGTAAAGTTTTAATTGATAAATATTCCCATTGTAGCTTTGTAAACATGTCGGTTAAATTATTCAGCATATAATTTCGCCGCCAGCTTAACATGTACAAAACCCATCTCGGACTGACTTGTAAATTTATCATCTACGCCAAGGTTAAAAAGGTGATTTTTGTGAGCAGTTTTGCACCATCAGGCGATACAGCACCCGCCTTTTTGAAGCCATTTATGAAAACAAAAGCGCCCAATTTTGTCTTTATTGTTCGCGAGAGTATAAACGAAACCAAAAAATTCAGTCGTTTGTGAGTTGAAAGAAAAAGCACAAAAGCCAGCTAGTTAAAATTCAACCACAAAATTAATAGGACAGGCCACAGT